>Ga0126311_10000078_pt1 | contig 47834 bp, 45 predicted proteins | sample Plot61_FD_92539 | JGI IMG/M metagenome (GOLD analysis project Ga0126311, IMG submission 92539) | Serpentine soil microbial communities from UC McLaughlin Reserve, CA, USA - Plot61 | ecosystem: Environmental > Terrestrial > Soil > Grasslands | place: USA: UC McLaughlin Reserve, Lake County... | reverse complement strand
GTCCGCTGGATCGCCTCGCGGTAGCGGTCGTCCTCGTTCGCCATGTCGGTGAGGAAGCGCACCCCGAATGCGATGTGCCGGTGCTCGTCGCGCGCGACCTTCTCGAAGCCCTCGACGAACGCCGGAAGCGTGCCCTGCTGGGTGTTGTAGTCGATGATGAAGTGCTGGCCGGTGAGCGCCAGGGCCCCCTCGATGATCATGTGGTACAGCGTCACCGTCTCCACGAGCGTCTCGGTGTCGGAGGGGTCGGCCGCCAACCGGTCGACGCGGCGCTTGAGCTCGCCCTCGAACAGCTGCCCGAAAGACTCGTTCACGTGCTGCTCGGTCTCGCGCAGCCGGCTCGCCAGGTCGCCGGCGCCCTCGAGCACACCGACCTCGCCGTAGAAGCGGTCGAAGAACTGGACGTGCCGGGCCTCGTCGGCGATCTGCGTGCAGAGGAAGATCCGCTGCTCCTCCGTCGGGCAGGCGCGCATGATCGGGCCGAGCTCGTCGGCGACCTTCTGCTCGCCGATGAAGAACGCCGACAACCCGTACATGCGCTGGAAGCGCTCCTCGGGGTCGATCCGCTCGTGCCAGTCGGTGCGGTCCCGCGAGAAGTCGAGGTCCTGGGTGGACCACTGCTGACGCTCCCACAGCAGGTACAGGTCGCGGTAGGAGAGGAGCTTGGCCTCGCCGCGGTCCGCGGACTCCTGGAGGGCGGGATCCGAGGTGGCGAGGAAGTCCTCGCGCGCGGCGATCGAGCTCATCGTCTGCGTCTTCGCCTCCACCTGCCGGGCAGCGTATCCCGGATTGACTGACCGGTCAATCGCCGCGCCTCGCGCCGCGCCGGACCCTATCCCGGGCTACGTCGAGTGGGTCTCTCCAGGCGCTAGGACGACGACCTTCGCCGACGTCTCGGACTCGACGTCGGACTTGAACGCCTCGGCGTCGGTCTCGATCGGCGGAAAGGTGTCGTAGTGCATGGGGATCACCGTCGAGGCCCCCGTGAAGCCCGCGGCGACGGCGGCGTCGTGGCGGTCCATCGTGTAGTGGCCGCCGATCGGCAGCAGCGCCACGTCGATGGGATCGCGTTCGCCGATCAGCTTCATGTCGCTGAACAGGCAGGTGTCGCCGGCGTGGTAGACGGTCTGCCCTCCAATCTTCAGGATCAGGCCCGCCGGGACGCCGATCGGGACCCCGTGCTGGGCGCTGAAGGGCGCCTCCTCGGAGCCCGGCAGGGTGCTCGTATGCCAGGCGGGAACCAGCTTGACGCTGCCCCAGTCGAACCCGACAGTGCCGCCGAGGTTGGGATCGACGGTCTCCTCCACCCCGTTCGCATCGAGCCAGCTGGCAATCTCGACGACGGCGACGCACGGCGCGCCGGTGCGCTTCGCCACCGGCACGGCGTCGGCCACGTGGTCGACGTGCCCGTGGGAGATGACGACATGGGTCGCGTCGACCTCGTCGGCGGTCGCCACGGCCTTCGGGTTGTTCGGCTTCAGGAAGGGGTCGACCAGCACGCGCGCCGAGCCGTCGCTGAGTTCGAAGCACGAGTGACCGTGGTAGCGAATCTCCATTCGTTCATTCCTCCTCGTCGGTTATGCGGCGGACACTAGCGGCGGCGCTCGTACAGCCGAAGCCGCCCGGCGACGCCGTAGCCGATGCGCTCGTAGATGCCCGCGCCGAGGATGCTGGCCTGGAGGGTCGATGTGACGAGTCCCCGCTCGCGCGCCTCCGCGAGCGCCGCCCACAGCAGGCGCCCCGCCAGGCCCCGGCCGCGGTGATCGGGGAGGGTCGCGACCATCGTGACGACGCAGTCGTCGCCGACGTCCAGGGTCTGCATCACGCTCACGGTCTCGCCGCCCACGCGGGCTCGGTACAGGCGGGTGCCGAGCTCGGCCGGCCCGTGGCCGATCGCGGGGCCCGGTCCCTTGCCCACCGGGAATCCGTAGGCGAGGTCGTTCACGCGGCCGACCTCGGCGGGCTCGGCGGCGGCGTCCCAGTCGAGGTCCCTGACCGCGGGAGCGGCCAGATCGGCCAGCCTCATGTACATCGCCGCCGGCGAGCCGTCGAAGCGGTGCCCCGATGACTCCAGCAGCTCGGCTGCCTCGTCCTCTCCCTCGGGGACCCACACCGTCCAGGCGGCGACGCCGGCCTGGTCGTAGGCCGCGGCGAGCTCGCCAAGCGCGGCGCGCAGCGAGCCGACGTCGCGCCAGACGACGGAGTTGGGAAGGGATCGCTCGGCGCACGCGGGGATCACGGCGCCGACGACGCCGTCGAGCTCGGCGAGTCTGCCGCCCTCCGACGCGTGTGCCGTCGCGCGGATGAAGGCCTCGAGGCCCGCGCGCTGGAGCTCGAAGACCTGGTGGCGGTCCACCGCGCTAGCGCTTGCGCGCGATCGTCAGCCCGTCGGCGATGCCGACCATCGCCACGTCGACCCGCTCGTCCTCGCGGATCCGGTCGTTGAGCTCCATGATCGCCTCGACGTTCTCGCGCTGGTCGTCGGGAACCGAGCCGGCGTCAAGAAGCCGTCCCGCCGCGAGCACGTTGTCGACGAGGATCACCCCGCCTGGACGCAGCCGCACCAGGCACTGCTCGTAATAGCCGGGGTAGTTGGTCTTGTCGGCGTCGATGAAAGCCAGGTCGAACAGCTCGCGCTCGGGCAGGGCCTTCAGAGTGTCGAGCGCCGGGCCGATCCGGATCTCGACCCGGCCGGCCACACCCGCGTCCTCGAAGTTGCGCGCCGCGGTCTCGGCGTACTCCTCGCTGATCTCGCAGCAGACCAGGCGGCCGCCGGGCTCGAGCGCGCGGGCGATGCAGATGGCCGAGTAGCCGGTGAACGTGCCCAGCTCGATCGCGTCACGAGCGCCGATCAGCTGCGCCAGCAGGGTCATGAACGCGCCCTGGTCGGGGGCGATCTGCATCACCGCGACGTCTCCCATCGCCTCCGTCTCGGCCTGCACCCGGCGCAGCACCTCGTCCTGGCGCGCGCCGTGATCGACCATGTAGGCGTGCAGCTCGTCGGTGAGCGCGGTGAACTTGCTCACGCGGCGGGTCGCCTTCCGCGTCCGACCGCGGCCGAGAACCCGCACGCCAGCCCCACGAGCCCGCCCGCGAGGCCGGCCCACGCCGACGCGAAGTCCTCGACCAGTGGCAACAGCAGCAGGACCGCGGCGGCGACCGCGACCGCCACCTGGTCGTACTCGTCGGTCGGGTCCTGGCGGCGCTCGGCGTCACGGAAGGCCAGCCAGCAGCCCAGCACCCCGAGGGCGATCCCGTTGCCTCCTGCCGTGACCGGGATTCCGTCGCCGAGGGCCGACTCCATCCCGGCCGTCGCCAGCGCTCCCAGCGAGCCGCAGGCGATGACCAGGAGAACCGTCGGCACCATCCCCAGGCGCTCCTCCACCGGTGGCAGGAAGATCGCGAGCGCGAGGCCGATGGCGAACAGGTAGCCGAGGTCGTCGTAGACGAAGGGGGCGGCGAAGTAGCGCCACCACTCGTCGCCGACGGGGCCCACGATCGCACCGAAATCGAAGACCGTCAGGTTCGACGCCCGCTCGACGATCAGCAGCAGCGCCGGGCCGGCGATCGCGGCGATCGTGACGTACGGACGGCGGTCCGTCAGGGCGGGCGCCCGGGCCTCCCGCCGTGCGGCGGCACGACGGCGGCGCCGCTCGCGCATGCCCTCGAGGGGCGTGAGCTCGTCGCCGTGGCGCTCGAGCTTCGGGGCCCGCTTGCGTAGCCTGGTGCCGCAGTACGGGCACTCGGTGACGTACGGGCTCACTTCCGAGCCGCACTTCTTGCAGACGACGCTCAGCTCAGGCGAGCTCACCCCCAAGACGATATCCGGCGGGCGCCGGACTACTGGACCCGCGAGGTCTCGACGATCGCGTTGACCAGCGCCCGCAGGTCGGGCTCGGCGTCGTGCACCCGCAGCTGCCGGTGGGCTCCGGTGTTGCCGGACAGCAGCTCCTCGACACCGGCGAGCTCGCGCTCGCATCCGAGCTCCTCGGCGTGCTCGCGCAGGGTCTCGAGCAGGGTGGCCGCGATCCGCTCGGCCGGGATCTGGCGGCCGGCCCAGAAGTCCAGCAACACCCCGTCCATTCCGCGCACCGCGGCGCGCACCTTGTTGTCGTCGACCAGCTCGGTCGGAAAATCGGTCAGCTCCAGGTCTTGGTTCTGGTCGTAGAGGGCGCTGATCTGGTGCGCCATCGAGACCGTCAGGGCCGCGAGGGCGATGGTCAGGTCCACGCGGGTCTGCTGGTCGAAGACCCGCACCTCGACGGTCCCGAGGTTCGGGTGCGGGCGCACGTCCCACCACAGGTAGGTGTAGTCCTGGATCGCGCCGGCGTTGACCATCCCCTCGACCCGGCTGGAATACTCCTTCCAGGAGCCGAAATGGGGCGGGATGCCGGCCCGCGGAAGCGCCCGGTACACGGGGATCCGCGACGACAGCATCCCCGTGCGCACGCCGCGCAGGAAGGGCGAGTTCGTGGAGAGGGCCAGCATCAGCGGCACGTAGCGCCGCAGGCCGTCGGCGACGTAGATCGCCCGGTCGGGGCCCTCGATCCCGACGTGGACGTGCGTGCCGAAGATCAGGAACTGCCGGACCACGTACTGCAGCTCGTCGACGATCCGGTGGTAGCGCTCGTCGTCGACGATCAGCTGGTCCTCCCAGCGGGCGAAAGGGTGGGTGCCGGCGCCGCCCACGAGCAGGCCCTGGCCCTCGGCGACCTCGGTCAGCGAGCGGCGCAGCGCGCGCAGCTCCTCCCCGGCGCTGACGACGTTCGGGTGGGGCTTGGTCGCGACCTCCAGGAACGACTGCATCAGCTCGGGCTTGACCTGGCCCTCGAACTCGGCCGGCACGTCGGTGAGGATCGTCTCGATCCGCTGTGCGAGGTCGAGCGTCTCCGGGTCGAGGAGCATCAACTCCTCCTCCAGCCCGACTGTGAAGGGAGGCCCGGTGAATTTGTGCTCGATCACGGCGCCGCTGGTTGGCTCGGGGGCGGGACGATCCTACCCACGCATACGGGCAGTAACCTGAAAGCCATGGAGATCAAGAGCGCCGCAGAGCAGAAGTCCCTACTGGCCACCCTCTCCCCCGGCAAGCGCACGCGCCTGCGCCGCCTGCTGTTCGAGTTCGGGCCCGGCAACGGCACCCTGATCCTGCTTCCGATCGACCAGGGCATCGAGCACGGCCCGCGCGACTTCTTCCCGAACCCGGCCTCCAAGGACCCCGAGTACCAGTTCCGCCTCGCCGCCGAAGCCGGTTACTCGGCGATCGCGTGCCAGATCGGGCTCGCGAGCAGGTACTACCCCGACTACGCGGGCCAGGTGCCGCTGATCCTCAAGGTCAACGGCAAGACCGACATCCCGTCGTCCGACGAGGCGCTCTCCACCTGCAACGCCTCGGTCGAGGACGCCGTTCGCCTGGGCGCCGACGCCGTCGGCTACACGCTCTACGTCGGCTCTCCGCGCCAGGACCAGGACCTCGCGCAGCTTCGCGGCATCCGCGAGGACTGCGAGCGCTACGGCATGCCCCTGGTGATCTGGTCGTACCCGCGCGGCGCCGCCCTCGACTCGAAGGGCGGGCAGACGACCTTCTACGCGATCGACTACGCGGCGCGCATGGCGATGGAGATGGGCGCCGACGTCGTCAAGCTCAACATGCCGAAGATCGACGGCGAGAAGGACAAGCTCACGCCGGCTCCATACAACGAGATGGACGTGACGCAGGAGGAGGCCATCCGCCAGTGCGTCGCGTCGGCCGGGCGCTCGCTGGTGGTGCTCTCCGGCGGCTCCAAGATCGACGACGACCAGCTCCTCCAGCAGACGCGCTTCATCATGGAGGCGGGCGGCTCGGGCGTGATCTACGGCCGCAACGTCTGGCAGCGCGAGTGGGGCGAGGCGCTCGAGATCATCGAGCAGATCAAGGAGATCATGCTCTCGAGCGCCACCCGCATCCCCTAGTCAGCGTCCGCCCAAACCGCACCGGGTGGGTTTCCGCCGCCCGATTCGCGGGCAGCCGTCCCCTGTCCAACAAGGAGGGACGGAAATGGCCGTAAGGGATGACGAGCGGTATGTGGAGACAGACGACCGCTACGCGGGGGATCGGGACCGAGTCGAGGTGGTGCGCGAGCGCCAGCGCGAGCGGTTCGGGGGAATGAACGTCGGGGCAACTTTCTTCGGGTGGCTGGTGGCCGTCGGAATGGCGGTTCTGCTGACCGCCCTGCTGAGCGCGGCCGGCACGGCCATCGCGATCTCCGAGCTCTCGACAAACGAAGCCGCGAACAGCGCCGACACGATCGGGATCGCCGGTGCGATCGGGTTGATCGTCATCGCCCTGATCTCGTACTTCGCGGGCGGGTACGTCGCCGGGCGCATGTCGCGCTTCGACGGCGGCCGCCAGGGAGTCGGGGTCTGGCTGTGGGCGATCGTGATCACGGTCCTGCTGGCAGTGATCGGCTTGATCGCCGGCGAGGAGTGGAACGTCTTCGCAGGCCTCGACCTGCCGCGGCTGCCGATCGACGAGGACGCGACTACCGCCGGGATCGTCGTGCTGGTGCTGATCCTTGGTGCCACCCTGCTCGCCGCCGTGCTCGGCGGCAAGGCCGGGGAGCGCTACCACCGGAGGGTCGACCGCGAGGGGCTGGAGACGACGCGGGACACGGACCCCGATGTCGTCCGCGACCGTCGCACGGCCGTCCGGCGGGATCGCACCGAGCCCGCCCTCTAGGTCACGCACCGGGGTGTGATTGGCGAGCCGCCCCGCCGGCCGGTGGGGCGGCTCGCAGTGTGCCGGGGTTGGCCGGGCCGTGTGGAACGCTCGGGCCGTGTTCGGATCCCCGCGAGCCCCCGGGATCACCGCGATCGTCATCCTCGTGGCCGCGATCGCGCTGCTGGTCGCGGGCGGCGAGGACGACGACGGAGGCGATGAAGGCGGCGGGCGCGGCGGGGCGCCGGTCGTCGTCGAGGTCACCCGCGTGGTCGACGGCGACACGGTCGAGGTCTCGCTGGGCGGCGAGACCGAGGACGTGCGCTACATCGGCGTCGACACGCCCGAGTCGGTCGCCCCCGGTCAGCCGGTCGAGTGCTTCGGCAAGACCGCGAGCCGGTTCAACGCCCGGCTGGTCGACGGCGAGCGCGTGCGCCTGGTGTTCGGCGACGAGCGCCGCGACCGGTACGGGCGGCTGCTCGCCTACGTCTACGCGGGGCCGCTGTTCGTCAACGCCGAGCTCGTGCGCCAGGGGTACGCGCGCACGCTGACGATCGAGCCCAACACCGATCGCGCCGAGCTGTTCGCCCGCCTCGAGCAGGCGGCCGGCGACGCCGGGCGTGGGCTGTGGGGCTCCTGCTGAAGCGGCGACAGGACTTGGCAAAAGTGCCGAAAGGCATTTATGTGAGTAACGGCTTTCTCCCATATGAGCATCTGCTAGTTTCCGTCGCGCACCGGGCCCTTCCCACTTCCCCGGTGTTCAATATGGGGCAGACCTCGACCATGAGAATGCGGCAGAGCCTCTCGCAGTACGAGACGGCCTTCGAGCAGGAAGCTGCGCTCGAACGCCGCCGGCGCAAGCAGCTCCGTCAGCGTGCGGCAAACCGCTCGCGCGCACGTCGCATCGCTCGCACGGAGCAGCGCGGCAAGGTCGCCTTCGGCACCCTGCTGGCGGCGCTCTCGGTCACCGTGGTCACGGTCACCGTGGTCATGTTCGAGACGCTCGCCTGGCTGATGGCCTAGCGGCCGGGCCGGGATCTCTCAGCTACTTCGAGTCCTTGAGCGCGTCGAGCGCGGCGTTGGCGTCCCCGGCCCTGTCGCCGTCCTCCGACTGCTCCGCCTGCTCGCCCTGGATCGAGATGTAGACCTCCTTGCGGAAGACCGGAATATCCCTCGGCGCGGTGATGCCCAGGCGGATTTTGTCCCGCGAAACCGCGAGGACCGTGACCTCCACGTCGTCCCCGATCATGATGCTCTGATTGGTCTTTCTGGTGAGGACCAGCATCTCGCTTCCATTCGAGTTGCCGCCGGATGCCCCCATCGCGGCGTGGTTCCAGCAGGGTACCCACTGCCTGCGGCGCGCGCGCCGACACGCCTGCGTACTACTATCGCCGCCGCCGATGGCCCGTAAGCCGCTGCGCTCACAGCTCAACCAGATCCGCGCCTGGGTCCGCCAGGGCCGCACCGACGCCTGGATCGCCCACCAGCTCGAGCTCTCGACCTCCGAGCTCCGCGACTTCATCCGCCGCCACGACCTCTCCGCCGACGAGGAGGCGAGCGACGACGTGGACCTCCGCGACGAGATCGAGGCCGAGATCGAGGCCACGATGGAGGCCGACGAGGACGAGGAAGAGGACGAAGAGGAGGCCGGCGGCGAGGAGCCCGATCGAGGCGACGGCGACCGTGCCGGTGGCCGCGAGGGCGGCGGCACGGGCGGCCGGCGCCGCAGGCGCCGCCGGCGGCGGTCGAAGCGGCCGGGCGTCGACATGGAGGCCACCTTCGACCACGGCGACGAAGAGGGCTTCGGCCTCTGGCTCGATCCCGTCGTCGAGGACGACCCGGTCTACTCCGGGCACTGGAAGGGCCACCGCCGGATCACGGTCACAATCGAGGCCGACCGGATCGTGATCAAGCGCTCCGAGGACGACTGAGCCGAGCGCTACTCGGCCAGACCCGCGGCTTTGAGGGCCGGCGTCACGGGCCAATCCCACTCGACCTCGTCGTCGACCAGCGCGAAGACGTCCTCGACGAACGGTGCGTCCTCGATCGTGCCGACCGACCTCGGAGTAGGCGGCAAGCGTGCGCCCCAGCGCCTGAAACCACCGGTGCACGAGTTGGACGTCAAGGATGGGAGCGCGGAAGCGAGTGGGACACTCGTGCCGTAGAACACCGAGCGTGACGATCCACAGGGCCGTGGCCAACATCAAGTCCGATCGCCCGGCGGAGACGCGCGAGTTCTTCGTCGACGTGCTCGGCTTCGAGGTGGCGATGGACCTCGACTGGGTCGTGACCCTCGCGTCGCCCACCAACCGTTCCGCCCAGGTGACGATCATCGGCAACGACGACCCGGCCGCCCCGGGGATCTCGGTCGAGGTGGCCGACGTCGATGCCGTTCACGCCAAGGCCGTCGAGAAGGGCCTCGAGATCGCCTATCCGCTTCGTGACGAGGAGTGGGGAGTCCGCCGCTTCATGCTTCGAGAGCCCAGCGGCACGCTCGTCAACGTCATCTCTCACGGCTGATCGGAACCGAGGATGGCAACAGTCCCCCGGGGTACCCTGCCTCGTAGGAAGCCGTGAGCTTCATCGTCGTCTACAGCCTCATCCTGCTGGTCCCGCTGACCCTGGCGGTGGCGCTGCGGTACCTGATCGTGGTCCCCCGCCGGGAGTGCCTGCAGTGCGGCAGGGAGGTGGCGGTCACCGTGCTCAAGTGCCGGTACTGCGGCTACAGGTACACCTTCGAGGACCGCGAGATCATGAAGCTGATGTCGGAGGCGCGGCAGCGAGACGCGGCGCGCCACAGCGGCGACTCCTAGGTCGTCGCCGCTAGATCCGGCGGCCGATCGCGCGAGCGGCGCGGGCCATCGCCCTGCGGCTGCCGCGGCCCACGGCGCGGCGGCGGCGGGCCTTGGGGCTGTCCGAGGCGCGGCCGCCCTCCCAGGCGTCGGCCGGGATCTTCGCGAGGTGGCCGACGAGGTCCTCCAGCGCCCGCAGGTCGGCCGCGTCGGCGTTCTGGCTGAGCAGCGCCCGCATGCTTGCGTTGCGCACCGCGGGCGGCTCGTCGGCGAACAGGAACTCGGCGATGCCCCCGTCCCAGCGGCTGCGCGGCTTGACCGTGGCGCCACCCGTCACCCCGACGCTGCGCAAGAGCCGGACGAGCCGTGCACCCTCGGTGCGCTCCAGGTCGGTGGCCTTCTCGCGCGCCGGTGGCTCGGGCGAGATCGCCGGCTGGGCGAGCTGGTCGGGCGGAATACGCATCGTCACCGCGACGCGCAGGCGGGCCCTGTCGCCGGGGTCGAGCGCGCGCACGCCCGGGCGCGGCCGGAAGCGATGCGACTGGCCCTTGACCACCGCGCTGAACATCTGGCTGAGCGCCGGCCAGTGGTTCTCGGGGATGATCCGCAGCCGGAACAACAGGGCTACGTAGAGCACGGCCAGCGCCCCCGCGCTGACCAGCTCGAGCCACTGGTTGTAGTCCGGGAGCAGGTGAAAGCCGACGCCGATCGCGGCGGCGACGGCCAGGGCCTTCGCCAGCTCGGCGGTGGGAAGCTCGATGCGGTTGTCGCCGAGCTGGCAGCGCACCGCGAAATAGAGCATCGGCACCGCGAAGCCGGCGAGCATGGAGACGGGCGCCGCGTAGATGCCGATCTCGGGCGCCAGCAGGACGGTGCCGCCGATGAAGACCAGGGCCGCGAGGATCGTGCCCAGGACGAAGTGGATCCGGCCCTTGCCCGGCCAGCCCATCTGGCCATTGATCGTGCGCCACAGCGCCGGCATGCACAGCGCCGCGGCGGAGAACGGGATCAGCCCGGCGGCCGCGGCATAGGCCGGCGGCGCCACCTCGATCAGCACCTCGCCGCCCAGAACCATGAACAGGATCGAGCTGATGCACAGAAGCAGGAAGTAGCCCATGAGCTGCCCGCTGGAGGTCGGCCGCCCGTACTGGGAGCGCACGGCCTTGAACGCGGCGCTCTTTCGCATCGGCCGCATCGCCACCCGGAATCCCTGGGGCAGGAACGAGACGACGAAGCTGAGCTTGGAGGCGAACGCGTAGACGCCCAGCTCCGGGTGATCGACGAACCGCGAGAGGATGAAGACGTCGGCGTTCTGCATCAGCCACAGCGGGATCACGATCGGGATGCGCCGCCCGGCCGCCTTGACGATCTCCTTGACCTCGGCCGGGTCGAGGTTGGGCTCGAAGCTGCCGATCAGCATCACCGTGTCCAGAAGCGCCGCCGCGAGCGTCCCGATCGCAACCCCCGCGATCGCCCCCTCGACTCCGCCGCCGGCCGCCAGCAGGCCGATCATCACCGCCAGCGAGAGCCCCGGACGCATCACCTCGCTGATCAAAAACGCGCCGGGACGGCGCTCGAACCACAGCGAGATCGAGGCGACCTTGTAGAGGATCCCGGCGCCGCCGAGGATCCCCGCCCACATGATCAGCGTCGCGTCGTGCTCGCCGCCCAGCAGGGCGTCGCCGATCGGCTCGCGCAGGGCGACCACCAGGGCCGTGGCCACCACGCCCAGGACGCCCGCCCACAGCAGCCCGGCGCCGAGCGTGTGCTTGGGCGACGTCGAGGCGATCTCCTTCTTCTCGTCATCGTCGTCGTCATCGTCGTCGTCGCCACCGCCGAAGGTGCGGCGGATCGTGCCCGGCTTGGCCGCAAGGCTGAACACGAAGGTCACGAGGGCCCCCAGGAACAGCAGGAGGCTGTAGCGGCCGAGGTCCGACGGGCCGAGCTGGACCGCGACGACCCCGATCGTCGCCAGGTGCAGGACGTTGCCGCCGACCAGGGCGATGCCCTGGATTCCGGAGTACTGGATCAGGCGAAACCCGAGCGCGGCCCCGGACCCACCCTCGCGCTTGCTCATGCGTCCCAGATCGACCAGCCGGCGAAGTCGCGGCCGGTCAGCTCGCGCAGTCGCTCGGCGTCCTCGCGGAGCACCCTCAGCGACTCGTCGGAGAGCGCCTCTCGGACATCCGGTTTCGCGATCGGCTTGCGCAGCGGCAGCCGCTCGTCGAGCGCGAACCAGACCTTCGGCGGCAGGATCCTCCCGCGCCGCGTCTTGCTGATCTTCTCCAGCCGCGCCGCGAGCCGCGTCGCCCGCGTCTTGCGTGCCGTCGCGTGGCGCTCGCGCTCGAAGCTGGGATGCGTGAAGCCGGAGTCCACCCCGAGGAACTCGAAGAGCTGGCGAAGGCTGTCCATCCGCTCGCGCCGGAAGTCGCTCTGCTGGAACACCAGGATCTGCTCGCGCGGGTAGTAGCGCAGGAACTGCTGTAGCTGCATGTGGTACTGGCTGCGCAGGATGTAAGAGGTGTTGGGATGCGCGAGGGTCGAGCGCAGGTCGCCCTTCTCGCGCCACTTGGCGTAGTTGTGCACCCAGTGCGAGGCGATCCGCAGCAGCGGGTCGCGCACGACGTAGACCAGCTTCGCGTCGGGGATGACGGAGTGCATCCGCTCGGGAACGCCGAGGTGATGCGGATAGGCGGTGTAGTTGGGCGAGGACTCGCCGCGGATCCGGGCGCGGGCATCGAAGTGCCCCCGGTACCAGTCGGTCCCCCGCGGCCAGTTGCGCTCCTCGATGAAGAAGTTGAGCTCCTTGGGCTTCGACATCGAGATCTCGGGGTGAAGCCCCAGGTGGTAGTGCAGGCCGCTGGTGCCGCACTTCTGGGCGCCGATCACGACCAGGTTCGGGAGCGCGCCGGCGCGCGTGGGCGCGCCGTTGGCGTCGGCGGCGGCCGCTGCCGGAGCGTCCGCCCCGCCGCTTGTGGTGGGGGTCGAGGCCTCCATCGTGGGTGGCGAGCGCGGGGCGCCGGGGGGCGACGCTGGGTCGCGCTCAGCGGCTCAGAGTAGCGAAGGAGGCCAGCTTTTCAGGCGACATCTCGCCCGCGCCCAGCAGTCGCCGGGGGCGCGGGCGCTCGGCCAGGATCAGCTCGAGGCGACGCCGCGCGAACGCCTCGTAGTCGCCGCCGGCCGCCTCGGGCTGCGCCTCACCGCGCGCCGGGACGTGCTCGAACCCGACGCCCAGGCGGCGCAGGGGCGCCAGCTCGAGCGAGTCGGTCACCACCAGCACCCGCTCGGGAGGGTCCGGCGTGCGCGAGAGCGCCTCCCCCAGCGCCTCCGCCATCCCGTCCGAGGGGACGCCGAAGGCGACGATCACGGTGCGCGGCGGCCGCCGCTGGATCGTCTGCTTGACGAGCGCGCCGGCGTGGAGGGGCAGCCGCGCCACGAACGGCGCGGCTCGGCGCGCCGAGCCGGCAGGGTCCCGGAGGTACTTTCGCCAGCGCGAGGTGGCTGGACGCGAGGGCCGCTCGCTCGCGGCGAGGTCGGCCACCCACGCGGCGGCGTCGGCGGCGCCGTTCTCGGGCCTGCGCTCGTGCAGCCGGGCGCGGATCGCCTCGCGCTGTGCGTCGTCGAGGAGGCTGTCGAGCTTCGCCTCGACCGGGACGTCCGGATCGGAGCTCTCCACGCCCAGCCCGAGCCCCTCGCGCTCCGCGAACAGGGCTCGTGCGGCCTGGTCGTCGGTCTGGCGGCGCATCGGCACGTACAGCGAGGGCACGCCGAAGCGGATCAGCTCGTGGTAGGCGTTGTAGCCGGCGGCCGCCACCGCGGCGTCGAAGGCGGCGAAGCAGCGGCTGATGGGGTAGGTCGCCCGCAGGTGGACCACGTCGTCCGGCACCTCGAGCCCGGCCGCGATCGCCGAGGAGAGCACCGCCACCTGCACGCCCGGCCGGCCCGACAGGTGGCCGATGCTGCGGGCGGCGAGCTCGCGCACGGCCTCGCCCTGGCCGAGGTTCACGAGGACGCACGTCGCCGCGGGATCGAGACCGAGCTCGCGCGCCGCCTCCTCGCGTGCCGGCAGGTCCTCGTCGTCGCAGAAGACAATCGGGTCGACGACGTGGGCGCGGTCGCGGCGGGCGACGGTCGCGCCGCGGTCCAGCTGGGCGGCAAGCTCCCCGGGCTCGAGCACGCGGTCGAAGAACCCCTCGCGGTCGAGCGCCCCGGGATTCGCGCCCGGCTTCCACAGCGGGCGCCTGCTCCACACGCGCCAGGCGCCGGCCGCTGCCGGCAGCGCGTCGATCAACGCCTGGTAGGGGTGAGCGCCGTCGAAGACGACGACCCGCGGCCGAAGCTCCGACAGCGCCGCGCGCAGGCGGCCGCGCAGGCGCCGCGACCACCGCCAGTCGCTGCCGGCCCCGGGAGTCGAGTACGACGCCGCGTACTCCACGGGGAACCCCTGCTCGCGGACCACGGGCGCCGCCGCCGACAGCGTGAAGAACAGCGGCTCGAGGCCCTCCAGCCGGCGCGCGATCGCCATCGACCGGGTCAGGTGCCCCAGGCCGGTGCCGTTCGAGGAGATGAAGAGGATGCGCCCGCGCTCGCCGCGTGGCCCGTCGGCGGTCATCCCAGTCGCTCGTAGGCGTCGGTCAGCGCCGCCGCGACGTGGTTGCCCTCGTGCGCGAGGCTGCCCAGCGTGCGCTCGTACTTGCGCCGCACGCGCGCCCGGCCAATCGGGCCCAGGCCGTTGGCCCAGCGCCCCCGGTTGGCCGCGGCCGGGCTCATCTCCTCGTCGAAGAAGTGGCGGATAGGCGCCTCGTCCCGCACTCCGAGGAAGGCCAGCAGGCGCGCATAGGCCGCCTCGCGGTCGCCCGCCACGAGGTCGTCCAGCACAACGGTGTGCAGCCGCCCGGAGCCGAGCGTGAGGGCGTCGCCGTCCTCCTCGCCCCGCACGCCGTCCTCGATCGCCCGCAGCCGGTCCGCCCACCAGTCGATGGCGGCCGGGATGCGGTCCGGGCCCCAGGTCTTGGTCGTCACCGACGACGCCGAGTCGCGGCCGTCGCGGACCGTGTGCACGAACCGAGCCTCCGGGAACAGCCGCCGCAGCGTCTGCGCCTCCTTGACGTTGTGAGAGCTCATCTCGACGAGCCCCGGCTTGTCCTCGCCATCGGCGACGCCGCCGAGCAAGTCCATGAACAGCCGGCGGCACGCGGGCACCGGATCGTCGTGGTAGCCGGTCTCGAAGCGGTCGGCGGCCTCGTCGAACCGGGCGCGGGTCATCAGGTTGTAGAGGCCGCGCGGCTGGTCGTCGACGCGGACGCGATGCCACCAGAACTCGCGCAGCTTCGCAAGGAAGCCGCCGAGGCTCACCCGCCCCTCGAGCAGGTCGCCTAGCCCCCGCTTGTTGCAGTGAAAGCGCGCCTCGATCGGCACGTCCGCGAACCGCGGGTGCGTGCCGAGCAGCCGGCCGACGATGTGCGTGCCGCTGCGGCCCGTGCCGCCGACGAAGATGAGGCCCGCGGGCACGGGGCCCGGCTGGCCGGCGGCGCTCATCCCGCGACGCCGGCGGTGCGCTCGAAGGACCGCCGCAGCGGCTCGGCGCAGTGATAGCCCTCTCGCTCGATGCGGTCGAGCGCCCGCTCGTAGGCGGCGGTGATCGCCGCCTGCTCGGCCTCGTCGTGGCCCTCGCGCCAGCGCTCTCGGTGGGCGGCGCCGGTGTTCATCTGCTCGTCGAAGAAGGCGCGCATCCCCGGCTCGTCGGCGACCCCGAGGAAGGCCAGCAATCCCGCGTAGCTGGTTTCGCGGTCGCCCCAGACGAGCTCGTCGAGGCTCACCGCGTGCAGGCTCCCGGGCTCCGAGAGCCCGCTCGCGCCCTCCTCGGCCAGCGCGAGGCGTCCCTCCCACCACTCGATCCCGGAGGTGACGTCCACGGGGTGGTGCTCCTTCTGGCGCTTGGAGACCTTCGACGACCCCGAGTCGCGCCCGTCGCGGACGGAGTGCACGAAGCGGGCCTCGGGGAAGATCCGCTCGAGCCCGGGCGCGCTGGCAATCGTGAAGCAGCTCATCTCTACGAGCGCCGGCTTGCCCTCGGCCTCGGCGAGGGGGCCGAGCAGGTGAAAGAACAGCGCCCGGGAGGCCTCGACGAGGTCGTCGCGACTCAGCTCCTCGAACCGCGCGATCGCCTCCTCGAGGCGCTCGCGCGTGGTGATCTTGTGCAGCCCGCGGACCTTCGCCTCCTCGCTGCGGCGCCCCGCCAGCCGCCGCAGCCGCACCGTCGCCCGGCCGCCCGTGCGCACGCGGTGCCACCAGAAGCCGCGAAGCTTGGTCACGAACTCCTCCGGCGTCGCCTTCCCGGTCACGACGTCGGCTAGCCCGCGCGGGTTGCAATGGAAGCGGCACTCGATCGGGACCCCGGCGAAACGCGGGTGCTCGGAGAGCATGCGGGCCACGATGTGCGTGCCGCTGCGGCCGGTGCCGCCGACGAACACCAGCTCGGCGGGGCCGGCGCCGTTCAAGACCCGTTGCCCTTCCGTCGCTCGTAGGTGGTGCGCAGCAGCGGCACCGAGCTGACACCGTCGTCCTCCAGGCGGTCGAGCGCCTCGCGATACAGCGCGTCGATCCGCCTGCGCTTTTCCGGCCGCAGCCCGGCGCGCCAGCGCTCGGTGTTGGCCTCCTGCGCGCTCATCTTGTTGCGCAGGAACTTGCGGACCTGGCGGGCCGGGGTGAGGCGGGTGACGGCGAAGATCTCCTCGAGGGTGTCGCGTCCCGGGTCGGCAAGCAGCTCGTCGAGGCTCACCTCTGCGAACACCTCGTCGGGGATCCCACGCGCGCCCGCGTCCATCTGTCGCAGCCGCCGGTCCCACCACTCGATTCCCTGCGCGCGCGTGCGCGGGTAGACGATCCCGCGCGTCTGGGACACGCGCGAGGCCGAGGCGTCGCGGCCGTCGCGGACCACGTGGACGAAAGAGGCCTCGGGGAACAGGCGCAGCAGCGTCGGCGCCTGGGCGGTCGTGTCGCAGCTCTGCTCGACGATGCCGCTGACCTCCTCCTCCGCGTCGTGCGGCCACACGACGTCCCAGAACAGGTCACGCGACGCGGCCTCGGGATCGGCGTCGAAGCGCTCCTCGAACTTCGTGACGGCTTCGGTGAAGCGCTCGCGGGGTACGAAGTTGTACATCCCGCGCATGCGCCCGGTCTGGAACCCGCGCCACCAGAACCCCTTCAGCCGGCGCAGGAACGCCCGCTTCGTGGTGCGGCCCTCCAACAGCGCCGGCAGGCCACGCTCAGCGTCGACGTGGAATCTGCATTCGACCGGGATCAGCTTGAGCTTGCCGTGGCGGCCGAGCAGCCGGGCCACGATGTGCGTGCCGCTGCGACCGGTGCCGCCGACGAAGGTCACCGGCGGCACGCGCTTCATGCCCGACAGCGGAGCCCCGCCCGGGGTCTTGGCCGGCCTGCCCGGCTTCTGTCGCTTGGGGGGAGTCTGGCGCCTCATCGCGGGCCCAAGTTAGCGAGCGCGACCCCCGCGCCGAAATGGTCGACGTAGCGGTGGCAGGCGACGGCCGTCGCGACGGCGACGGGCGGCTTGCCCGCGGTCGGGTCGAAGCGCGTCGCCGCGATGTCGCCCAGCCACACGCGCCGCGGAGCGCCCACCAGGCGCTCGAGGGCGTTCGGCTCGGCGGCGGTGACGGCCACCTCGACCTCGCCCTTGTCGGGGACGTCGACCTCCCCCACGGGCCAGAACGAGCCCTGGCCCTGGTGGGTGAGGTACATGCCCACCAGCGACGCCGGGACCTCGGCCTCCAGGTCCTCCGCCTCGACGGTGAGGCCGACCTGGCTGTGGTACTGGATCGAGAGCTGCCAGGTGCCCGGCTTCAGGCGCAGCGACTGGCTGGCCGTGCCGGGGGCCTCGAACGGGGATCGCTCGCTCCAGTACTCGGCGCCGCCGACCACCGGCTCGGGAAGGATCGCCGCCGACGGCCCCGCCTCCTCGGGGTCGGGGATCCCGCCCGGGCACGCCAGGGCCGCGCCGGGGGCGCCGTCCTCGTCGAGCACGCTCAGCCGCGGCGTGTTGCCCTCGCGCTCCCAGAGGATGTAGGAGTCGGTGCGGGCGACCTCGTCCATGTTCGGCGGCGGCGAGCTCTGGTAGGCCGCCGTCGTGGTGATCGCGTACCGGAAGTCGTCCAGCCGCTTCGCCGGGACGGTGTCGAGGTCCATCGGGTCGCCCTGCTGCCAGATCTTCTCGGGCCGGGCGCGCACCTCGGGCGGCACATAGCCGCCGGGGCTCTCGACCAGGGTCCCGCGCAGCCAGTACGCGCCGAAGCGGTCGACGCCGAGAAAGGCCACCGCCTCACCGTCCGCCTCCGCGGCGAGCTCCTCCAGCTCGGCCCCGCGGTCGTCGAACCCCACGGGCGCCTCGCGCAGCGCGAGGAAGGTGGACGCCGCGATGCCGGCGGCGGCGACCGCGCCCAGCACGGCCATCGGGATGCGCAGGCGCGCCGTCGCGGAGAACAGGCCGCCGAGGGCGACCAGGACGGCCAGCGGCGCCAGCACCGCCAGTGCCTTGGCCTCGACGTAGATGCTGGCGAACGCCCGCGCCCCCACGTAGACGGCCACGCCGGCGCCGAGGGCGGCGAGAAGCGCCCAGGCGCGGCGGCGCCACAGCGCGAACGCCCCGCCGGCGACCGCCAGCAGGCCCAGCGCCGTGGCGAGAAAGGCGCCGCTGACCTCGCCGCGGACGACGCGGAAGTCCCCCTCGGGCCAGATCGAGAGCGCCTCGCCCGGGAACACCGGGGAGCTGAGGCGGCCCGTCGAGGCCGAGACGTCGCCGATGCGCTCGGTGAACTCGGCCACGCGCCCGGCGCTTACGGCGGCGATCCCCAGCAGCACCACCGCGCCGATGGCGATCGGCACGCGGCGCCGGCTGACCGCCTCGCGCATCGCGCCCCAGTCGGGCGAGACCTCGCCCGCGACGACGACGGCCGCCAGCCATATCGCGAGGGTGAGCGCGAACCACACCAGCGCCGGGACGCTGTAGGCGAAGACGCCCGCGAGCGCCAGCAGCCCGGCGGCCCCGGCGGCGGCCCGCGGGCCGAGCTCGCGGCGAGCCGGCTCCGCCGCGCCGCGCCGCGGCGCCGCGAGCGCGAGCGTCACCGCGAACGCCAGCACCAGCATCGCCATCGCCGTCTCCTTGAAGGCGCTCTGGGCGAGGAACGAAGCGCCGAGGAAGGGCAGCCCCGCGAGCGAGGCGGAGACGATGCGCGGCAGCGGGCTCAGCTGCTGAAGCGCGGCCAGAGCGGCGAGCGCCGTGAGGACCGGGATCGCGATCAGCAGCCCGTTGAACACGTCGACCAGCGACGCCCCAGTCGCCTCCGCGACGACCGCGGCCAGCGACTGGGGGCCGACGGGGTATCCGAACGACACGGCGTTGGGCTCGGGCCCGAAGCCGTTCTGCAGCCAGTCGGTCCAGTAGAGCTGAGCGGCGTGGTCGTTGGTGTAGATCCCCTCGCCCAGCACCCCCCCGTGGTCGCCGAGCAGGAACGGCAGCCAGGCGGCGAGGCCGACGATCGCGATCACCGCGAGCCCCGCCCCGTGCGCCCATGCCACGGGAGGCCCGGTCGCGGAGCCTCGCTCGGGCACGATCGAGCGCCGGATCGCGGCCAGGCCGGCGATCAGCGCGAGGACGAGCACGATCGCGGCGGTCACGGCGCGGCCGGGCAGGCGCACCAGCAGGGCCGCTGCGACGGTCAGCGCCGCGAAGCCGACGACGCCCGCCAGCCACGTCGGACGCGCCGCCCCCAGCAACACCAGGACGATCCGGCCGGCGGCCAGGCAGGCGACGACGAACAGCAGGGCGAATAGCAGCGGCGCGACCATCTCAGCCCTGGAGCTGTCGTCGGAGACGGCGGTTGAGGGGGCCGGTTCCCGGCGGCTGGTTGGCGAGCGGCTCGGCGTTCACCGAGTCGCCGTTCAGCTCGGACTCGGTGAGCTGTGGGAGCCCGGCGCAGGTGGCGGGGTCCATCCGGCCGGTGATCTCGAACACGTTTACGGGCCCGTCGCTGAGGACCTTGCGGGTGGCGGCCTCGTCCTCGCGCGTCCACTGGGCCTCGCGGGTGTCGGTGAGGCGCCCGGGGTGGAACGGGTCGTAGGTGGTGACGACGTGCGTGTAACCGCCCTGGTTGATGGCCCGGCGCCACTTCTCGCAGGTGGGGATCCGCAGCCAGGCGTCGTGCTGCCCCCGGACCCCGAGCCACTGGACCTCGTTGGAGAGGTCGGTTCCGTACAGCGGGTACTGGTTGAACACGCCACGGACGCCGGCGACGGCGACATTCGCGTCGCGGACGTCGCGCGCCCATCGCAGGGTCGAGGCGAGCTCGAGCCGGGGGCTCGTGTTCTCGTAGCGACGCTCGAGGTAGTGGCGCTGCTCCCACCAGCCGGCGAGCGCGGCGGCCAGGCAGGCGACGCCCACCACGGCGACCACCGACCGCCGCCTGGCAGCGGGGCCGAGGAAGTTGCGCGAGCGAAGCCAGGCGATCGCGCCCGCCCCGGCCAGCACGGCCACCGCGGCGGCGATGGCACCCTTGGCGTGCCCCTGCTGCCACTGGACCAGTGAGCCAACGGTGACCCCCGCCAGGACGGTGAGGCCGGCGGTGACCGCCAGCCTCCGCCCGCTGCTGCTGCGCAGGTCGGGGAGACATGGGACGAGCGCCAGGGCGACCGCCACGGCCGGAGCGATGTAGCGGACGTTCCATACGAAGGCGATCGGCTGGCCCTCCTCGCCGGCGGCCGTCAGGGGTGTGAACAGGTAGGCGAACGCCGTGAACAGCACCATGGCCCCGAGCATCCGCAGAACCGGCTCCCGGCCTCGCCACACCGCGAACGTGGCACCGGCCATCATCGCCAGCAGCGTCGCCGGCCACAGCGCGCCGAACGACTCGTGCAACCCGGGGATGAACCACTCCCACCAGACGTCCGGGTCCTGCCAGTAGTGGGCGACCGGGAAGCCGGGCCGCAGCTCGAGTGCCCGCTCGGGGGAAGGGAGGTCGATCGGCCCGATCGAATGCACGAATGGGATCGGGTTGCCCGTCGCGATCGCGTTGCGGGCGTACCAGTAGATGCCCGCGAGCAGCAGGGGCGCCGTCCACGCGAGGGTCGCCACCCGCCGCGTGGCGGCGGGCGCGATCACGACTACCCCCACGGTGAGCGCGGCCACCGGGGCGAGGAACGACAGCTTCACGCCGGCGGCGAGGCCCGCGGCCAATCCGGCCACCACCAGCGCGCCCGTGGCGATCCGGCGCCCGTTCGGCCTGCCGGCGCCCATCCCGTCGACTCCGGCCGCGTACCCGTTCACGAGCAGCGCCGCCGCTGCGAGGACGAAGGCGACGCCTGTGATGTCGTTCAGCGCCTCGCCGGCCTGGAACTCCACCAGCATCTGCGCGCCGAGTGCCACGGCCCCGCCGATAAGCGACTGCGGTGCGACGCCGTAGGGCCGCCCGATGCACCAGCAGGCCAGCAGGCCCATGCCGAGATACCCCAGGTTCAGCAGCGGCGAGACGATGTCGCGGCCGAACGCGAGGATCGGGACCGCGTGGACCACCTCGGAGTTCGAGGGGTAGAACGAGGCGAAGAAAATCGGATCGAAGAAGAAGATGTCCCCCAGCGAGCCGGTCTGGACGAACTTCGCCGCCAGCGGCATGTGGTACCAGAGGGTGTCGGCGCGGTCCATGCCCGCCGCCAGGCTCCCGAGGGTGGGAACCATCCAGCCGGCGACGACGGCGGCGCAGATGACCGCCGCCGCGGTGGTCGCCAGCGTTCCCGCCGGCGGCCCGGGGGGCGATGGCGACGCGGTAGGGCCCCGTCTCCGCGCCAGCCGCCCGCAGACCGCCCCCGAGGCGACCGCCAGGACCAGGCAGGCCACGATCAGCTCCGCCTCCCCGAAGGCACCGACCGTGCCCAGGGCCTCCGAGACGAGGATGAGCGCTGCGATGCCGGCGACGAGGTCGGCCAGAAGCGCGGGCGGTCCGCTCCACCCCGGCAGCAGCAGTTGGCGCACCCGCCTCGCCCCGTAGCCGACGGCGAGCACCACGATCGCGAGCTCTGCGAGCCCGAGGAGATACGGCCCGGCGCCGAGCACCCGCTCGTCGGCGGGGGCGACGGTGAAGCCCGCGCTCACCGCGGGCCTCCGGCTACTTGATCACGTACGAGCGCTCGCCCGAGGAGACCATCCCGAGCCTGCGCGCCGCCCGCTCGGCCGCGTCGTCCGCGCCCAGGTTCCCAGCCCGTGCCCGGAGCTCGGCGTTCTCGCGCTGGAGCTCTTGAAGCTGTGCACGCTCGGCGTGCGAGTCGCGCCAGGCGTCGATGAAGTTCAGAGACGGGCCGACGTAGGAGGCCAGGACGGCGAAGAACACGAGCACCAGGATCACCCGGCCGAGCTTGTCCCAGCGGATCCTGGTGGCCCGGCCGCCGCCCCGGCGGGGCGCCGGGCGCATCCGGTACCCCTGGGCGGCGTGGGTGCGGGCGCTCATGGCGACCCGTTCGACGCCTCCCCCGGGCGTCCTGCCGCTGGGCGCCGGCGTGCGGCCGCGCGCAGCGAGCCGGCCTATCCACGCGCGAACGCGCCGAGCCCCGGGTAGGTGGCGGCGTCCCCGAGCTGCTCCTCGATCCGCAGCAGCTGGTTGTACTTGGCGACGCGATCCGATCGCGAGGGCGCGCCCGTCTTGATCTGCCCGACTCCGGTCGCGACCGCGAGATCGGCGATCGTCGTGTCCTCGGTCTCGCCCGAGCGATGCGACATCACCGCGGTGTAGTCCGCCTCGCGAGCGGCCTCGATCGCCTCGAGGGTCTCGGTGAGCGTCCCGATCTGGTTCACCTTCACGAGGATCGAGTTGGCCACGCCGGCCTCGATGCCGCGCCGCAGGCGCTCGGGGTTGGTCACGAACAGGTCGTCGCCCACGAGCTGGCAGCGGTCGCCGAGGCGCTGCGTCAGCAGCGCCCAGCCGTCCCAGTCCTCCTCCCCCATACCATCCTCGATCGAGATCACGGGATAGCGCTCCACCACCTGCGCCCAGTAGCCCGCCATCTCCTCGGCGCTCAGGGCGCGCCCCTCGTGCTCGAGCACGTACTCGGAGTCCGGCTCGCGCTGGATCTCGCTGGTCGCGGGATCGAGCGCGATGTGGACGTCGCCGCCGGGCTCGTATCCCGCCGACTCGATCCCGTCGACGAGGACCTGGAGCGCCGCCTCGTTGGAGTCGAGGTCCGGCGCGAAGCCGCCCTCGTCGCCCACGGCGGTGGCGAGGCCACGCTCGTGCAGCAGCCGCTTCAACGCGTGGAAGACCTCACTGCCCACTCGCAGCGCCTCGCCGAAGCTCGGCGCTCCTGTGGGGACCACCATGAACTCCTGGAAGTCGACCGCGTTGTCGGCGTGGGCGCCCCCGTTGAGGACGTTCATCATCGGCACCGGCAGGACGTTCGCCCCGGTGCCTCCGAGATGGCGGTACAGCGGCTCGCCGGCCTCGGCCGCCGACGCCTTCGCCACCGCCAGCGAGACGCCGAGGATGGCGTTCGCTCCCAGGCGCGACTTGTTCGGCGTGCCGTCGAGGTCGATGAGGGTGCGGTCGATCGCTCCCTGCTCGGCCGCGCGCGCGCCCACGAGCGCCGCGGCGATGTCGCCGTTGACGTTCGCGACCGCCTTGGTGACTCCCTTACCGCCCCAGGCGTCCTCCCCGTCGCGAAGCTCGGTCGCCTCGAACTCCCCGGTCGACGCTCCCGAGGGCACCGCCGCGCGCCCTTCCGCGCCGGAGTCCAGGGCCACCTCGACCTCGACCGTCGGGTTCCCGCGCGAGTCGAGGATCTGGCGGGCGTGTATTCGTTCGATCGCGCCCATATGCATGGAAAGCGCGAGCACGCCACCGGCGCTCGCGCCAGCGGCGGATTTTAGGGGCGATAAGTCTTGAGCAGCGTCACGCGGCCGGCGATGCGCCGCCCGCGTCGGCGCGGAAGCGCTCGGCCTCGGCGCGCAGCGCCAGCTCGGGATCGATGCCCAGGCGCCTGGCCTCGTCGACGAGCTCGAACAGGGCGGCGCCGATCCGCTGCTCGTCCGCGTCGCGCTGCGCGGGAGTCTCGGGGCGCCCGCCCGGCTCGCGATCCCCCAGCCCGGCCGAGGCGGCCCGGCGCTGGATCTTGCGCGCGTAGAGCAGCGCGGGCAGGTTCTCGGGCACGTCTGCGAACGGCTCGCCGGCGCCCCGGCCCTCGACCTCCTGCTTTATCCGGTCCCAGTTGGAGAGCACCTCGCGGGCCGTCGAGGGATCGCCTTCGAGGATGGAGCGCGCCTCGCTCTCCTCGAAGACGTGGGGGTGGCGGCGGATCAGCTTCGCGACCATGCCGTCGGCGACCGCGGCGAGGTCGCCGGCGCCGCGCTCCTCCAGCAGCAACGCCAGGAAGTGGACCTGGAAGAGCACGTCGCCGAGCTCGTCGAGGAGCTTCTCGTCGTCACCTCGACTCGCCGCGTCGGCGAGCTCGTAGGCCTCCTCCACCGCATGCGGCACGATCGAGCGCTCGTCCTGCTCGCGGTCCCATGGACACTCGCGACGCAGGCGCCGGGTGATCTCGTCGAGGCGCGTCAGCGCGCCGGCGGCTGGGTCGCGCGGGCCCGCGGCATCGTCGCCGGCGGGGTTCAAGCCGGGCTCAGGGGGTGGCCGGGGGCGCGCCCGAGGCGGGCGGTGCGCCGGAGGCGGGCGGTGCGCCGGAGGCCGGCGGAGCGCCCTGGGTCGGCGGAGCGCCGCCAGGCCCCAGCGGCACCGCGCCGGGTGGCAGGCCTGCGGGAGCCGCGGCCGCCGGCTTGACCGGGCCCTGCTGCAGCGCCGGGGGCTCCTCGCCGGGGAACAGGCCGCCGGTGCCCGGATTGACCACGCCGCGGAGCCCCACCGGGGCGGGACAGCCCACGCCCAGCGTCGCCGGGTCGGCCTGGCTGCGCTCGTCCTCGTCGTCGATCGTGCATGCCTCGGCCGGTGGCGGCGCGTTGGCGCAGAGCTCCATCGCAACCGCCTCGTCGCAGAACGTGCGCGCGGTCCACTTCGCGATGAAGTCGTCGCGGAAGGTCGCCACCTGCTGCGACTGCACGCCCTGCTGGAGGGTCTGGCGGATCTGCTCCGCGACCTCGTCCAGCGGCGTGGTCTGGCCCGGGGAGATGCTCTCGACCTGGACGAGGTAGCTGCCGCTCTCGCCCTCGACCGGCCCGACCAGGCTTCCCTCCGCGGCCGAGAAGATGGCGTCGTCGAGCGCCGGCTCGTTCTGGCCCTGGGTCACGCCCTCGCGCAGGCCGCCCGTGTTCTTGGTGGCCTCGTCGGTGGAGAACTCCTTGGCGACCTTCTTCCAGTTCTCGGGGGAGTCGTCTTCCTCGAGCGCGGCCTTGGCGTCCTCGACCTTGGCCGGGTCGGGGTTGAGGATCACGCGGACGTCGCGGGTCTCCGGCTGCTTGAACTGCTCGAGGTTCGCGTCGTAGTACTGCTGCACCTCGTCGTCGGAGACCTCAGGCGGGCCCTGCGGCAGCGCCTCCTCCTGGAGGCGGGTGCTGAGCGTGGTCAGCTCGGCGACAGTGCGGACCGCCTCCTCGTCGAAAGGCGAGTCCTGAAGGAACTTCTGGTAGCCCTTCTCGCCCCCGAGCTGCTCGTCGATGATCGTCTTCAGCGTCTGGTCGACCTCGCGGTCGTCGATCGTGATGCCCCGGTCGGCCGCCTCGCCGCGCAGCCAGCGCGACTGGATCTCGTTCGTGATCGCCGACTGCGAGACCTGCTCGAATTGGGGGTCGTCCGCCGGCGGCACGTCCTGAAGCTGGAGGTTGAACGCGGCCTGCTCGAGAGCCGTCTGGTACTGCTCGTCGGTGATCGTCCCATCCGGCGCGTCTTCGACGGTCGCGACGGCACCGTCGGGAACCGAGGGGTCGCCCACGTCGCCCGCGATCGCGAAGCCCGCGAATGTGGCCACGAGCGCCACGGCGAGGATCAGGGCGATCAGCCGCTTCCTGGGAACAGAACGTCGCACGGAGCGCGGAAGCCTACCGAGTAGCCGCCGTCGCGATCGCCTCGGATGCCCCCAGCGCCTCCGCCAAAGCGTCCGCGAGGCGGCGCACCGCCGCCAGCCGCTGCTCCGGCTCGTCGTCTACGCGCAGGCCGAGCGTCTTCGTCCGCGACTCGTAGATGGCCTCGGGGAGGCCCTCGCGCAGGCGCCCGACCGCCTTGGCGTCCAGCTCGAGCGGGGTCACGGACAGCCGGCCACCGCGGAACTCGACGGCCCGCGCGCCCAGCCTGCCGAGGTCGATCCGCGCACGCTGGAGCCCCAACAGGTTCGCGACCGGGGCGGGAGGCGGGCCGAAGCGATCGCGCAGCTCGTCGCGGATCTCGCGCAGCTCGCCCGGCTCACGCGCGGCGGCAACCCGCCGGTGGACGTCGATCTTGGCGGCCTCGAACGGGATGTACTCCGCGGGCAGGTAGGCGTCTACGTCGACGTCCAGGCGCACGCGCGCCTCGGGGGCGCCGGCCCCGTCTCCCTCTGCGCGAAGGGCCTCGACGGCGTCGTCGAGGAGCGCGACGTAGAGCTCGAACCCGACCGCCGCCACGTGGCCTGACTGCTCGTCGCCGAGCAGGTCGCCGGCGCCGCGAAGCTCGAGGTCGCGCATCGCGATCGCGAAGCCCGACCCCAACTCGGTGTGGTCGGAGAGCGTGGCCAGGCGCGCTGCCGCGTCCGGAGCCAGGCCCTGCGCCGACGGATAGAGCAGGTACGCGTATGCGCGTTCGCGTGCCCGGCCCACACGCCCGCGGATCTGGTAGGCCTGCGCCAGCCCGAGCTGGTCGGCGCGCTCGACGATCAGGGTGTTCGCCTGCGGGATGTCGAGCCCCGACTCGATGATCGTCGTCGCCACCAGGCAATCGTTGTCGCCCCGCAGGAACGCGAGCATCGCCGCCTCGAGCTCGCCCTCGTCCATCTGCCCGTGCGCTTCGCCGAACCGCACCCTCGGGCACAGCGCGCGCAGGCGCTCGGCGGTCTGATGCAGGGTGTCGATGCGGTTGTGCAGGAAGAAGGCCTGCCCCCCGCGCTCGACCTCGCGCTTGATGGCGCGGGACACCAGCTCCTCCTCGAAGGGCCCGACGAAGGTGCGAATGGGCCGGCGTCCCTCCGGCGGCGTCTCGATCACCGAGATGTCGCGCAACCCGGCGAGGCTCATCTGCAGGGTCCGGGGGATCGGGGTGGCCGAGAGCGAGAGGACGTCCACCTTCAGCTTCAGCTGGCGCAGCAGCTCCTTCTGGCGCACGCCGAAACGCTGCTCCTCGTCAACGATCAGCAGCCCGAGCTCGGCGCCGCGCACGTCGCGCGAGAGCAACCGGTGAGTGCCGATGAGGATGTCGACCTTGCCCTCGGCGAAGCGCGCGAGCACGTCGCGCACCTGGGCGGGCTTGCGAAGGCGCGAGACCACGTCGACCTCCACCGGGAAGTCGCGCAGGCGCTCGCGGAACGTGCCGAGGTGCTGCTGAGCCAGGATCGTGGTCGGCACCAGCATCATCACCTGCTTCGAGCCCGACACGGCCTTCAGGGCCGCCCGCAGCGCGACCTCGGTCTTGCCGTATCCGACGTCGCCGCAGATCAGCCGGTCCATCGGGCGCTCGGCCTCCATGTCGCCCCCCACCGCCTCGATCGCGTCGAGCTGGTCGGCCGTCTCGCGGTAGGGGAACGAGCGCTCCAGCTCGAGCTCCCACTCGGAGTCGGCGGCGAAGGCGTGGCCCTTGCGGGCGCGGCGCTCGGCGTACAGGGCCAGCAGCTCCCCCGCCAGCTCGCGGGCGGCGCGGCGTGCGCGCGCCTTCAGGCCCTCCCAGCGCTTGGAGCCGAGCGCGGAGAGCTGCGGAGCCTCGCCGCCGGCCCCGACGTAGCGGGTGATCTTCGTGAGCTGGTCCGTGGGCGCGAAGACCTTGTCCTCCCCGCGGTACTCGAGCTCGAGGTAGTCGCGGGTGACGCCGGCGACCGTCTTGGTCTCGAAGCCGGCGAAGCGAGCGATGCCGTGATCCTCGTGGACGACGTGGTCGCCCACCCGCAGGTCCACGGCCGCCGCGAAGCGCCCGCGCGCCGTGGGCGGCGCCGCGGCGCGCCGGCGATGGACCAGGCGCCGGTACGGGATGACGGCCAGCTTCAGGTCGGGGGCGACGAATCTCTCGGCGAGCCGGGCCTCGGCGAAGAGGACCCGCCGAGGCTGGTCGTCGCCGTCCCCGTAGAGCGCCGCGTCGGCCGCGGCCACGTCGTCGAGGAAGGCGGTGTCGACGCGGTTGAGGTTGTAACGGGCGCGCTCGGCCTCGCCACGGTGTTCGAATGCGACCACGACGCGGTAGCCCGAGGCGAGCTCGCGCTCGAGCTCGGACTCCGCCTCGGCCACGCTCCGGGCGGGAGAGGTCGGCGCCTGGGCGCGGATCGTGACCTCCTGTCCCGCGTCCGCGCCCGCAAGGGCCAGCGCCGCCCGGCCGGCGAGCGCGTCGGCGACGTCGACGTACAGCCGGCGGGCGTCGTCCGAGTCCATCGCGGTGGTGACGTCCTCCCAGTGGTCGCGAAGCGCCGGGTCGATCTCCTCGGCCCCGGCGACCACCACGGCGGCGTCGTCCGGCAGCAGGTCCAGCGGCGCCCGCAGCGCATCCAGCGGCAGGACCTCCGCGAGGTCCGGAGGAGCTTCGTCGTCGGCGAGAGCCAGCTCGGCCAGCTCGCGGTGCTCGAGAGCGAGCTCCGCCGCCGGCGCGAGCTCGAGCCGCTCGGTGTCGCCAAGCGACCGCTGCGTGAAGGTCGAGAACCACCGGATCGCCTCGATCTCGTCGCCGAACAGCTCCAGACGCGCCGCACGCTCCTCGGTCGCCGGGAACACGTCGAGGATGTCGCCGCGAACGGCGAACTGGCCGCGGTCCTCGACCTGGTCGACGCGCTCGTAGCCCGCCTCGACCAGCAGCCCGCCGACATCGCCGAGGTCGATCTCCTCGCCGCGGCTCAGGTGAAAGCCGGCGGGTCGCAGCGAGGCGTCTGGGACGGCCTCCGCGAGGGCGACGGCGCTGGCCACGACCACCGGCGCGGCCTGTTTGCCGTCCCCCCCACCGGTGAGCGCGTCGAGCGCCGCGATGCGATGTCCCACCAGGTGTGGCGGCGGCGTGAGGTGAGAGGCGTAGCCCGTCCCGCGCGACGGGTAGAGGTGGATGGCCCGCGGCGCCAGGTAGAAGCGAAGCTCGCGCGTCAGGTCGCGGGCCCCGATGTCGTCGGCGGCGACGACCACCGTGGGCCGTCCGCCCAGCGCGGCCTCGTCGTCGATCAGCGCCGCGAGCACGTACGGGCGGATCGAGGCCGACACGAGCGCCTCGGCCGCGGGCGCGCCCGGCGCGGTGGCCTCGCGCGCGGCGGCGCCGAGCGCGGTGACGCGCTCGTCGTCGGTGGCGATCTGAAGCAGTGGTCTCAGCGACATGACACGCAGAAAAACCGGACACCCCGGTCCGGCGGTCCGCCGGCCACGGGGCCGGCGCCTTGAATTGTAGGAAGCGCCCTCACCCCTACCCTTGGGCCATGGACACCGCGCTGCTCGACACCGTCCTCGCCGAGCGCGGCGAGCCCGGCTACCGCTCACGCCAGGTGTGGGAGTGGGCGGCGCGCGGCGCCGGCAGCTACGAGGAGATGACCAACCTCCCGCGCGATCTGCGCGCCGACCTCGCCGAGCGGGTGCCCTTCTCGACGCTCGCGCTGGAGCGCGACGCGCGCTCGTCCGACGGCACGGTCAAGGCCCTGTTCGCGACGGCCGACGGGCGCCCGGTCGAGGCGGTGCTGATGACCTACCGCGACGGGCGGCGCTCGCTGTGCCTGTCGTCGCAGTCCGGCTGTCCGCTGACCTGCACCTTCTGCGCCACCGGGCAGATGCGGTTCGGCCGCAACCTGACGGCGGCCGAGATCGTGGACCAGGCGCTTCACTTCCGACGCGTCGGCGACGTCGACCACGCGGTCTTCATGGGAATGGGCGAGCCGATGATGAACCTCGACGGGGTGCTCGCCGCCTGCGAGCGCCTCCCGGATCTCGGCATCATCCACCGGCGGACGGCGATCTCCACGGTCGGCTGGGTGCCCGGCATCGACCGGCTAGCCGAGACGGACATGCCCATCCGGCTGGCGCTGTCGCTGCACGCCCCGGACGACGACCTGCGCTCGGAGATCATGCCGGTGAACGACCGCTATCCGATCGCCGAGGTGCTCGCCGCGTGTGAGCGACACCACGCGCGCAAGCGCCGCCGCGTGTTCGTCGAGTACGTGATGCTGGCCGGCGTCAACGACCGCGTCGAGCAGGCGCTGGCCCTCGCGCGCCTGCTCGACCCGCGTATCTACAAGGTCAACCTGATCCCGTTCAACCCCACGGGCTCACGCTACGAGGGCTCCAGCCGCCGCGCGACCGACGCCTTCCGCGCCGCGCTCGAGGCGAACGGGCTGCGGGCGACGGTGCGGCTCACGCGCGGGCGCGACATCGACGCCGCGTGCGGCCAGCTGGCGGCGCGCGAGTCGGCTCCGGTCGCCGGCTGACTAGCTCTCGTACGGCAGTCCCGGGCCCGACCGCTGAAACTCCACCTGGCCCTCGCCCTCTTTCTGCGAGCGCTCGACGACGCCGTCCCACTCGTGGAGCATCCGCTTCAGCTGGGCTACCGCCTCCGGCGGGTTGGCCGCGACCTGGGAGGCGAGCGTCAGGGCGGCGTCCTCGGTGGCGGGCGCCGGCGCCACCTTGTGCACCAGGCCCCAGCGCAGCGCCATGTCGGCGTCGACCTCCTTGGCCGTCAGCAGCAGGTACTTCGCGACCGAGAGCCCGCACAGGGTCGCCAGCCGCGCCGGGCCGACGGGGACGCCCAGGGCGGCGCCCGGGAAGCGCAGCCGCAGGTTCGAGCCGCCGACGCGCAGATCGCAGGCCACGGCGACCTCGGCGCCCCCACCGACGCACGCGCCGTGGCAGGCGGCGACCGTCGGCTTCGGGAAATCGGTGAGGTGGTCGTAGACATCCGCGAACAGCTGCATCCGCCGCTCCCGCCCGTCCTCGTCGAGCTCCTCGCGGACGTCGGCGCCGGCCGACAGGCCCATGTGGTCCGTGGACGAGACGACCAGCGCCCGAACCGCGCCGTCGTCGCGGGCTGCGGCCAGGTGCTCGAGGATCTCCTCGAGCATCAGGGTGTTCATGGCGTTGCGCGCCTGGGGCCGGTCGAGCTGCAGCAGCGCGACTCCCTCGGGGGCGCGCTGGGCGCCCTCACCGCCGACCTCGTAGTTGGTGAGCTCAGCCATCGGCGGAGATTCTCTCGATCAGCCGCTCGGCCTCGTCTGCGGTGGCCGCGATCAGCGCTCGCACCTCGTCATCCGGCTCGCGGAACCGGCCGAGGACGTGGGCCGAGACGATCTCGGGATCGGTCGAGTCCGGCCGCCCGACCCCGGCGCGGACGCGCCAGAAGTCCTCGCCGCCGAGGCCCTGCTTGAGCGACCGCAGGCCGTTGTGGCCGGCCACCCCGCCGCCCAGCTTCGCGCGCACCTCGCCGAAGGGCAGGTCGATCTCGTCGTGGACGACCACGACGCTTCCCAGCGGCACATGCAGGCTGCCGCGCGCGGGTCCGGCCGACGTGCCCGACTCGTTCATGTAGGTCTGGGGGAGCAGGACCGCAACCCGGGGGCCGCCTGGACCGGTGCGCCCCTCTGCGATCCGCCCCCGAAAGCGTTCGCGAGCCCTGGGCAGCTCCCAGCGGCGCGACAGCTCCGCGGCGACCTCGAAGCCGACGTTGTGACGCGTGCCCGCGTACTTGGTGCCGGGATTGCCGAGGCCGACGACCAGAGCGTCGACGCGGCCGGCGCCCTCGCCGTCCTCCGAACGGCGGCGAAAGAGGCGCAGCGGCTAGCCCTCGTCGGAGTCGGACTCGCCGATGCGCTCGGGCTCCTGGGCCTCCTCGCCCTCGGCCGGGGCCTCGCCCTCTGCCTCCTCGCCCTCCTCGCGCTCGATCGGCTCGCCGTCCTCGCCCACCAGCTCGGCCTCCTCCTCGAGCTCGGGCTCGGGCTCCTCCTCGATGCGCGGAGGCGAGAGGGTCGCGACCGTGACCTCCTCGGGGTCGACGCCCTCGCCGAGGGCGAACTCGGCGCCCTGCGGGGCGGGCACCATCGCGAGCTGGAGCGTGTCGCCGATCTCCATCCCGGAGACGTCGGCAGGGATGCTCTCGGGGATCTCAGTGGGCAGGGCAGAGACCGTGATCTGGTGGGTGACGTGCTCCAGCACGCCGCCCTCCTTGACGCCGGGGGCGTCCTCGGCGCCCAGAAGCTCGATCGGGACCTCCGACTCGATCGCCTCGTCGAGCCTCACCTCGAGCAGGTCGAGGTGGACGAGGCTGCCCTTCACGGGGTGGCGCTGCTGCTCCTTGACGACCACCGGCGTCGAGCTGCCGTCGAGCTCGACGTCGATGAGGGCGCCGCCGCGGGCCAACACGTTGCGGATGTCGCGCTCGGCGACCTGGAAGTGGCGGGCGTCCTCGCCGCCCCCGTAGACGATGCCGGGCACGAAGCCGGACCGCCGCAGGCGGCGGCTGGAGCGCGAGCCGAAGTCGGTGCGCCCCTCCACCTTCATCGTTACGCGGTCGGAGGCCATGGCGACGGCTGAGGATAGAGAACGGTCGTTTGGGCCGTGCGGCTGGGGATACCCTGGCCGCGTGCCCGACGATCCGAAGATCCCGAAGGGCCGGATACGCCGCTCGGCCAAGCTGGGCTCCGCGCTCGGGGCCCAGGCGACCAAGTACGCCGGCACCAAGGCGGCGTCGCTCGCGCGGTCCGGCAGCGGCACCGAGGAGAAACTCGAGGCGCGGCACCTGGAGACGGCGATGAAGATGGTCTCGGTCCTCGGCGAGATGAAGGGCGCAGCGATGAAGCTGGGACAGCTCGCCTCGTTCATCGACACCGAGTTCCTGCCGCCGGAGTACGCCGAGATCTACCACGAGCAGCTCGCCAAGCTGCGCACGTCGGCGCCGCCGATGCCGTGGGAGCAGGTCCGGGAGGTGCTCGACGACGAGTACAAGGGAGAGCGCTTCGACGACACGTTCTCCGAGTTCGAGCACACCGCCTTCGCCGCCGCCTCCATCGGCCAGGTGCACCGTGCGACGCTGCTCGACGGCCGCGAGGTGGCCGTGAAGATCCAGTACCCGGGAGTCGCCGAAGCGCTCGAGGCCGACCTCGCGAACGCGGGGATGCTGGTCCGCCTTGCGAAGGCGCTCGCGCCCGGGCTCGACGCCAAGGCCGTGGCGGAGGAGCTGCGCGAGCGGGTGCTGGAGGAGCTCGACTACGAGTACGAGGCGCAGAACCAGCGCGCATTCGCGCGCGCCTACCGCGATCACCCGTTCATCTACGTCCCCGACGTCCTCACGCGCCTGTCCCACCGCCGGGTGCTGGTGACCGAGTACGTCGAGGGCAAGGGCTTCGAGGAGGTCAAGGAGCTCGGCGAGGATGAGCGCAGCCGCTTCGGCGAGATCGTCTTCCGGTTCTGCTTCGGCTCGATCTACCACCTGCAGCACTTCAACGCCGACGCGCATCCGGGCAACTACATCCTCATGGACGACGACCGCGTCGCCTTCCTCGACTTCGGGATGACCAAGAAGCTGGACATCGAGCAGATCGAGCTCGAGCAGGCCGCCGTCGATGCCGCCTCTCGGAAGGACCCGGAGGCGCTGCGGCAGGCTCTGCACGACCTCGGCTTCGTGAAGAACCCCTCGAAGCTCGACGCCGAGCGGCTGATGGACCACGTGATGCTCGTCGGCGGCTGGTATCTGGAGGACGGCGAGTACGCGGTGTCCAAGCGCCGGGTGATGAAGGTGATCGAGTCGACCACCGACCCCCGCTCCGAGTACTACTCGCTGATGCGCAAGGAGAGCGTTCCCGCCGAGGAGCTGATGGGCCGGCGGATGGAGACGGGCGTGCTTGCGGTGCTCGCTCAGCTAGGAGCCAGACGCAACTGGCACCGGATCATGCGCGAGTGGGTCTACGCGGACGAGCCCCAGACCGAGCTCGGCCGCCAGGAGTGGGACTACTTCGAGTCACGCGGCCAGAGGCGGGTTCCGGGCTATGCGGGCCGGCCCGTTTAGGCCGGGCTGAGGAACAGAAGCACTGAAGCCCTGGATCATCCGCGGCGAAGCGTCCGGTGGGCTCGCCGTCAACGCGCACGCCCACTGCCCGGGACGGGGCTTGCCTAGCTGACGCAGACCCCGTTCGAGCAGGTCTCGCCGGTAAGGCAGTTGCCATCCGAGAGACACTCGACGCACACGCCCTGGGAGTTGCAGATCCCGTTCGGATTTCCATCCAGGTCACAGCCCGTCCCCTGAGGCTTCGTGGGATTCGAGCACACACCCGTTTGCGGATTACAGACGCCGGCGTTGTGGCACTGATCCGACGCCGTGCAGACGACCGCCGTGCCGGAGCAGACGCCGCTGGCACAGACATTGGCGGTGGTGCACGGGTTGCCGTCGTCGCATGTCGCGCCGGCGTTGGCCGGGTTCGAGCAGAAGGTCTCGCAGAAGATCTCGGTGCCGTTGCACTGTGCAATTCCCGACTCGCCACCGGACTGGCAGGAGCTCCCGATGGACGGATTCGGCGCGTACTCGCAAAGCCCGTTCGGGCAGGTCTTGACGCCGCACTGCCCGTCGTCGGGACACTCGCTCGCGTTCTCGCAGGTGTGCCGGCAAACCCCCGAGTCGCAGGCCTCGTTCACGGCGCAGGGTTGATCGCATCCGCCGCAGTGCTTGACCGAGGTCTGGAGGTCCGCGCACTTCTTGCCGCATTTGGTGTAGCCGTCGTTGCACTTGCACTTGCCCCGCTTGCACTTCGCGTGCGCCGGACAGCACTTGTCGCCGCACCGGCGGCTCTGAGGGCACCGCTTCGACTGCCGCGCGGCGAGGGCCTCGGCACCCGGGATCGAGGCGACCCCGGCGGCCAGCGCCCCGCCGGCGAGGCGCTTCAGCGCCGAGCGCCGCGAGAGCTCGCCGCCGGCGAGCTCACGGGCTAGCGAATCCAGACGAGAGTCTGGTGGCCTCCCTGCCACAACCGGCAGCCTCTCACAGGGACCGGCCGTGCGCAAGCCCGCCGGCCGGCGCCCGGCGGCTAGGTGCCGGCGCGATCGCCGGCGAGCGCGAGGACCGCGTCGGCGCCGACCGCGATCTCCGAGGCGACCCTGCCGTCGCCATGCACCCGCATCGCCGACGGGGTTCCGGTGGCGCCGACGGCGCGGCCGACGGCGAAGGCGTCGTCGAGCACGACTGTCGATGGCAGCCCCTGCTCGCGATTGGCCTCGGGCGCGCCGGTGGACACGAACAAAAGCGAGGCCGCGACGTCGGGCGCCTCGGTCTCGAGGCTGTGGACGTCGGGGAGCATCCGCTGGCAGAACCCGCATCCCGGGTTCCAGAAGACGAGCATGCGCTCGTCGCCGCCGAGCTCGTCGGCGAGCGACACCTCGTTGCCCTCGAGGTCTTGAACCACGGGCATCTCCGGCAACGGATCGCCGGCCTGAACCGGGAGAGCCGCCGGCACGCGGACGACGTCGAGCGGCGCGATCGTCCGCTCCACCAGGGCGGCGATCGCGGTCTCGCCGCCGGCGGGCGCCGAGCCGACGGTCCCGTCGCGGCCGACGAGCACCGCGGTCGGCGTGGCGTCGGCCATGTATGCCGTGGAGGTCTGGCGTTCGGTCTCGCTGAGGACCACAGCCACCTCGTGCTCCGATGTCTCGGCGCGCATCTCCTCCGCGTCGCCGCGGCTGATCAGCGCGATCGTGAGCGAGTCGGCGTGCTCGCGCTGCCACTGGCCGATCCGTGGCAGCAGGGCCTTGCAGGGGCCGCAGCCGGGATCGGTGAACACCAGCATCACCGGGCGTCCCGCCGCGCGCAGCGAGGCCAGCGTCACGGTGTCGCCGTGGAGGCCGGGGAGGCTGAACTCGGGCGCCTGCGAGCCCACCGGAAGGCCCCCCACCTCAGGCTCGGCAGCCGCTTCCGGGACCGGGATGCCGCGGGAGCGAAGCGCCCCCTCGAGCGCCTCCAGCCGCAACAGCACCCGCCCGTGCTGACGCAGCAGCTGGAGGTAGGTGGAGAAGCCCAGCCCCAGCAGGGCGGCCAGCACGATGCCGCCGGCAAGCGCCGCGGTGGCGCCGGCCGAGAGGTCGGCGATCGCCTCGTACAGGCCCGGCCCCGCGTCGTCGCCGGCGACGACGAAGCCGGCGACCATCGCCAGCGCGAAGTTGCGCGCGAGCGTCTTGGGGCCGACCGGCTCGGAGTGAAGCTGGCCGAAGCAGTTGCAGTCGGGGGCCTCGCCGCGGGCGATGCTCGCGGCGATGCCGGCTGAGAAGGCGAGCAGCAGGCCGAGGGCAGCGATCGCGCCCGCGCGTCCCGTCGCGGCCGGCAGCAGCAGGACCGCCGTCGCCAGCTCGGCGAGCGGCAGGATCGTTCCGATCGGGCGAGCAAGCCGCGTGGGGACGCCGAATCCCTCGACGGCCGCCCGCGAGCCCGCCACGTCCGCGAGCTTGGCGGCGCCGGCGACGGCGAAGACTGCGGCGAGAAGCAACCGGGCGAGAAGCAGCGCCTCATCCATGAGAGGTCAAGTATCGCGCACGAGCCGCGGGTCGTTCGTGCAGATTCCGTCGACGCCCATCTCGGCCAGGGCGCTGACGCGGGCGGCATCGTCGACCGTCCACGCCACGACTTTGATGCCCGTTGCGTGGGCGGCGGCGATGAGGCGCGGCGTGACCAGCGGGTGGTAGACCCAGGTGGCCCACACGCCCAGCTGGGGGCCTCGCCGGCGAATGAGCCACGGCAGCCGCGCGCGCAGCGAGGCCGACGCCGCAAGCACCACGGGGCGCAGCCAGGGGGTCTGATTCCAGTCGCGGGTGACCCGCGGGACCGTCCAGCCGCGCCGCAGCCCCGGCTCGTGGTCGCGGAGGAACACGAGGCTGCCCACCTCCATCGTCGAGACCATCGCCCGGTCGAGCAGACCTCGGTCGCGGACCGCGGCCGCGATCTCGTCCTCGCGCCCGGCCACCTTCAGGTCGAGGTCGATCTCGATCGAGTCGAGCGGGGGCTTCAGGAAGCAGTCGAGGCACTCGCCGAGCGTCATGGGCTCGCGCCGGCGCGCGTCGCCCCAGTCGTGGGCCACGACCAGCGGCCCGCCGGGATCAGAGACCGGGCCGGCGGTTGCGCGGCGCCAGTCGGAGCCGGGGGCGAAGTCGGCCTGCGGGCGCAGGACGTCGAGCTCGATGGCGTCGACCCCGGCCTCGACCGCGGCGCGGAAGCTCTCGACCGTGTTGCCCGGCGCAAGCGCGTCGGCGCCCTTGTGGCCGATGCGCAGAACCGCCCCGCCGTCCTCCTGCTCGGTCACGACCGGAAACGTACCCGCCGGCACGGTACGGTCAGCGACGCCGTGGGCTATCTCGACCCATATACGCGACGGCGAATCGCCGCGGTCCTCCTCGTCGTGGGCGTCATCGTCGCCGCCCTGGCCATCGCCGACGTCGGCCCGTTCGAGGATGAGCCCACCGAGGAGGAGCGCGCGGCGGACACGGTCGAGCACTTCTTCGGCGCCGCCGCCGACGGCGACTTCCAGACGTTCTGCCACCTGATGACCAAGGAGGCGCGCGAGGCGATCGAGGTAAGCGCCGGCGAGGTTGCCATCGAGCAGAACCTGGACGGGTGCTCCGAGATCCTCGACAAGCTGGGGGGCAAGCAGTTCAAGGAGACGGAGCTGCGGGTGGTCTCGTCGAACGTCAGCGGCGACCAGGCGCGAGTCGAGACCGAGCTGAAGCTCCCGGACGAGCCCGGCAAGCAGCAGCGATCGGTGCTGCTGCAGCTATCGAACGGCGAGTGGTACGTGCAGGACTTCCAGTAGGCGGCCCGCGTGACTAGAAGAGCTGATTCTCGCCCGCGAAGATCTCCGAGACCGAGTCGTCGGCGAAGATCCGGCGGATCGAATCGGCAAGCGTCTGGGCCGTGGAGAGCACGTTGATGTTGTCCGGGGCGCCCGGTCGCAGCGGGACTGTGTCGGTGACGACGATCCGCTCGATGCCCGACTCCGAGTAGGGAAGCCGCTCGTAGGCGGGATCGGAGAAGACGCCGTGGGTGGCGCAGGCGATCACGCGGGCGGCGCCCTCCTCGAGCACGGTCTCGGCGGCGGCGCAGAGGGTGCCGGCCGTGTCGATCATGTCGTCGACGAGGACGGCGGTCTTGCCCTTGACGTCGCCGACGACGTAGCCGATCTCGGCGACCTGCTGCGCGGGCCGCTCCTTCTCCATCACGGCCCAGTGGACTCCGAGCTTGCGGGCGAAGTTGCGGGCGACCTTCACGCGGCCGGCGTCGGGCGAGACGATGACGAGCTCCTCGTTGAACGCCTGGTCCATGAAGTACTGGGTGAGGTTCGGCATCGCCGTCATGTGGTCCACGGGGACCTCGAAGAACCCCTGCACCTGGCCTGAGTGGAGGTCCATGGTGAGAACGCGGTCCACGCCGACCGCCTCCAGCGCCTTGGCGACGACGCGGGCGGAGATCGGCTCGCGCGGCTGCGACTTCTTGTCCTGACGGGCGTAGCCGTACCAGGGCATCACCGCGATGATCCGGTGCGCCGACGCGCCCTGGGCGGCGTCGATCATCACCAGCAGCTCCATAAGCGCGTCGTTGGGCGTCATGCCCTGCGCCTGGTTTGCCGCGGTCGACTGGACGAGGAAGACGTCGGCGCCGCGAATCGACTCCTCGTAGCGGCAGTAGACCTCGCCGTCGGCGAACGTGCGGAGGTCGACCTGGCCGAGGTCGACGTCGAGATGCCCCGCGATGCGCGCGGCCAGCTCCATCGAGGCGCGGCCGCCGAACACCATGAGGCGCTTCGTGTAGTCCTGTGGGATCGAGCTCATGATCTCCGGGCTCTCCTCCAGGTGCGGCCTTTCCTCGACGACGCTCACGAGTCCTCCCCGGTTTGGTCTTCCTCTGACTCCTGATTGACCTGCTCGGCCTTGCGGTCCGCGTAGCCCTCGATGTTTTGCTGTTCGCCCTTCGTGACCCCGAGCGCCCCGGGCGGGACATCCTCGCGGATCACCGCTCCGGCGCCAGTGTATGCGTCGTCGCCGACGCTGACCGGAGCGACGAGGGAGCTGTGAATCCCGATTCGCGCACGTTGCCCGATCTTCGTGCGGCTCTTGGTGAAGCCGTCGTAGTTCGCGGTGATCGTCCCCGCCCCCACGTTGGCCCCGGGCCCCACATCGGCGTCGCCGAGATACGTCAGGTGCGGCACCTTCGTGCCCTCGCCGACCGAGGAGTTCTTGACCTCGACGAAGGTGCCCACCTTCGCGCCGGCGGCGATCGCCGCCCCCGGGCGCAGGTAAGCGAACGGGCCGATCGTGCAGTCGTCGGCCACGTCGCACTCCGAGAGGTAGGAGTGAGGAACGGTCACGCCGCTGCCGAGGGTGGTGTCGATCAAAGTCGTGTGCGGGCCGACGGTGCAGCCCTCGCCCACGCGAGTGGCGCCGCGGAGCACGGACCCGGGCTCGATCGTCGTGTCCTGGCCGATCTCCACGTCGGCGTCGATCCAGGTCGCCGCCGGGTCGATGACGGTGACCCCGGCGAGCATGTGCCGCTGGAGGATCTTGTCGCGAGCGTGCTCGGTGACGAGCGCGAGGTCGCCGCGATGGTTGACCCCGAGGTTCGCGTCGGGGTCGGGGGCCGCGTAGGCGGCGACGGTGGCGCCGTCGGCTCGCATCAGCGGCAGGACGTCGCCGAGGTAGTACTCGCCCGCCTCGTTGTCGCTGCTCAGCCTCTCGAGGGCGGCCATGAGCGCCTCGGCGTCGAAGGCGAAGGTGCTGGTGCTGATCTCCTTCGTCGCGAGGACCTCGGGCGCGACGTTCTCGGGGTGCTTTGTCTCGACGATGCGCTCCACCTCGCCGGCCCCGTTGCGGACGACGCGGCCATAGCTGGCGGGGTCGTCGAGCTCGACGGTCATCACGGTCGCCGCCGCGCCGGCGTCGCGGTGCGTGTCCAGCAGGCCCTTCAGCAGCGGCGCGGAGATCAAGGGGTGGTCGCCGGGGACCACCACGACCGTCTCGGCGTCGCGAACCAGGCCGGCGGCGGCGCGCACGGCGCCGCCGGTGCCGTCGGCCTCGGGCTGGACGACGGTCTCGGTGCCATCCGGCAGGGCGGCGGAGAGGTCGCGGTCGGGGGAGACGATCACGGCGACACGGCTCGCGCCCGCCTCCCGGGCGGCCGCAACCGGCCAGGCGACCATCGGCCTCCCGCAGACGGGATGCAGAGGCTTCGGCAGCGAGGAGCGCATCCTGGTCCCCTCGCCGGCCGCCATGATGAGCACGGTCGGGGCGTGGCTCACCCGGGAATCGTAGAGGCGCGGCAGGTGGGCGAGTGCCTGGAGGCCATCGCGAACCGCATGTTGCGCTCAGGCCGCCTCACACTCCCGGCGTCGATCTGGGGCGCTCACGGCCTAGACTCGAACCACACTCCGGGGTGGTGTACTTGCGAGCACTCCAGGTTTTGGTCCTGGCAGAGGAGGTTGGAATCCTCCCCCCGGAGCTCAAGCATCGCGGTCCGACACATTGTCGTTACCGCGGGTCTGCCGCAAACATCCGCGCCAGGCGCTCCAGCGCATCGCGCAGACGGATGCGGAGCCAGGCGCGGCCGCCCAGGGCGAGGATGAGGCGGTCCCCGATGCCCGCGTGCTTGACGCGCGCCGCCAGGCGCACGCGCGTGCCCTCCCCCTCCGGCGCGAGCGTCCAGCTGACCTCCCCCTCCGTGATCCGCTCGCCGTCGGTGCGCCGTCCGATCCCCGCCCGCCCGCGCAGCATGCTCGGGCGCTCGGCGGCGAGGACCTGCGTGTGGGCGATGCGCCCGATGCCCAGCGGGCCGTGCATGCGGACCACCGCGCGGTCCAGCCCGCTGTCCTCCTCTCCCGCAAGCTCGGCGACCTCCACCGAGTCGTCCATGAGCTGCCAGTGATGGTCGAGGCGCGCCAGGTAGTCGAATACGGCCTCCGGCGGAGCCGGGACAACGTGCTCGGCTTCGATCTCGGGCCCCGGCACCGAGCGGCTCAGTCTTCCTTGGGCCGGCGGACCTTGCCCGCCTCCGCCCCCGGCTCCATCGCCGGCCCGCGTGGCGGCGCGATCCCGAGGACGCGCATCGCCTTCAGACCGAGGCCGAGCTTCTCGCGGCCCTCCGTGGAAGTGATGTCGTGGCCGGACAGCTCCCTCGCACGCTCGAGGCGATAGCGGATCGTGTGGCGATGGGTGAAGAGGCGCTCGGCCGTCGGGGTGACGTTGCCGTCGTTCTCGAGGTAGGCCTCGATGGTGGCCACCAGCTCGGTCTCGTACTGCTCGTCGTAGGCGGCCAGCGGGGCGACGGTCTCGTCGTAGAAGCGCTCGAGCTCGCCCGGATCCTCGCTCATCGCCGGGAGCAGCAGCCGGTACGAGCCGGTGTCCTCGAACGCCAGCGTGCCCGCGCCCTCCGCCTCGGCGACGTTGGCGGCCAGCTCCGCCTCCTTGCCGGCGCGGTAGAGGTCCACGGGGTCCTGCGTCCAGCGGCTCATCGCGACCGTCACCGAGAACCCGGCCAGGGCCTGCGCCAGCTCGGCCTCCACTCCGCCCGCCGCCCGCGCGAGCTGCTCCTCGTCGGCGGCCGGGACGATCGCCGTCACCTCGGCCGGCTCGCCGTCGTCTGACAGCGCGGCCAGCGTCCCGCCGCTCACCGAGCGCAGCGCCCTCAGCGCAAGGGTCATGACCCGCGCCCGCCACTCGCCCGACTGGGCGGTGTGCGGCGCCGCGCGCGCGATCAGCACACCCGCGCCGCCCTCGATCTTCGCCCCCTGCTCCGCCGCCCGCGCGACGATGTCCCCGCGGTCGGTAACCCGGCGCGCCAGCACGGCCCGCACGAACTCGCCGGCAGCCTCGTCGCTGGCCCAGTCCGGCGCCCGTGAGCGCTCCAGCTCCAGCGCCAGCAGCGTCGTGACCATCCGCAGCACCGCCGGCTCTGGCTGCGATCCCCGCGCGCGGTAGCGAAGCTCGCCGACCACCGCATCCGCCACCCGCAGCTCCGCCGTCTCCACCCCGTCCTCGCCGGCCAAAAGCTTGCTCTCCTCCGCCGAGGACATGGCCGCGACCGCCAGCACCGCGCTGGAACGGTCGATCAGCGCCACGCTGGCGCCGAGCGCCCTGCTTGCGGCCCGCGACACAGCGGGCAGGCCGGCGCCCGACTCGATGGCCTCGGAGAGCTCCTCGAGCGTCCCACGATCTGCCTCGTTTGCAGGGTTTTTACGCGACGCGGGCTTGGACGGCACCCGCGAATTCTACGGGGCCGCCAGTACGCGACGTGAACGCCACGCCTCACGTGAACAACCCATAGATGTCGTCCCAGAAGTAGACGATCAGCACGCCGAGAACCACGCCCAGCCCGATCAGCGCCGCCAGCACGAACAGCGACAGCAGCGCCGCGGTCGCCTTCTCCCAGGTCCGCCCGTAGCTGCCGAGCGCGGGCACCAGGATCAACGCCATGAACGCGAGCAGGCTGACCAGCACCGCACCGCCGAACAGCAGGTACTCGGTGCCGATCTCGGCGACGGGGATCACCGCCGCCGCCTCATGCCGATGGAGGGGGAGTCATCGGCCGGTCATTGTCGCACCGGCGGCCCTCGCTGCTCGTCGCGCCACGGCCCCCCGAGGTGGGATGCGACGATCGCGACCACCGCGCATCCGGCGAACGCCGCCGCGCCCAGTGCCCAGCCCGCGCTGACGTCGCTGAGGTAGTGCACCCGCAGATACACGCGCGAGAGGCCGATCGCGGCCATGAGCGCGATCCCGCTCGCGATCACTGCGGCGCCTCCGGCCCGGCCGGGCCGCAGGCGCACGACCACCGTTATCGCGAGCCAGGCATAGATCACCGCGCTGGCGGCGTGACCGCTGGGGAACGACCATCCGCCCACCTCGATGAGCGGGTCCGGCGGGCGAGGCCGCTCGATCGCCTCCTTGAAGATCGGCACTCCGACCTGGGTGATCGCGACCGCTGCCACCAGCACGCACAGCTCCGCCCATCGGCGCTTGGCGGCAAGCACCACCGCGGCCACCAGCCCCACGAGGACCGTGAATCCAACGCCCCCGATCGCCGTCGCCCCCTTCGCCACGCTCTCCAGCCAAGGCGCCTCGATGTCGTCGACCACGTCGAACGCTGCCCTGTCCGCTCCCGTCGGGCCCGGGTCCGCCGAGACGACCTGCGTGTAGGCGACGATCACGAATATCGCGACGGCCAGGACCGCCACCAGCGCAGTCAGCTGCAGCCCCAGGTCGCCGGGCGTCACCCGGTTCCAGAGGAAGCGCGCCTGCGGGCGCACCTTCCGCCCCAGGGCGACCAGCGGGCGCAGCAACGTCCGCCGCTCCATCCACTCGACGATCCGCGCCCGGTTCGCGGGCTCCCGCAGGAACCGGGCGGCCGCGACGATCCCGACGATCACGGCGACGGTGATCCCGAACAGCAGGACCCCAGTCCCCGCGACGTCGGCGATCTGCTCGATGCTCTGCGAGCCGAAGTAGCCCAACACCGAGAACGCGCCCGCCCACAAGCCTGTGCCGAGCACGCTGTAGGGGACGAAGGCGCGGTACTGCATGCCCGAGCTGCCGGCGACGAACGGCGCAAGCGCGCGCACTAGGCCGATGAAGCGCCCGATCAGGATCGTCTTGCCGCCGTGGTTGCGGAAGTAGCCCTCCACCTGCTCGAAGCGCTCCTGCGTAACGCGCAGCTTCGGCCCGTGGCGGATGATGAACTCGCGCCCGAGGCGCCGGCCGACGAAGAAGCTCGTGGTGTCGCCCGCCCACGCCGCGAACCAGACGATCGCGATCGTCAGGTAGATGTCGGTGGCCCCCTGCCCGGCGACGGCGCCGGCGACGATCACGAACGTCTCGCCCGGCACCACGAGCCCAACGAACGCGCCCGTCTCGAGGAACGCGAGCACCCCCGCGAGCAGATACGTCCAGTGCCCGAGCGTGTCCGACGCGTCGCGCAGCAGCTGCTCGAGATCGAGGCTCTCGAACGTGTGCGACACGAACCACAGCGCGCCGAGCGCGACGATGGCGATCACGGCGAAGCGGATCCGCTCCCGGCTGGAGTGCGGCACCTGGACCATCCGCCCTAAAGAAAACTCTGTGGCGCGGTCACGATCGCGTTCGCGAAGCGCGGCGGGAGCGCCGCGGCGGCCCGATCGGCCGCCGCGATGTCCTCGTACAGGCCGAACGCTGTCGGCCCTGACCCCGTGACGGCGGCGAGCGCCGACCCCGTCTCCTCCAGCGCCGCCAGCGCCTCGGCGATCTCGGGGCGCAGCGAAAGCGCCGCCCCCTGAAGGTCGTTTCCGAGCAGGGCCGCGTAGTCCAGCGGCGAGTCCCCGCCAAGTGCGGCGGCGCGCACCCGCGCGGCCCCGGCCTCCAGTGCCGCATCGTCGCGGCCGAGGCCGAGCTTGTCGGCCTGCGCGTACACCTCCGCCGTCCTCAGCCCCTCGTCGAACGGGATCAGCACGACGGCGAACTGCGCGGGATCGGACAGCTCCTCGACCCGCTCGCCGGCGCCGCCGACCAGCGCGAACGAGGGTCGCAGCTGCGAAGGCACGTCCGCGCCCAGCGCGGCGGCGATCGCCGCGAGGTCGTCGCGGTCGCCGGCGAGGTGGCGCAGCACCGCCCCGGCGTCGGCGCTGCCGCCGCCAAGGCCGGCCGCGACGGGTATGCGCTTCTCGATCTCGACGCGCACCGCCGGGTGCTCCCACCCGCGCTCGCGCAGCGCGGCCAGCGCCTCCGCCACCAGGTTCGGCCCGGGGATGCCGGGACAGAGCACCTCGTCGGCGCTGTCCTCCAGCTCGGAGATCACGATCCGGTCGGCGAGCGCCAGCGGGCAGAACAGCGAGCGCAGCTCGTGCAGGCCGTCGTCGCGGCGCCGGCCCAGCAGCAGGCACAGATTGAGCTTCGCGCTGGCCCGCAGCGTCATACGTCCCCGTCCTCGAGAAGGTCGGCGACGCGGGCGAAATCGGCAGGCGACAACGTCTCCGCGCGAGCGTCCTCCGGCAGTCCGGCCCGCGCCAGCGCCCCGCGGACCGCCTCGCGGTCGGGCCCTCCCGCCAGCTCGACCGAGCCCGCCAGCGTCTTGCGCCGATGCGCGAACCCCGCGCGCACCAGATCCGCGAGCGCGGCGGGCGCCGCCCCGCCCGTCCGCTCGAGGTGCAGCAGCGCCGAGTCCACGCGCGGCCGAGGGGTGAAGACCTCCCGGCCCACCCCGCGCTCGATGCCGACCGTGCACGCGTGCTGCACCAGCACGCTCGGCCCGCCGTACTCGCGCGTGCCCGGCTCGGCCCGCAGGCGGTCGGCGATCTCGCGCTGGACCAGCACCGTCCACGATGCGACGCCGGGGAGCTCGGCGATCGTCCGCAGGATCAGCGGCGTCGCGATCGAGTACGGGAGGTTGGCGACGACCGCGGTCGCCGCCGGCGCGACGGCCGCGAGTTCGACGCGCATCGCATCGCCCCACACCACCTCGACGTTGGCGTGAGCGGCGGCGACGCCGGCGAGCGCGTCCTCGAGGCCGCGGTCGAGCTCGACCACGACCAGCTGCCTGACCCGCGAGGCGAGGCGCTCGGTCAGCGCCCCCTCCCCGCCCCCGACCTCGAGCACCACGTCCGAGCTCCCCACCCGGGACGCCCGCACGATCGCATCGAGCAGGTTGGGGTCGGCGAGGAAGTTCTGGCCCAGGCGGACCACGCTCACCACCCGAACGCCCTTGCGGCGTTGGCCTCGACCAGCCGCTCGAGGTCCGCGTAGGACACCTCGCGCACCTGGGCCACCAGCTCGGCGGTCGCCACGACGTTCGCGGGCTGATTCGGCTTCCCGCGCACCGGCTGCGGGGCCAGAAACGGCGAGTCGGTCTCGACCAGCAGGAGCTCGTCGGGCACCAGGCGGGCGGCGTCGCGCAGCTCCTCCGCCTTCGGATAGGTGACGTTGCCGGCGAACGAGCACAGCCAGCCGCGCGCCGCCGCCTCCTCCACGCGCGCGGGAGGCGCGGAGAAGCAGTGCAGCAGTACCTGAACACCATCCGACTCGGCGGCGAGCGCCCGGAAGGCCTCGGCGACGGCGTCGTCGCCGGGGCCGCCGCCGTTGCGGATATGGACGACCAGCGGCTTGTCCACCCTGCGGGCGATCTCGATCTGGGCGGCGAAGGCCCGTCGCTGCTCGTCCCGCGGGGAGTCGTCGCGATAGAAGTCGAGGCCGGTCTCGCCCACCGCGACGACCTCGGGCCGGCGCGCCAGGCCCTCGAGCAGCCCGGCGGCCTCGTCGTCGAAGCCCGCCGCCGAGTTCGGATGCCGCCCCACCGCGGCGAACACCTCGTCATGCGCCCGAGCCGCCTCGATCGCACCCGGGTTCGAGTCCTCGCCGAGGCCCACCGTCAGGATCCGCGTGACGCCCGCTCCCACGGCGGCCGAGACGAGATCGGCGTCGTCGGGCTCGCAGAGCGCCAGGTGGGCGTGGCTGTCGATCAGGTCTGTGCCTCGAGCTTCGGGAACAGCGGCCCCGGGCGCTCCACGGTCTGGCCGCCAGGCCTCGAGCCGAAGGCGGCGAGCTCCCGGTTGCCCTCCGCCAGCGCCTCCAGCAGCCGCCCGCTGGTGTCCGGCAGGTAGGCGAGCAGCAGCAGCGCCAGCACGCGCACGCCCTCCGCGAGGTTGTAGAGCACGACATCCAGCCGATCGCCCTCGCTCGAGTCCTTGGCCAGCTCCCAGGGCCGGTTCTCCTCCACGTAGCGGTTGAGCCGGCGCACCCGCGCCCAGATCTCCTCCAGCGCCAGCGTGAGCTGGGCGCCGTCGATCAGCTCCCGCACCGAGCCGTCGAGCCTCTCGAGGCCGTCGTCCCCGCCGGCGAGCGCGGCGTCGGGCTCCGCCGCCGGCACCACGCCGTCGCGGTAGCGCTCGATCATCGCCAGCGTGCGGCTGGCGAGATTTCCCCAGTCGTTCGCGAGCTCGCTCTCGTAGCGCTGCTCGAACCCGGCGGCCGAGACCGACCCGTCCTGGCCGAAGCTGACCTCGCGCAGGCAGTAGAAGCGCAGTGCGTCGGCGCCGAAGCGCTCGATCACCTCGAAGGGGTCGAGGACGTTGCCCAGCGACTTCGACATCTTCTTCTCGCCCATCAGGAGGAAGCCATGGATGAACATCTTCCGCGGCGGCTCCATCCCCGCCGCCAGCAGGAACGCCGGCCAGTAGACGGAGTGGAACTTGAGGATGTCCTTGCCGATGATGTGGAAGGCGGGCCAGTAGCGGTCGGTCAGGTCCTCGCCCTCCCGCGCGTAGCTGAGCGCGGTGACGTAGTTGAGCAGCGCGTCGAACCACACGTACATCACCTGGTCGGGATCCCACGGCAGGGGAACCCCCCACGTGAGCTTGGGGCGCGAGAGCGAGACGTCCACGAGGCCGCCGCGGATGAAGGCGAGCGCCTCGTTGCGGCGTGACTCGGGACCGACGAAGTCCGGGCGCTCGGCGTAGAGGCGCTCGAGCGGCTCCTGGAAGGCGGAGAGGCGGAAGAACCAGTTGTCCTCGCGCTCGCGCTGGAGCGGGATCTCGTGGATGGGACAGGTGTTGTCGGGACCCAGCTCGGACTCGGTCTTGAAGTCGGCGCAGCGGGGGCAGTACCAGCCCTCGTAGGTCCCCTCGTAGACGTAGCCGTTGTCGTGGACGCGCTGCGTGATCTCCTGCACCCGGGCGACGTGCTCGGGGTCGGTGGTGCGGATGAAGAAGTCGTTCGACGCCTCGATCCTCGGCATCAGCTCCTTGAACTTCGGCGCGTTGCGGTCGGCCAGCTCCTGCGGCGTCACGCCCTCGTGCTCGGCCGCCTGGGCGACCGGCTCGCCGTGCTCGTCTGTGCCCGTGAGGAAGAAGACATCCTCGCCGCGCTGGCGCATGTGGCGCGCGATGACGTCGGCGGCGATGGTCGAGTACGCGTGGCCCAGGTGGGGCTCGGCGTTGACGTAGTAGATCGGGGTCGTTACGTAGAAGCTCATCGCTGGCCCCGCGGCCCTCGCCGCGCGGCGAGGGAGCATAGAAGCGCGGCGGCTAGATCAGGCTCTCTTGGCCCTTTGCGGCGCGGCGGCGGCGCGGAATCCCCGCGGCCTCGGTGATCGCCGCCTCGACGTCGGCCAGGATCGCCTTCTCCGAGCGCGACGCGACGATCGGCTCGGCGAGGCCGTCGACGTGCACGTAGGTACGCCGGCCGTCGCCCCGGTCGGCCGGGTCGAGCGGCACGAGCGCGTAGATGCGGTCGGCGCGCGCGAACTTGC
>Ga0126311_10000077_pt1 | contig 48413 bp, 35 predicted proteins | sample Plot61_FD_92539 | JGI IMG/M metagenome (GOLD analysis project Ga0126311, IMG submission 92539) | Serpentine soil microbial communities from UC McLaughlin Reserve, CA, USA - Plot61 | ecosystem: Environmental > Terrestrial > Soil > Grasslands | place: USA: UC McLaughlin Reserve, Lake County... | reverse complement strand
GTCGCTGCTCGAACGCTGGGTCGCGCCAGGGCCTTCGAGAGTTCTCGACAAGCGAATCGAAACGAGCTTTGCAAGAGAATTTTCTGGTGCAGACGGACTGTCTCAGTCGGTGCTGCTCCCCCACAGGCGAGAAGAGGTAGTATCGATGAAGTTCTGTTCAGTATGTAAAGAAGAGTTTGCTGACAAGTTCAGCTTTTGTCCGGTAGACGGGACACCACTGACGATAGTTGCGCCAGCAGTTGAAGATCCGAGCGTGACTGTTAATCGCGATCCGAGTGTCACAGTCAACCGAGACACTGTGGCTGAGTCAGCGGCGACTTTTACTAATACTAATGCGCCAGTTGAGAGCGAGCCAGCCTGGGTTGGTGGCGCCAGTACTTCCTCAGCGCTCGCGCTGAGAGGCGAGTATCACCTGACTATGATGGACGACTCGGGGTTGATAGCTCGTCTCAGTCACGAGATCAAAGACACCGCCCATGAATATGAGCTGACGTGGCCCGAGTTCAAACGTGATCCGTTCGGATTCACGAAGCGAGCCTTCATCGGTTACGGTCAGAAGTTCCGCCAGTTTCTCGGCAAGCCGAACGTGCTCGTCGCGATGGGTGCGGCCGTACTCGGCATCGTGGCCCTCGTGGGCGCGGTCATGCTGATGGACCGCTCAAATGGTGTGAATTCTTCGAAAGTCGGACTAATCGTCTTCGCAATCATCGCCGGTGGTTTGCTGGTGGCGCTGTTTTCGACGTGGCTGGGCCGCGAGCGTGGCGCTGCGGTGATGGGTGCTGAGCCGTCAGATTCGAGAAGCGTGGTTGCGGCAATGGTCTCGTCGTTTGTGTTCCTGTTTGCGATTCTCGGCATCATCGTCGGGATCGACTACAGAAACAAACAAAAGGAACTGCTCGCGCAGACCGAGCCTGAGCTCCAGGTCGAGCAGATGATCGATATTCCTGACGAGCAGCCGACACCAGATCCGGGAAATGCCGGACTCAACAAGGGTAATGGCGGCGGCAGCAAGCCGAAGCAGGAACGACCCGGTGGCGGTGGCGGCGGTGGCCGCGAAGAAGCGAAGCCGGCGTCGTTTGGTAAGGTTCCGCAGGCATCTCTGGAAGTTCCGCAGGTAGTGGCGCCGGATCCGAAACCGGTGCTACCGAAGAACCCGGCGTTGCCGGTCGCTGCGACAGTGGTTGCAGATCCGATGCTGGTTCCACCTGACGCGCGCGTGTTGCCGTACGGCGACTACAAATCGAAGAGCACAGATCCTTCGTCAGGTCCGGGTACGGGAAATGGTATTGGCACGGGAACTGGTGGCGGTATCGGACCAGGTGAAGGCGGCGGTCTTGGACCAGGTCGCGGTGGCAACATCGGTGGTGGAGACCGCAACGACGGTGGTGGTGGACCAGGTGGCGGTGGCGGCGGTGACTACTCGAGGACCTTTACCGGTAAAGACGTCACGACGAAAGCACGTCTGATCTCGAAACCTGAGCCGCAATACACTGAAGACGCACGGAAGAACCAGATTACGGGTACGGTTGTGCTGAAAGTGGTGTTTGCTTCGAACGGCTCCGTGCAGAACATCAGGACCGTTTCGGGTCTGCCGTATGGGTTAACTGAGAGAGCGATTGCAGCGGCACGTCAGATCAAGTTCCAACCTGCTACGAAGGACGGACACCAGGTCTCGATGTGGATGCAGTTGGAATACAACTTCAATTTGTACTAAGAGAAAACCATCCACAGATTACACAGAATCAGCGTAATCTGTGGATGGTTTTGTGTTTACGCGTATTTTTCGGCGAAGCGCTTGATGCGCTGAATGCCTTCCTTGATCTGGTCCATCGACGTCGCGTAAGAGATCCGAATATAACCCTCCGCTCCGAATCCCGCTCCATCCGTGACGACGGTGTGTTCCTCTTCGAGCAGTCGTTGCGCGAAGTCACCCGAGGTCTTCAGATCCTTCTTCAAACAACCGCGCACGTCAGGAAAAGCGTAGAACGCGCCTTCGGGTTCGCTGCACTTGAAACCGCGAATCTCTCGCAGCGCGTTCAGTAGCCACGCGCGGCGTTTTGTGTATTCGGCGAGCATGATGGCGACCGATTCCTGTGGTCCTGTCAGCGCCTCGACTGCGGCCCACTGCCCGATCGAGTTGGTATTCGACGTTGAGTGGCCCTGAACTTTCAACATCGCCCTGGTCCATTCAGCCGGCGCGAGCGCGTATCCGACGCGCCATCCAGTCATCGCATAAGTCTTCGAAAATGAACCCGCGATACACAAACGCGCTCTCATCTCTGGCGGTAGACTCGCCGCGCTAAAGACTTCTCCCGGTGGGTACACAAACCGCAGGTAACACTCGTCTGAAATGACATAGATCCCACGCTCGCTCGTCAACTCCATGATCTTGCGAAACTCTGCCGGAGGCAGCACGCGACCCGAAGGGTTCGAAGGCGAGTTGAGAATCAGCAGCTTTGTCTTTGGCGTGATCGCGCGCTCGACCTGATTGACTGTGAGCACGAAACTTGTCTCTTCAGTCTCGATGAATACAGGATTTGCACCTGTGAAGACTGCGATCTCCGGAAAAGTCACCCAGTAAGGTTTTGGAATCAGTACTTCGTCACCGGGATTTAATAATGTGACGCTGGCGTTGAATATAGCCTGCTTGCCACCGGCTGTCGCCATCACTTCGCCGGGTTGGTACTCGGTGCCAAACTCGCGCTGGTAGAAATCGATGATCGCGCGTTGCAGCTCGCGAATGCCGGCGTTGGCGGTGTACTTGGTGCGGCCCGCGCGCATTGCTCGTTCGGCTGCTTGTTTGATGTTGTCGGGTGTGTCGAAGTCAGGTTCGCCGGGGCCGAAGTCACAGACACTTACGCCGGAGGCTCGCAATGCTTCCGCGGCCTGCATCGCAGCCAGGGTTGCTGACGACTGCATGCGTGCGACATTTTCAGAAACAGGGAAGGATGATGACATAACGGGCGATGCTTTCATCGGTTCAACTTTTCTTTCATTCGTGTTTCGATCAGTGGTGGGACGAGGCCGGTGATAGTGCCGCCGAGTTGAAAGACTTCTTTGACAAGACGCGAGCTGACGTATGAGTAAGTTTCAGCGGGCATCATGAAGACGGTTTCAATGCCCGGCTCGAGACGGCGGTTCATCAACGCCATTTGCAGCTCGTATTCGTAATCGGAGATGGCACGGATACCGCGAACGATCACGTTTGCCTGTTGGGCCACGGCGTAGTTTACAAGTAGTCCGGAGAAGGAATCTACGCGCACGGTGCAGCGTCCATGCGAGATATCCTGCACGACTTCGCTGAGCATGTCGCGCCGTTCGTCGACGGAAAAGAAAGGCTGCTTCTCGGGATTTACGAGAATGCTGATGATGATCTCATCGAAGAGTTTGCAGCCGCGCTCGATGATGTCCAGGTGACCGTTGGTGACTGGATCGAAGGAGCCGGGGTAAATGGCGCGTCGCATGTAAGGGATGTTAATCAAAAATAGCCACTTTCGACAAATAATAGCCGTTTTCGACAAATGATAGTCGTTGTTGCGGAAGGAGATGGATGCTAGCATCCTCATAACGATTAGGAGGCTTGGAAATGGCCCGCAATCTCACACAAATTATTGACGACGCATACATTCCGCCAGAACTGATTGGCGCCAAGGGAGTGACGCTAGAGCAGTTCGAAGAACTCTGTCGCAAGCACGGAAAATTGCGGCTTGAACTCACCTCATCCGGAGAATTAATTGTTATGCCGCCTTCAGGCGCAGAAACTGCTAGAGAAAATTCCAACCTCACTGGTCAACTCGAAGCGTGGTTCAGACTGTCTCGCATTGGCGTCTGTTTTGGTAATACCGCAGGATTCATACTGCCAAATGGTGCTATTCGATCGCCGGACGCTTCGTGGATTAAACAGGAAAAGTGGGACAGTCTAACAGCACAGCAAAGAAAGCGTTTTGGTCCGTTTTGTCCAGACTTTGCTGTTGAGCTTCGTTCACCCAGTGACAATCTAGCGCCGCTTTACGTGAAGATGTTCGAGTACATGGAGAATGGCGCGTCGCTGGGCTGGTTGATCGATCCATTTAAGCGCAAAGTCTATGTGTACAGGCCTAATGAGGAGACTGTTGTGCTGGATAATCCAGAGACGGTTTCCGCTGATCCGCTGCTGCCGGGGTTCACGTTGAACCTCGGCGAACTATGGTTTGAGTGAGTCGTTAACAGGATTCCAGGATTTACAGGATTATCAAGATGTGTTTCAATACGCTTTGACAATTTGGTGTGGTGAGTTAAAGCGACTTGCGGCCACATAAAATAATCCGCTAAACAGCTCGGTGAAGTTAAGTTTTTGAAGGCTCCGCGTTGTTAAGCGCGGGGCCTTTGTTATTGCCTATGCCGAACCTTCTCGAAACTCTGAAAGAACGCATCGTCGTCTTCGATGGCGCGATGGGCACCAACCTGCAGGTCCAGAACCTGTCACTCGACGACTTTGGTGGACCGCGCTTCGAAGGCTGCAACGAGAACCTGCTCGTGACGAGACCCGACGCGGTCGAGAAGGTACACGCAGGCTTTCTCGATATCGGTTGCGACGTCGTCGAGACCAATTCATTCAACGGCACTCCCGTAGATTTCGCCGAGTACGACATCGGAGACAAAGCGTACGAGATGAACGTGCTCGCAGCGCAGCTCGCGAAACGCGTCGCTTCTGATTACTCGACGAAAGACAAACCGCGCTGGGTGGCAGGTTCGATGGGACCCGGCCGCAAGCTGCCAACACTCGGCCATATCACGTTCAACGAGCTGCGCGACGCTTACGCTGTCCAGGTGCGTGGACTACTCGACGGCGGCGCCGATCTGCTGATCGTCGAGACTTGCCAGGACCTCCTGCAAACAAAAGCCGCGCTCGCCGCGATCTTCGGGCACTTCAAAGAGTCACGTCGACGCGTGCCCGTAATCGCGCAGGTCACGATCGAAGTGTTTGGGACCATGCTCAACGGCACTGAGATCTCTGCGGCTCTAACGGCGCTCGCGCCGTTTCCGATCGACGCCGTCGGAATGAACTGCGGTACTGGTCCAAAGCACATGACGGAGAGCATTCGCTACATCTGCGAGAACTCGCCGCTGCCAGTCTCTGTACTTCCAAATGCGGGTCTGCCTTCCGTAGTCGACGGCAAGATGCACTACGACGAGACGCCGGAAAGTTTCACTGCGCAACTGGTCCACTTCGCGAAGGACTTCGGTGCCAACATCGTGGGCGGCTGTTGTGGAACCACACCGGCGCACCTGCGTCTCGTTGTCGAAGCGATGCAGCAGATCACGCCGAAGGAACGCCATGCGAAAACGTTACCTGCGGCTTCGTCGATCTATAGTCAACAGCCTTACGTGCAGGATGCGTCGTTCCTGATCGTCGGCGAGCGCGTGAACGCGAGCGGGTCGAAGAAGATGCGCGACCTGTTGGACGCGGAAGACTGGGACGGCCTTGTCGCGCTCGGGAAAGAGCAGGAGCGTGAAGGCGCGCACATTCTCGACGTAAACGTCGACTTCGTGGGCCGCGACGGCGAAATCGATATGCACGAGCTCGCATCGCGGCTCGTCACGAACGTCAAGATCCCTTTGATGTTCGACTCGACCGAGTGGCAGAAGATGGAAGCCGGACTTCAGCATGCCGGCGGCAAGTGCATCCTCAACTCGACCAACTACGAAGACGGTGTGCCGCGCTTCGTGAAAGTGATCGAAATCGCGAAGACGTACGGCGCGAGTGTGGTTATCGGCACAATCGATGAAGAGGGCATGGCGCGTTCGAGGGAAGGCAAGTTCAAGATCGCTAAGCGTGCTTATGAACAGGCGACGACAGAATTAGGTCTGCCGGCGTCTGACATCTTCTTCGATGCCCTCGCATTGCCCATCTCGACCGGGATCGAAGAAGATCGCCGCAACGCGCTGGAAACGATCGAAGGGATCAGGCAAATCAAAGCAGAGTTGCCGGGTGCGTTTACTATCTTAGGCGTCTCGAACATCTCTTTCGGTTTGAATGCGGCATCGAGAGTTGTTCTGAATTCCGTATTTCTCCACGATGCAGTAGAGGCTGGACTTGATGCGGCCATTGTGAATGCGAGCAAGATCGAGCCGCTGAATCGCATCAGCGAACAGGAATTGAAAGTCGCGCGTGAGCTAATCTACGACCAGCGGAAGTTTGAAGGCGACGTTTGCATCTACGATCCCCTGACCGAGTTTACCAAGCTCTTCGAAGGCGTTAAGGCAAAGGCGTCGAAGAAGGCGAGTAAAGGTGAGACTGTCGAGGAGCGTCTCAAGAACCACATCATTGACGGCGAGAAGATCGGACTCGAAGACGAGCTCCGGCTCGGTCTCGAAAAATATCCCGCGCTCGACATCATTAACAACATTCTGTTGGACGGTATGAAAGTCGTCGGCGATCTCTTCGGTAGCGGCCAAATGCAGTTACCGTTCGTGTTGCAGTCAGCCGAAGCAATGAAATCCGCGGTGCGTTTTCTCGAACCATTCATGGAGAAGAAGGGCGGCGCAACGGCGAAGGGAACGATGGTGCTCGCCACCGTCAAAGGCGACGTTCACGACATCGGCAAGAACCTCGTCGACATCATCCTGACGAACAATGGCTACAAGGTTCTCAATCTCGGCATCAAGCAGCCGATTGAAGTGATCTTGCAGGCGTACAACGAAAACGGTGCGGATGCGATTGGTATGAGCGGACTACTCGTGAAGTCGACGCTGATCATGCGTGAGAACCTCGAGTTGATGAACGAGCGCGGCATCAAGGTGCCGGTGGTGCTTGGCGGCGCGGCGTTGACGCGGAAGTACGTCGAGGACGATCTGAAGTCACTCTATAAAGGACAGCTCTACTACGCGCGCGATGCATTTGCGGGTCTGCACACGATGGATCGGTTACTTGGTGATACTGGTTCACACGACACGGCCAAGCATGCAGATACGCCGGATGTTACCGACGATGTTGAAGATCTGATCGGCGAAGAGGCAAAGCTCGGTATTCGCAAGACTGCAAGACCGAAGAAGAGCAGCGGCGACACCACGCACACCGTGCGGTCTAACGTCAGTCGTGACGTTCCCATCCCGCAAGCGCCGTTCTTCGGCTCGCGTGTGGTTGAAAACATCTCACTCGCTGACGTGTTCTCGCTCATCAACGAGACAGCGCTGTTCAAAGGCCAGTGGCAGTTCAAACAAGGCCGGATGCCTCTCGAAGAATACCAGGCGCTCGTGCGGCAGAAGGTGCGGCCGATCTACCAGGAGCTGAAAGAGCGTACCGTACGTGAGAAGTTGCTCGATCCTAAGCTGGTCTACGGTTACTACCAGTGCCAGTCAGAAGGCAACGATCTGATCGTTTACGACAAAGGTAAAGAGTTGCGGTTCACGTTTCCAAGACAACCTGCCGGCAAGCACCTGTGTCTGGCAGACTTCTTTGCTGCGAAAGACTCCGGAAAGATGGACGTCGTCGCGTTTCACCTCGTCACTGTCGGACATCGAGCCAGCGAGTACTCGCACGAGCTGTTCAAGTCAGACAACTACTCAGACTATCTCTACTTCCATGGCTTGAGTGTTGAGAGTGCAGAAGCGCTCGCCGAATTTTGGCACAAACGTATTCGCGAAGAGCTCGGCATAGCCGGCCACGATTCGCCTGAGCTGACGCGATTGTTCAAACAGGAATACCAGGGTTCGCGTTACAGTTTCGGTTATCCTGCCTGCCCGCGGCTAGAAGATCAGGAGAAGCTTTTCGCCCTGCTCGATCCGTCGCGCATCGGTGTTGAGTTGAGCGAAGAGTTTCAGCTAGAGCCAGAGCAGTCGACTTCGGCTATTATTATCCACCATCCGGAGGCCAAATACTTCTCAATCGAGTGAGCCACAAAAAAGCACAAAAGGCACAAACAAGAAGAAGAAAAAATTTTGTGCTTTATGTGCCTTTTTGTGGCTAAAAAAACGGTGAGTGAGTTTGAAACCCTAACACTTTTTGAGCGTTTCGCCTTCCGCTTCGTGCGGCGCATGAATCAGGGCGCCTGGAAGCGTTTTTGGACGTGGTGTCAAAGCACACTCGGCGCCGGCTGGATCCATCTCTCCACTTACAACATCATGAACGTCTACGGTCTCGAACACGTCGAGGCCGCCGCGCACGATCGACCCCTCCTGCTGGTTGCGAATCATCGCTCCTTCTTCGACATGTACGCCGTTTCGACGGTGCTGTTTTACAACACGCGCTGGCCCAAGCGACTTTATTTTCCGGTGCGTGGACGATTCTTCTACCAGTCGCCCATCGGACTTTTGGTGAATTTGATCATGGGCTGGTGGTCCATGTATCCGCCGTTCTTCGCGACCGGGGATCATCCGATTCCCGAGAAGCGTGCGTTTGATAAGTTCTCGTTTGAAGTGCTCAGCGATCTCGCGCGCTCAGGGGCAGGCAACATCATCGGTTTTCATCCGGAAGGAACACGCAACAAGAGCGACGATCCGTATTCGTTTCTGCGCGCGCAGCCGGGTGTGGGAAAGTTGATCATGGAAGCGAAGCCGCAGGTGATTCCGGTGTTCATCGCGGGACTGTGTAACAGTTTGCCAAAGCAGGTGGCGCGAAACTGGAATCGCGAAGACGTGATCCGCATTCATTTTGGTGAGGTACTGGATTTGAGTGAGCATCTGTCGAAACCTGATCGACTACGAACGCACAAAGAGATTGCTGACGCGGTCATGGCAAAAATTGCCGAGCTCGGCGAACAGGACAAAGTCATCCACAGATTACAAAGACAGTCTGCGCAATCTGCGGAATCTGTGGAAAAGATATGTCAGTAGTAATCGTTAACCCATTGTCAGCGGGTGGGGGCACGGGTGAAGCCTGGCCACAGATTGCGAGTGACCTGCGCTCTCAGTTCGGCGCGTTCCGGGTTCTGTTCACGAAACATCGTGGTGACGCAGCGGCGCTCGCGAATGAAGCGGCGCGTAAAGGCGCGAAGCTCATCATTGCGTGCGGTGGTGATGGAACTATATCCGAAGTCGCGAACGGCATTTTGTCGTCAGGCAAAGACGTGGAGCTGGGAATCCTGCCCAGCGGCACGGGCGGCGATTTCAGAAGAACACTCGAGATCCCTTCGCGAACTCGCGACGCTGCGAAAATACTTCGCACTGGCCGCACTGCCCGGATCGATGCTGGTCGAGTTTCATACGTCGATCATAACGGAACTGATACGACACGATATTTCGTCGGCGTCGCTTCATGCGGCATGAGCACGAAGGTCATCGAGCGGGTAAAAGCTGACCGTGTCTCCTTTGCGTCGGCTCTCGTACAAACGGCCATGCGCAACGAGCCGGTGCGTCTCGTGGTCCAACTCGACGATTCCCATGAGCACCATCTCGTCGTCTCGAATCTCTGTGTCGCAAACGCACGTTACTTCGGTGGCGGGATGAAGATCGCTCCCGATGCAAAACTGACGGACGGCAAGTTTGACGTGGTTAGCGTCGGTGATTTGAGCGCGCTGAAGATTTTCACGAGCGCGCCGCGTGTTTATACGGGCTCACAGCTGTCGATGCCGGAAGTGAGTCATGCGTTAGCGCGGAAGATCACGGTGCGAGCCGCGGATCGCGCGCTGGAAGTCGCGCTGGAAGTGGATGGAGAACTTCCTGGAAGACTGCCGGCGACGTTCCAGATTATTCCGGAAGCATTACGAGTTCGCGTCCACGATCGAAATTAGCCACGGATTACATGGATAAAATACTGATCGATCTTTTATCTGTGTAATCTGTGGCTAAATATTTTATGATGCACGTAGCTCATGGATGATAGACGTTCTAAACCCCGACTAAGCGTCAATCTCGATGCAATCTGGCATGGTGCGGAGGAGAGACACTCCGCGCAAATTACCGATCTTTCTGAAGGCGGCTGTTACCTCGATACCGTGGGCGAGGTACTGGCCGGCGAAATCGTCGCGTTTCGTGTGTTGCTAACTGACGGCGATTGGCTTTATCTCGAAGGCGAAGTCCGACACCATCGACATGGCAGAGGGTTTGGCGTTCAATTTGTCGAGTTAAACGAAGAACAATCAACGAACCTGGCGCGTCTGCTGCAAATCGCGAAAGAAGCTGGACCAGAAGCTCCGGCGATTTCTGCGGACCTGGTTGAAGACTAAAACATTCCTGGGCTGATCCTTCCGTGGCAATTCAAGGCACTTTGAAAAGCATGAGCCTGACTGACCTGTTGCAGTTTCTGGCAACAGCGCGCAAGTCGGGCACGCTGAAGTTTGATCAAGAGAAGATCACCAAACAGATTTACTTCAAAAAGGGCATGATCGTCGGCTCGAAGTCGAACGATCCGCGCGAGTATCTCGGCCAGGTACTGCTCCATTACGGAAAAGTCGATGAGATCCAGTTGAAAGTGGCGCGTGAGATTCAGCGAACGACGGGCGCAAAGCTGGGAGAGGTCCTTGTCCAACAGGGATTCTTAACCGAAGACGATGTGCTCAACATCCTGAAGACTCGCACGCTCGACGCCATCTATGATCTGTTTGTCTGGACTGATGGTGATTTCGAGTTTTATGACGACGAGCCGCCGCCGGAAGATCTGCTACTGATCGAAGTTGAGCCGACGAACGTGATCATGGAAGGCATCTACCGGATCGACGAGTTTGCGCGTTATCGCACGCTCGTGCCGACGGACCGAACGATTCTCGAGCTCAATGCAGGCTGGACGTCGTCGTTGAAACTCGGCAAGGAATACCGGCAGGTTTTGTTTTTTGTCGAGAAGCGGATGTCGGTAGCGGAGATCTGTTACCACATGCACGCGTCGGCGTTTCATGTTTACGGACAGCTCTACACTTTGATTAGCGAAGGCCTTGCGCGAGTGGTCGGCGAATTGCCGGGGGACCTTCCGCCGCCGGTCACGGAAGTGGAAGACTTGCCGGAGAGTGTGACGGAGATGGTTTGGTCGGCCGAGCGCAAACTCGAAGTCGATCCGGAGGCGGCGCTGGAGATCGTGCAGAAGGCTTTGCAGCAGCAACCGAACAATCCCGAAGCGCAGGCGTTGTTGCCGGCGGCTGAAGAGAAGTTCGTCAAACGCGTTTACGCAGTTGGAACCATCGGGCCCAAGTCGGTGCCGCAGTTGCGCGTCTCGCCATCTGATTTGACGACGCAGCAGATCGATCCGCAGGAAGGATTTGTGCTTTCGCGTATCAACGGTTCGTGGGACATACAATCGATACTCTCGATCTGCCCGTTTCGTGAGGCTGACTGCCTGAAGATGATCAAGAAGTTAATGGAGCGGGGAATTGTTGAGATACAGAACCGAGCGCCGTAGCGCCGGGTCAAACGTGGGTACAGGCTGTATTGATGAAGTTGACCCGGCGCTACCGCGCTCGGTTCTGTTAGCTCGCATGACGAATAATCTTCGCGACACCGGATGCGCGAGATTGCGCCAACGCGAAAGCGGTCGCTCCTTCACTATCTCGAAGCCCGCTAGACTAAACATCCTGCGCCAACCGTGTTCTGCCTGAAACGTGCATGGTCCAGTTCGCCCACGCCACTGTCGATCGTGTGTCCAACAAACGATGCGATCCCACCAGAGCGCCGGTATATCTTCGTAGATAATCGCGAGTCCGCCGTCACGCAACACGCGGCTGACTTCATTCAACACGAGTCGCGGATCGTGGGCGTGATGCAGCACGTAGCAGAGCAGCACGGCGTCAAAGCTCTCATCTTTCACGGGAAAATGGCGGCCGTCGTAAGCTAGATAATTGATCCGAGCGGCGGTGTCTTTGCCGATGTCCAGTCCAACCACAGGCGTGCCGAGCAGGCCCTGTAGATGATGCGCGATAAATCCATTGCCGCAGCCGACGTCGAGCACGTTTGCCTGCGGCGGGAGCACACTCATGACTTCGAGCGCCATGTCATAAGCTCGGCCCACCTTGCGGCGCCGTCGCATGCGCTTGAACCGGCGTTTGATGGTCGTAGTCAAACTCGTCACTGGCGACGCTCAGTGCAACGTCGGTGCCTCGTACCGGCAAAGCTGCGACTCAGAAAAACACCTGAAAAACAGGCGGTCTTGTGCAACTGGAGCAAATTTGTGTCGCCACGAATTGCCGACAACTGAGCGCGGCAGTTCTCTGCCTATGAAGATGAGGCAAACAGTGGTATATAGTACCGCCAAGCCGTCTCGCCTCCGGCCACAACCCAGGATATCGCAGCACGTTTACCTCAGATCAAGCCGTCGCATTCTTTTTTTAATTACTTGCCAGAATTTTTTTGGACCGATTTTGAAATGAACAGCCCCTTAGCAACATTAAGTGTGACTTGTCCAGAAGAAGGTCATGCGGTAGCACCAACCCGCAATTAAGCGGGCAGTGCTTGATGCTTGTTGGCTCACGCAGAGGGAACTCCACAACAAAGAACTGGTCGATCCAGGTGGACCGCACGTGGATCTTTGTTTGGGCCGCATGACTCTCGGTCACAACGCCCCATGTGAATCCAAACAGAGGAGACATCCGCAAGATGGAAAACAATCAAGAGAAGAGAAAATGGACGTTAATGTTCTTTTTCGCAAGCGACAACAATCTCTCTCCCAGCATGCTTTACCAGCTCAAGTCGATTAAGAGTGCCGGGTATCAACCGGACACCAATGTGCTGGTGCATTTCGATCCGCACGAAAGAGGCATACCGTCAATGATTTTTGAGATCAACAGATTGGAGAGAATGGGTCAAACAAACCCACAATTCGGCGACGAACCAAATCCCACGGTTCGTGATCTGGCTAGTGACCGGGTCCGACCACCAATTACTAACGACGAATGCAACTGCGGCGACTCAGGTGACTCAAGTGACTACGACAATCTGTCGGCTGAAGACGCACTCAGGCATTTTCTTACTTTCGCTCAGGAACGTTACCCGGCAGACAAGTACATGCTCTTTTTAGTCGGGCATGGCATGGTCGTTGGACGCGATGCATTTCTGCCGGATGACAATCCCAACTCGGGCATCACTTTAGTGGATCTCGGCAGGATATTGCGGGATTTTTCCCAGGAAATCGGCGAGAGGAACGAAGTGCTCGAGCTCGTTGGTTTGCATAGCTGTTCGATGAGCGCGGTGGAAGTCGCATATCAATTAAAAGGGAAAGCCAGTTACATGATGGGTGCAGAGGGCCTGTCGTTTATTGGCGCGTGGCCATACCGGCAAATGCTCCAGAAGATCTTCTGGACCATCAACTATGCGACCGGAGGTGTTGTTAACGTCCCCGACTTGATGAACGAACTGCATGACCTTTGTCTTCACAATGGTGCTGACTTCATCTTTGCCGGATATTCATCGGATCTCTGCCTGTGCAGTTTGGAGCTGAAAAGAGTCGACGCCTTAAGCAAGCCCATCGAAGAACTAACACAGGCATTGCAGGCGGGATTGAATGACGGTGGCAGGGATCTCATCCTGCTGGCTCACTGGGAGTCTCAAAGCTATTTTCAAGAGGTCTACACCGATCTCTATGATTTCTGCCTGTGTCTGAAGGAGCGCTGTATTGACTTCGAAAAGAATCAGCTACAGAACACGATGAAGGAGGCGTGTGAGTCGGTTATGGCAGTGCTGGAAACCGGAACTAAAGGGCCGATAGTGCAGGCCGATTTCTTTGGACCGGATTGCCAGTATTCTCATGGCCTCTCGATCTATTTTCCCTGGACCAGGCCGGTTGAGGATGCGAGGGAGCACTTCAGCAAGAACTACCAAGCCTATGCTTTCGTGACGGAGATGTGTGGCGCTTCCTGGTTTCAGTTCCTCGATGACTACTTCGAAAAGACGAAGAGGCCGAAACGCAACATCGTAATCAGTCCGGACTATCAGGAGGAGCTCAAGTTTGCCGAGTCAATGTTCAGACCAATCGCATTCCGGGGCGGTCCAGCTCAATATCCAGTTGCCGCACTGACGGGCAAAGACAATCCGGCGGACGCCGGCGGTGAGTTCAGTTACTCGTTTATCAAAAACTACTCGCGCGAATTCGCGATAACGGAACGCGCGTTGAAAGTGTTCGCCAATGGGAAAGGACCAAAACAGGAAAAGAAATAGACGTTGCTGGTTGAGTCTTTACCTTCAACTGCCAATCGTCGTGTTGTGTCTTGTGTTTCCGGCATACGCCCCGGAAGCTGCGGACAATGCCAGCGAGCCGGCACGCGAGACTAAGCAAAAGTCAGCTACAGTTGCTGCCCGAAAAGAGACGCTGAGTACATTGCTAGTCGCTGCCGGCAAGCTTCGGCGAGAAAAAGACACAAAAAAAACTATACAGATCCTGAATGAAGCCGGCCATTTGCAACTGGATTTATTCCTCAAGAAAGACGCCCTGAGCACTTTCCGGCAGAGCTATGAACTGTCGGCACAGGGCGCCGATCCAGTCGCCACAGTCGACTCCTTGAATGGATTGGCGCTAGCCTACATTGGTCTAAGCAAGTACAAGGAAGCGGAACCTCTCCTCGAGCAAGCGCGCACAATCAGCGAGCAAAGTAATTATCCGGCAGGAAAAGCCGAAGCTCTGCTGCTCCTTAGCGAATGTCAAAACAACAACGGCAAAATTGCTGTCGCTCTGAATACGGCCGGCGAAGCACTGAGACTGTGGCAGAGCATTGGCAACAAACTCGGTGTCGTGCGCTCGCATGTGGATATTGGCAATTACTATCTGGCCCAATCGAGTCTGGTAGAAGCCGCCCAGGAGTTGCAGTCGGCTTTAGATCTTGCGACCGAGATCGGGGATCTGACGCGACAATCCGAGGCGCTTATGTACCTCGGTTATGTTGAGTTCCGCAAAGGCGCATACCAGGAGTCGTTTTCATTCATGGGAAGGGCCGAAAAACTGATTGATAGCGAAGCAGAGCCGTATCTGATGGGCCAGATCACAGCTGGATACGCGGCAGGTTTTGTAGAAACGGGTTTGCCTGAAGTCGGATTGGAGAAATATGAAGAGACACTGGAATATTACAGTCACACGGAAACTCCTCGTCCACTTCTCGTCACGGCGTGGGCAATTGGGAAGGCACAGTTTATTTTGCAGAAGTATCCGCAAGCGTTAAGCCGCCTGCAAAATACGCTGGCCGAGGCCGAATCACTGGAGCTTATTCCCTTGATAGCGCAGTGTCACGACTACCTGGGCCGAACTTACGCTGCTCTGAATCAGCAGACACCAGCACTCGAACACTTTGACAAGGCGCTCGGCGTGTATGTAGACCGAGGTAACCTGAAGGAGGCAGCTCGGGTGCGCGCCTTAATCGGGCAGGTTTACGAAACACAGGGAAAATTGGACGAAGCACAAAATTCCTATCAACAGGCTCTCCAGACATTTGATGCTCTCACAGATCGCCTCGATCAATCGGCAACCCTCTTCGCGATGGGCCAACTGGAGATGAAGAGGGGTAATTTCAACACTGCCGAGATTCACTTTCAACAATCGATCGAGAGAACGGAAAGCGTTCGCAGCAGGTCTACTACTCGTGATCTCACCGCAGCTTTTTCCGCCACAGTTCACGATCGTTATTTGCAGTACATACAGTGCCTGATGCATCGCAACGACAGGCAAGCGGCCGTGCAGGCTTTTGCAATCAGTGAATCCGCGCGCGCACGCTCGCTGGCAGAGTTCCTGCGCGGCACCGAAACAAATTTGTTGGCCAACCTCGATCCGGAGCTCGCAAAACAAGAGAAGTCACTGCGTCAGTTACTGCGAGTCAAAGAGGACGATAAGATCGCGCTGCTTGGGCGGAAATATGAGAAAGACGAGCTCGAGAAACTGGACGCGCAAGTAGCCCAGCTCGAGGCAGAGTACAAATCTGCTTTGGCGACCATCAACCAGCACTATCCCGCATACGCTCAGATCACGCGGCCGGCTGGTTGGGATCTGGCGAGAATACAGCAACAGGTCGTGAACGATGACGACACGATCCTGCTGGAGTACATTCTTGGCGCTGACAAGAGCTACGTTTGGGCCATTACCCGCGACAGCTTCACCGCGCATGAGATCACTGGAGAAGTCGGTAAAGCAGCAGAAACTGTTTACAACCTGTCGAAAGACCGGGCTAAAGGTAATGAAGAGCAGTTAACACAGGCCACCAGAGAATTGTCGCAAATGGTCCTGTCGCCTGTTGCCGGTCAGTTGAATAAACGACGCATCATTGTGATCGCGGATGGCGCCCTCAACTACATTCCGTTTCAAATGTTGCCGTCCCCTTCGTCCAACGCGGAGCCGTTGGTGGCTCAGCACGAAATCATCAACGCTCCGTCAGCATCGGTCTTGGGTGAGCTGCGCGCGGAGGTTGCCGGTCGTGGCGTGCGTTCGAAAACGTTGGCTGCGTTTGGTAATCCGGCACTTGGTTCTGGCGCGCTGAACAACGATAAAGGCGAACATTTGCGCTCTGCACTGCGCGATATTGAGCTTAACGGCGACAGCTTCGATCTCTCCAGGATAGGTGAACTGTTTTTTGCAGAGCGCGAGATCAACAGCCTGCGTGAGATTGCGACTCCGTCGGCAACATTCGCAGCCACTGGATTTGCCGCGAACCGTGAGCAGCTATTCAACATGGACTTTAGCCAGTATGCGATCCTGCATTTCGCCACTCACGGATTGCTCGATCCCAGGCGACCTGAGCACTCGGGCATACTGCTCTCGATGGTTGATGATCAGGGTAAACAACAGGACGGGTTTATCAATCTCCAGGACATCTACTCGTTGCGAGCGCCGGTCGATCTGGTTGTGCTGAGCGCCTGCCGGACAGGGTTGGGAAGAGAAATTCGTGGCGAGGGTTTAGTGGGTTTGACGCGCGGTTTTATGTACGCGGGCGCGACCACTGTCGTGGCGAGTTTGTGGAAGGTTGACGACGAAGCGACCTCGGAGCTGATGAAGCGCTTCTACACCGAAATGCTGCAAAACCGGAAGACTCCTGACGAAGCGCTACGCATCGCGCAGAACAATATTCGGCAAAATCCCCGTTGGCATGCGCCACACTTCTGGGCCGGCTTCACATTGCAGGGTGAATACCGGTATGTGGTTAATTCAAATCGCGGTTGGCGAAGGTATTCAGTGCTGATCGTGATCGGGTTATTGGGGATCGTATCAGTGAGTCTTGCCGGCTGGTTTCGCTATCGAGTGCGACCAACTTCTTCAGCCGTGAACAAGTAATTGCTAACCAGCTCATTCTTATTGAAAAGCCTCAAAAGATAAGTACCAGGTGACAATCTGTTGGCCGGTATGGTTACAACCAGGAATTGAGTGTTCTGCGATTCGATCTTCAGATCGCCAATCGGACCATTGACATTTTCCAATTGAACACGGTAACCGGGAGTGTTTGCTGACGGCTCCGGTAATTTCAGATGGATTTCCAATGCTTCGGTGCTGAGTGGGACGGAAACTTTTTCTGATTCAGGGCCGGTGGATCGGTCCGATGTGGACATTGCCAGCTCGATCTTTGTGAAGGTTTGCGGTGATCGAGGCACCAATATAATAACGATAACGACTGCCACCACGAGAATTGCGATCGCCGTCTGTGGCACTAACGGACGTTGTAAGAAAGTCCGTAACCACTCCGTCCACGCTGATTTTGGCTGCACCACCGGACAAAGTGTCTCGTGAAGTGTTTTCGCTGCTAAAACTCTCGCCTTGCGTGCGTCGGTCGTAAGGTATCGTTCCTCGAAACGTCGCTTGCGAGCGGAGGTAAGCTCGTTCCGCAAGTACGCATCAATCAGATCCTGTTCAGCAGCCTGGAGTTCCGCGGGCCACTCGTCCTGTCCAAAACACTGCTCCTCGAATTGCTCAGTTTCCTGCTCAGTTAATTCGTCGAGTAGATAAGCGGTGATGTGTTCGTCAGTCATAATTTGGTGTTTGAGAGGCTTCCACAGGAGGAGCCGAAAAAGCCTGCTCACTAATAATGTACGGATTCCGAAGTCCGTAACAGTTAAAAATTCACCAGTAGTCTCGGCTGAGTTTCTTAAGACAATCGTCAAGGCCCTGCCGGAGGCGTGTTACGCGGATCCGCAAGGCTGAAACAGTTACGTTTAATCCCTCCGCCAGCTCACGACGGTGTTTGGCGCGTGCCTGGCCACGTATTGCCGCGCAGTATGAATTCAGGAGGTTTCTATCGTAGTCGGGGAGTTGCTCAAAACACGTCTGCATTAAACTAAAGCGGTCGATCTGGTCGGCCGTAGCGTGTTCGTGTTGTTCGAGAAACTGGAGGAATGCTGCGCTTTCCCGCGTATTGAAACGCCAACCTTCCTTGATGATGAAGCGCGCGATGCCCAGACAAAAGTTATCGACGTTGGGCACATTAGCTCCCTCAGCAATCCTTCGGCCCGCACGATCCAGCGCCTCATCAGCCGCCGCACTGGTATCCGCGACGCCGCGAGTTCGAAAATAACCCTCTAACTTCTGGTGCAGACGAAGGTAACGGCGACCTGCCTCATTCGGATCGTCCGGACAAAGAAACATCAGTAATCTGCTGAAATGCTGATTCAATTTTCGAACCTGGGCGACACAAGAAGTAAATATGAGAACGTTTCCGGGGCGCCGCCAACCGCTGAGAGAACCAGATAATAGCAAGAAAAAGTCTTCAAGCCACATCCACAGATTACACCGATGCTATAAAAAATCTGTGTAATCCGTGTAATCTGTGGATAAGATCTGTGGCAAAATGCGCCCATGACGACATTTCTGATGACTGCTTTATTACTGACTCAAACTCTGCCCACCGGATACTGGCCAATCGAAAAGAGCCAGCCACTCATCGACAAGACACAAACGATCCGCTTGTCCGGCGATCTCTCAAAACTGTCTGAAGGCGAGCGTAAGGCCGTTGCTAAGTTGATCGAGGTGGGCCAGATCTTTCAGAAGCTTTACGAGGAGCAGCGACATCCGGAAGCGCTCGCGTCGTATCGCGCGCTCGAACAACTCGACAAGCGAACCGGCTCGACTCCGGCGACGCAAAACCTGCTGACGCTCTATCGTCTCTTTCAGGGACCAATCGCCACGACGCTCGAAAACAAACGCGAGCCGTTCCTGCCGGTCGAACCGACAAAGCCTGGCAAGAACATGTACCCGTGGGGCATCACGAAACAGCAGATCGACGAAAAGCGGAGTGATCTCCTGGACCTGCGGACGGTAGTTCGTTTTACCACCGCCGAAAATCTGAAGACCGATATCGGCAAGCTCAATCAGTATCCGGCACTTCAGACTCTTCATCCCCGGTTGCCGGCAGAATTGCAGCGCTTGCAGTCTGGTCCGAAGACTGCGTTGTACGCTGTGCCTTACGCGGTCGCTTATGCAGACGACTTGATGAAAGCCTATGGTCTCCTGAATGAAGCGGCTGATGCGCTCGCGAAGGATGACGAGGAGTTTGCACGCTACCTGCGCAATCGCGCGCGCGATCTGTTGTCAAACGATTACGAGTCAGGTGATGCGAGCTGGGTTACCGGACACTTCAAAAATCTCAACGCGCAGATCGGTTCTTACGAGACTTACGACGACGAGTTGTACGGAGTAAAGACTTTCTTCTCGTTCTGTTTGTTTCTGACACGACAAAGCGAGACGACTGCACTGCGCCAGGCAATGAAGGGCTTGCAGGCGCTCGAAGACTCGCTGCCTTACCAGAACCATAAGAAGGTGCGCGAAGACATTCCCGTCGGCGTCTACGACGTGATAGCTGACTTCGGGCAATCGCGCGGCGGAAATACCGCGACGATTCTGCCGAACGAGAGCTACGTGGCGCGTCGTTATGGCCGCACGATTCTTTTACGCTCGAACATCATGCGCGATCCAAACATCTTCGAAAGCACGTCGGGAATACTCGCGGCGGCAATCGGTGAACAGCAGGCAAAGGAGCTAACGCCTGACGGTAATTTCTATCGCACGTTGTGGCATGAAGTGGGCCACTACCTCGGCGTGGATCGCACGCGCGATGGTCGTGAGCTCGACGAAGCGTTACAGGACAACGCAAACGCGATGGAAGAGATGAAGGCAGATCTCGTATCGCTGTTTGTTGCTGAAGCGCTGCACAAGCAGGGTTATTACAGTGACGCGCAGTTGCGAAGTGTCTATGCAGGCGGCATTCTGCGCGTGTTGCAGAATGTTCGGCCGCGGCGGGACCAGCCTTACCAAACGATGCAGTTGATGCAGTGGAATTTCTATCTTGAGAATGGGTTACTGACTTTCGATCCGTCTACGAAGTTGATGCGCGTTAATTACGAGAAGTATCACGACCTCGTGGGGAAGATGCTGGAGAAGACGCTCGCGGTGCAGTATGAAGGTGACAAGGCCGCTTCCGATCGATATATCGATCAGTACACGAAGTGGGACGATAACCTGCACGGCGTGATTGCCGCGAACATCCGCGCTCAGCAACGCTATCGTTTCAGAGTTTTCAAGTATGCCGCGCTGGGTGAATAGAATTTAGCCGCGGTTCATTTTGCTTGTATCGTTTGTTGTGCAATCTCCATGTATGCGCGGAGCCGCACCTCGGGCAGCAGCAGCCTGTCTGACGTTGCCTGAGCGCGCTCGAAATTCATGAGCGCCAGCGATCCGATCGTATTCGACATTCGCGTCACCACTTGCGCGAGGTTGTTCCCGTTTTGCAGGCTCAGCTCGTCGTCTTCGTAATAGTCGAGACCAAAGCCGTCCAGCGTCCGCGCCGCCGCGCAAAGATCATTAACCTGATCGATCAAGGGATCGAGAATCTCGAACGAACGCTTCGCATCATACTTCCCAAACGCGCGCGCAATCTCAATCGACGCGTTCATCTGGTCCTGATCCTGCGCCTGCATCGATGAACCCAACAAGTTCTTCGCCTGTTCGAGAAGATTTATCGCATTTGCTCGCTTCTGTCCCGGACCAATTTGATTCGCAATCTCCATTATACGAATCGCACGCTCGCGCGGAGTTTTAAGTCCTCCGATTATTCTGAGTGCGTCTTCTACCTTGCCTTTCGAAACCGTGCGGTTCAGCTCCTGCTGCTCAATGTATGCGAGCGCGTTCCGGCGTTGATAAGGATTGGTAATACGCTCGTTGAGGATCTGTCTCGCGCGTGAGGTGTCGCCGTTGTTGGCCTCGCGGGTGGCTAGATCGATGTAGAGTTGTTCTCGCTGGGCCGGCGGCACTTTCTCAATTCCTTCGAGTGCTGTCTCAAATGAATTATTGCTGATGAGATTCCGATAGTTGTTACCATTCGGAGTGTCGGGATTCAGTTCCATCAGCTTCTTTTGCACTGCTGCCACGCTGCCACCCGCGACGCTGTTAAGCTCTGGTCCAAGGTCTCGCAATCCGTAAAGTAAGTTCAACGCAGCGTCTCGCTCGGGTGAGTCGGTGCCCGGCGATGGTCGAGAGACAGACAGAGCTTCACTGACAGCTTTCTGTAGTAGCTCCTGGTATTGCTGGTCAGTCAGAAGCGGAGTTTGCCCTGTTTTCGTATTTGGGTTTAGACCTGTATTTCTTCGTGAATTCTGGGCGAAGCGAAGCAGGTTTATGAGAACTGAAGCGGCTTCGGGTTTTATGAGCACCTTGTCATTAATAAGCTTGCTTGCTATCTCGCTTGCAAATTGAGCCGCCAGCTCGGGATTCTTTTGCCGGAGTAAACCGACGGTGCTGACCAAATTCACCGAGTAGTTTGTCTTCAAAGTCTGCCGTGCGATCTCCAGCGCGCGGTTAGGATCGGTGCGCACCAGCCGGTTGGCGATCGACATTTCGAGCAAACCTTCCTGTGACGAACCATCTCGCCTGTTCTCGTACGGATTGGCGGGCAGCTTACTCGAATAGATAAAACTCAGGGCCGCATCGGGATCGCGTTCCGTGAGTATCGCGATGATCTGGTAGCGCATCTCGGCGATGGCCTGGAACTGCTGCGGATATTTCTCACTGCCGGGATCGAGCGACGCGAGATACTCTTTGAACGTTGTCGTCGCATCCGCGAAATATTTCGACGCACGTTTTTCATCAGAGCTCCCAATGAGTTGCGCGGCCTGAAGCAGGACTTTGATCCGCGTTAGCGGCGATTTAATTTCCGCGATCAGGCCTTCCATCTCAACCAGCAACGCTACGCCTTTTGCTTTTACCACTTCCTGGTTCTTACTGGCCTTGATCTCCTGCTCGTTTGCCTCGCGCGTCTCGAGTAGTTTGATCTCGATCTGTCCTGTCGAAAGATCAACCGGATAAAGAGGACTCACCGCTATCAGATATGCACCGGGTTCAATAGCCACGAATGAGACATGCTCTGGACCATTGTCGCCGTTCGGTGAATCATAGTCACCGATGATTTTCCCACCCGGAGAAATTACTTTGACAGTAGCGTCGATCCGGCGCTGCTCCACCACGAGCTGAACAAAAGTGTTCTCTTTGAGATTGAGTGTGAACTCTTGCGTCTGTCCGGCTTTGAGCGTGCGTTCGACCGGCGTGCCGAGTTGCAGCGTCGTCGGCCCCTGAGCGTTGGCGGTAAGGAAGACACAAAACCAGAAGGGAAGGAGTGCGCGTCTCTTGTACATGATGAGTTCTCCTGACTGTCCTAAGACGCCCGAGACCACCAAACAGTTCCTTTAAGATAGCCACAAAAAGGCACAAAAGGCACAAAATAGAAAGCTCAGAGCTCAAGCTTTAGCTTGTTCTTTGTGCTTTTGTGCCTTTTTGTGGCTACTTTCCGAATGCGTTACTGCCGAGGAAGTTTTCCCTGAGATAACTGACGGTATCGTGAAGCGTCTCGCCGGGATCGCGTGGCTTGAAGCCGAGCTCGCGACTAGCTTTAGCGCAGTTCAAGTACCAGAAATACTGGGCCATCTCGATCGCACCGGGCTCAACCGGCGACGCCATGTCCCACTGTTTGAAAAACGAATCGACGAGATTCGCACCCGTGATCGCGAGTCTTGACGGCAGTGCGAGCCACGGCGACGAGACTTTAGTTAGGCGTTCGAGCCGTCCGAAGAATTTCGAGAAGGTCCAGTTTGCGGAGCCAAGCAGGTAGCGCTCGCCGTGCCGGCCTTTCTTCATTGCCGCTCGAAACGTGCGCGCGGCGTCGCGTGCATCGACAAAACTAACGCCGCCCGTCGGGACGGCGCCAATCTTTCGTGCCATGAAGTCGAGAATGACTTTGGTCGAGCTAAGCCGATCGTCTTCGGGCCCGAGCAGCAGACTCGGATTCATGATCACAAGCCGCAAGCCTTTGCCCTGAAAACGTTCGAGCGCCGCCATCTCCTGGTAGGCTTTGCTCGCGTAGTAAGGCCAGCGCGAGATTATGTCGAGTGGGACTGGATACGTCTCGTCGGGAATTACTTCGCCGTCTTTCGTGACGGCAATCGTTCCGCTGGTTGATGCGAGCACGATCGTTTTGACACCCGCGGCCTTCGCGGCGTCGCAGAGTAGTCGCGTGCCTTCGACGTGAATGGCGTACATCTCGCGTGCGTCTTCACGCTCGCGCGAGACTTTGCCTGCGAGGTGGTAGATCTCGCTGATGCCTTCGACGGCGCGCTTGTTGTCGTCGGCATTCGTGATGGAGCCTGCGAATGTCTCGACACCGAGATCGACGAGCCAGTCGGGAATCGAAGTCGCCATCACGCGGACGTCCCGTGCGCCCTCTTCGATTAGTTGGCGGACGAGATGTGAGCCGAGAAAGCCCGTGCCGCCAGTGACGAGCGTGACGGCGCGCTGCCGCTTCTCGATGGCAGCGCGTCGCTTCGTGCCGGTCGTCGTGATGCGCGCTGTGCGTTTACTCGACTTCTTGGTAACCATCGCGTATTAGCCACAGATAACACCGATCAAAGCCAGGGATAAATTAATCCGTGGCTTTGATCCGCGTCATCTGTGTTTCTCTTAGACTGCAACCTCCTCAGTCACCAGCTCCTTCTTGCGCTCGCTCTTCCAGAGCTTTCGCAATTCCTTCGCATCGAATTCATAGCGGGTGCGGTCGCGGAGATTGACGACTTCGTGCCTCACGCGAGCGGCAATCAGCCTGTACGCCTCGGCGCGCGGCATGCCCTTCGTCATCTCTTCGAGCTCTTCGATCTCAAGAAGGCGCCCGATGCGCGCGCCTACTTCGCGACTCTTGATGAGCGTCGTGCCTTTCGGCATCGCTTCGTACGTGCCGTCGAGAAACATCGGCAGGATCCCAACGCGCGCGTGCAGTGCGAGATACCCGACCACCGGTTTGAAGTCAGCCATGATTCCCGTCATCGAGCGCGTGCCCTCGGGGAAGATGAGCGCGTTGTAACCACGATCGAGAAACGACTTCGCATGACGCAGCGACTGTCGCAACGAACCCGTGCGCTCCATCGGCACAAGGTTCGTGAAGTTTTCCATCACGGCGCGTTTGTACTTCGTATCGAAGAAATAATCCGCAGCAGCGAGCGCGACGAGGTCTTTGCCAAACTCACCGAGCGCCATCTTCGTGAGACCCATGTCGAGGTGCGAGCAGTGGTTCGCCGCGACGAGGAAATTCGTGTGCGGCGGAATGTTCGAGCGTCCCTCGTAGTGCGTGCGCAGAAACTGATCGTAAAGAAACTGCTGCAGGAAGTCGGCAGCTTTGTTTCCGGCGGTCTTAACAAACGAAGGAACGTGAATCTCGTCGTCTTTCTTTTGATCGTCCACACGTGTCTCCGGCTTCGGCGCGGCACTCGGCTGCCGGCTGACGACAGTTAACAGCTCTCGCACGTCCTGAACCTCGTTGAAACGTTCCGGTGCCGAGATCGTCCCGCCCGCGTTCTCAATGGCGGTCGCGAGCTCAACAAACATCAGACTGTCGAAACCAAGGTCACTCAATCTCGTGTCATTCGAGACTTCCGACCGCGGCCGATTCGCGACAGTTGAAACCAACCCCAGCAGCCAGAACGAATCAGCATTCGCGCTTTCCTGCGCACTGCCACGGCGTCCGGATTTCTGGCTCTCCTCCAGCGATTCCATGATTTGGACCACTTCACGTCGTTTCACTTTGCGCGTCGCGGTGCGCGGCAGCTCGATGTCAGTGAAGTGCAGGACCTTCACGCGTTTGAAGTAGGGCAGGGAAGCAGAGACTTCACGGAAGTGCTCCTCGACGAGACGATGCAACGCCGCGCGCGAAAGCGAGATGTCGTATTCATCATCGGGCACGACGAGACATGCGACCTTCTCGCCGGGACCGTCAGCCAGACCGACGATGCTCAGCTCTTTCACGTAAACCGAGTTTCCGTAAATCTCCTCGAGCTCATCGGGATAAACGTTCTTGCCGTTCGTATCGACGATGATCTCTTTCGAGCGGCCCACCAGAAATAGATTGCCGTCGTCGTCAACACGACCGAGATCGCCCGTGTAGAGCCAGCGATCGACGAGCGTCTTGCGCGTTGCACTCTCGTCTTCGTAGTAACCGAGCATTACGTTTGGACCACGCGCGATCACTTCGCCGACGCCGCTGGCATCGGGGCCGGAGATGCGAACTTCAACCCCCGGTAACGGTTTGCCGACTGTTCCGGTCAACATGCGATTTTCCGGACGGGTGACTGTTAGGACCGGCGAGGCTTCGGTCAAACCGTAGCCTTCAAGAATCGTGAAGCCCAGGCCGTGAAAGTCGCGTTGGATCTTTTCACTCAGGGCAGACCCGCCGCTGATGAAATAGCGAATGCGCCCGCCGAGACCTTCGTGAATCGGATAGAACAGGATCTGTCCGAAGTTGAGCGGCGTCTTATCGCGCAGCCACGCATTGCCCCACATCAGATTGTCGGCCGCCTTGCCAATCCAGTCGCTGCGTTCGTAGAGACGATTCTTGATGCGCCGGTGCAGCAGCTCCCACAGCGCGGGCACACCGACCATTCCCGTCACGTGACCGTTTTTGATCGCGCGTGCGAGTGCGTCGCTCGTGAGCTCGGGCAGGTAAGTGATCTGTGCGCCACGACTCAACGGCGTCAGAAAACCGGTCGAGAACTCGAACGTGTGATGCAACGGCAACACTGACAACACGCCGTCGCGAGTCGTCATATCAAACACCGACGACAACATCGAAACCATGCTCGTCAGGTTGCGATGCGAGAGCATGACGCCTTTCGGTTGTCCGGTCGTGCCTGAAGTGAAGATGAGGGACGCGACGCTCTGTGCGTGCGCGCGTTGCGGCAGTAACGCGATGCGCTCGTCTTCAGTCTGCTCGTCAGGTAGCGCGAAGACGTCGTCGTAAGTCCAGAGGCGAGTGAGCCCGAGTTGCTCCCGCAGCTCCGGATGCTCGTCAAGCACGGTCTGACTACAGATTATGCCCGCGGCATTTCCGGCGCGCGCGAAGTTGAGAATCTCAGCGGTCGAGCTTTCGGGATCGCACGGAATGCACGTGGCGCCGGTTTTCAACACGCCGAAATAACTCATACCCCACTCGGGCGCGTTGCTGCTCACCAGCATCACGCGATCGCCCTGTTTGATACCTTCGCTCGCAAGGAAGCCTGCGACACGCGTAGCCAGCTCGCGCATGTCGGCGTAGGTGTATTGCTCCTTGCGGCCGTCGCGCTCGATGCGCATCGCCACTCGCGTTGCATGTCGCTTCGTGGAAGTCTCAAACAGCTCCAGCAGATCACGATACGTGTAGACGCGCTTCGGTTGCGCGCGCATCTCGTCTTCGAGCGTCGGGAACACCCACTTCGTGAGCCCGGGCAGGTGAATGTTGAGCCAGTAGTGGTACCAGTCAAACTTTTCCGGATTCCACGTCAACAGCGATTGCTCGTCTTCACTGATGCGATCGAAGAGCGAGCGCACATTGTCCGAGCGAAACACGTAAGCGTTCTCGACTGTGAACGGTCGAAACATGTCGAACGCCTCGCTGGTTTCGCGCGTCAGCTCTTCCACGCGCTCGACGCTGCTCTTCACTCGATCGATCACTTCGCCGACACGGCCACCACCCCAGCGCGGCCGCACGCGATCCAATAACGACGACGCTTTCTTCGCGGTCGCATTGAACATCGGCACCGACGTGTTCTCGAACTTCGACACGGTGACCGGCCGGGGCTCCATGCGTCCAGCGATGCGGTTCAAAATCTTGACGCCTGTATCCTTCTCTTCGAAGTACTTCCGCTTGTCGAGTCCGCAGAGACCGATGATCCGCTCCATATTGTTCGCGTTGGCATCGCCGGTTGCAGCCTGGAAAACTAATCTCGGCTCTTCGACGCACGCCTGCGCCGAGACCGCCAGCATCACGGACGCTACCTGGTCCACCGGCGTGATATCGAGAATCAGTTTCGGATCTGCGGGGATCTGTGTCTGGCCTTTGCGGATCAGGAAGATGATGGGCGCCGTCGTCGTGAAGCCTTCGTTCCAGCCGGGAAACGGGTACGACATCGCCGACTCGACAATGCTCGGCCGGACAATGCTGCGCACCATCTCTGTCTCCGCAGCGACGAGTTGCTCGCCGAGTGATTTGGTGTACGTGTAGATATTGGGCCAACCCCAGTAGGCCGCGCGCTCGACCCCGAGATCGGTAAGACGCGTGCGCGTCCAGACCTTTCGTTCGCGCGCGACGGCGAGTCCGAGTGCGTCCGGGTCGTCAATGTCCCGATTTTCTTCGTTGAGTCTCTTGCGTGCGAGCTCGCGGAAACGCGCCGTCATCATCGCGTCGCGCGCTTCGTCTCTTACGCGATCAGCTAGTTTCGCGCAGTCGGCAATCTCCTGGTCCACTGAAAACTGCACGCCCTGCATCTCAGGGTCGCGATGGCGCGGGAAGTAGCCGAGCACCGGATCGCTCTCCCAAACTGCGCCGGAGCGATTCCCCGCGACGAAGCATGTCGAGACATGAACGAGCGCCGGGCGTTTCATCCGGCGCGCAAAAGCGATGACGTTCTGAGTGCCAACGACGTTCGTGCGCAACCCGCTTTCGAGCGTCGGGTTGAAAGTCACATTGCCCGCTGAATTGATAATGACATCAATATCGCCGGCGATTGCTTGTGCTTCTTCTTCGCTGTAACCGAAGTTCGTCTCAGCGATGTCACCGCCCTTAACGATCACCTTATCGTTAACAAAACCTTCGAGCGCGCTGCCGTAACACTCGCGCAGCGGATCGAAAGGCGGCGCAGTGATGATGTTGTTCCAGAAACGACTCTCCGACTCCTCCTGCGAACGCGCCCGCACGGTAAGATAAATTTTCCCAATATTCGGGAACCGGTGCAGCAACATACTCAGCGTGACCTTGCCGAGAAAACCCGTGCTCCCAATCAGGAAGATTTTTCTATCTCTGTAAATTTCAGTCGGAGAGAGTTTCATAACCACCTCTGTTTAGAGTTCAACCTTTAGGTTGCTTCTGTGTAGCTCGCACCTTACCCAAGCTAAAGCTTGAACTCTGAACTTTATTCCATGTCAGCGATCCCAATCATGGGCTGGTGCAACATCGTGATCTCAGCCGAGTTGCCCATGTAGCTCCTTGCCATCGCGATCGCTTCCGTCAAATTGTCTGCCCGTTCCCAACCGAGAATCGCCGGTACGTGCGCATTCTCCGCGCCCGCGGCAATCACGTGCCCGACATGCTGGCGCCCATTCTCACCCCAGTACCACATGAAAAACGGGTGCGCGCCGTGATACGCATTCCCGCGACGATACATCTCGATGTAACTCGGATTGTTCGCAAACTCGCGCTCATATTTCTCACGCAACGTAAACGCATCGCGCGTCTCCGGCAGCAGCCGGTTGAAAAACTCGATGTAGCTTGGATGAAACTGGTGATCGAAATCGTCGTAACACGGGTGGTGCAGGATCAGCACGCCGCCTTTCTTCAGCAGCGGCTTGTTCCGATAGAAGTTGAAGTGATAACCCAGCGCCATCACCTGGACCAGCAGCGGGTTCAGGATCGAGTAGACGTTGTACGGCGAAATATCGGGAATGCCCGTGATCAGAATGTCAGCCTGGCCGCGAATCGGAACCGCATACTGCTCGAAACCTTTTGCCACGATCTTCTCGTGTACCAGCTCCGTCTTTCCCGCGTAACACGCCGTCATCTCATATTGCGAAGGGCGCGAGTGCAGCAGTTTCCGGCGGGCCGCACGCGGCAACTTGCTCATCGTGTAGCGCATGGCTTCAAACTTCATGCGGTCGAAAGCACTGAAGTCGTCTTCATTGCGTAAAAGGAAATCCATGTCCGCGCCGTACATGCGATTGTTGATGGCAGTCTCAATGTGAAAGACGTTCAAATTTTCGTCGACGATCTTTCCGAGCTTTATGACCTTGTGGTTCAACGCGGAGCGTGCCGGATCCATGTAACTGTCCGAATCGCGAATCGTCTGCGGATCGTGATGCATGCGCAGCGACTCGTAATCGCAAAGCCCGACAGCCACTGACTTGTGACCGCCGTCCATCGGCACAAAATTGAGATTGACGTAGATCAGCAGGTCGCTTTCGGCGCAGCGCCGATTCAGAACGAGCGGCTCTTTATGTTTCGTCTCGCCGATCTTGATGAGGCCATCAGCCCACTCGGCATCGTGGTTGTAATAACGATCGGGATAGTAGTCGGAAAAGATCCTCGGCCCTACCATGCGCTTCATTTCCCATTCGGTCATCTTCCGGTGCAGGGAATTGGCGATGATGATGTGAACATCGTCGACGCCGTGACCGGCGAGCATGTCGAGCACGATCTCGAGGATCGTCTGGCGAATGTCGGGTGTTGCCATCGGCGGCAATGGCAGACTGATATCGTCAACAGCAACCGTGACGCGCATTCCCGGCTCGAGTTGTGCAAATAACGGATCGCAACCGAGCGGATGGTTGAGCGCGTAACGAACGGCAGCTTCGCGGTTCGGTAGACCTTTGATCGACGGGTTCGGGTAGATAACACGTGTTCCGATCGGCAAGTCTTCGAGGATGAAGTCTTCGCCGGACGGCATGATGCGCGGCGCGCTGTCGCGATCGATGTAGATTACGGATTCGTGTGTCTTGCGTCGGAGTTGAAGTGCCATAAGGTTGTTAATTGAATATTTCACGCAAAGGCGCAAAGTAAGACGCAAAGGCGCAAAGAAGTCTTCTTGGAGCCCGGCAGGCTTTGCGCCTTTGCGAGTTTGCGTGAAACATTTTCATTTCAAATTCAGTATCGGCCAATCGTGATGCAGCGCGGTTTGTCGCAGCCGCATGTCCGGATTGATCACTGCCGGATGACCCACGATTGACAGCATCGGCAAATCGCTCATGCTGTCGGTGTAAGCGTATGAGTCGCTCAGGCTGATGCCTTCGCGCTCAGTGTAAGTTCGAATCCAGGAAGCCTTCGTTGCCGCTGCCATTACCGGCGGTAATAAGCGTCCCGTCGCCATCCCGTTCACAAACTCCAGCCGGTTTGTGACGTACTCCGTAATCCCCAGATGCTCCATCAACGGTTTGACCGAGAGATCGAGCGCGCCCGTGATCACCACCTGCCGCAACCCCAGCTTCCTCGACTGGTCGATTAGCTCGTAGGTGCCCGGAAATACCGCCGGCTTGATCACGTCTTCAAACAACTCCTGCGCGAAATACCGCAGCCGGTCCTCGGACTGGCCCTTGTAGCGCTGGAAATACAGGTCGTTAAAAACTTTTCGGCTATACTGGTCCGTCACCGCGAAGACTGGAAGGCTCAAAATCGTGGCCGCGCTCTTTTTGAAGCTGGCCATCAGGCCCTGCTGGCGACGCGCGTAGAACGAGAGGGTATGCACGAGGTTTGTGCTTACCAAAGTTCCCTCGAGATCGTAGAATGCTGCCCCTGCCAAGCTCTCCTCCGGCGTTTTTTGCAGTATTGCGTGGGCCCTTGGCCTGAATGGACAGCCACTATACTGCATTCAGAGCCCTTTTAGATAACGGAAGCAAAAGTATTACAAACTGTATAGCGACACCAGACAATCAGAGGACGTTTGATGATAAATCTGAGGAAAAATCGGGAAATGTTACGATCGGCGCTGGTCGCTGCGGCGCTGTTTTCACTAGTTTTAGGCGGGGTTGCGTGTAATAACGGCGCCTCCGACAGCCCTGCGAATACCGGCGGCTCCGACGCGAAGATGGCGGCCGAAAAGATTGCTGAAGCAGAGCCGCTTTATGAGGGCCGGGAAGATATGACCAAGGCGCGTCTGGCCGTGACGGCGCTCCGGCAGGCTCACGCGGCCGACTACGGCAACTACGAGGCGGCGTGGAAGCTCGCGCGCGCGGCCTTTTACGTTGGCGACCGGACGGACGTTGAAACCGAGCGCGATGCAATGTTTAAGGAAGGAATTGACGCGGGCAAGGCAGCGGTCCAGCTCCAGCCGACCAAGCCCGACGGGCATTTCTGGCTGGGCGCAAACTACGGCGGCGAGGCCGCACACAGCACGCTTTCGAATTTGTCGAGTTTCCAGGACATCAAGGGTGAAATGGAGGCAGTGTTGAAGCTGGATGCTGGTTACCAGGGCTACAGTGCTTACCTGGGTTTAGGACGACTTTACCTCCAAGCTCCAAAAATGCTCGGTGGCGATCCGTCGAAGGCGGTCGAATACCTCGAGAAGGGCGTCAAGTTCAATCCAAACAACACGCTCATGCGCTATGAGCTAGCGGCAGCGTACGAAACTGTGGACCGAAATGCGGACGCGAAGAAGCAGATCGAGACTTTGATGTCGACGACTCCCGATCCCAAGTACGTAGCCGAACACAAACAAGCGGTCGAAGACGCGAAGAAACTATTGGAAAAGATTAACCGCGGATGACACGGATCGGTGGTTACGGTTTACTCTTTTGGCGAATCTCTTCGAGGGTTCGCTTGTGTTGCTCGAGCTTCTGCCCGGCTTCGCCGAGCTTGCCCTGAGAGGTGAGTCGCTGGTAATCCTCAAACTCCTGGATTGCCCTGTTAATCAACTGTAGTAAATCCTGCGCCGGTGTCGCAGACGGGGTGGGCTGCTGTGGCGCTGTTTGACCGGGTTCCTGAGGCGCGGCTTTCACCGCCGCTTCACCAAACAAGCTATTCATCGCCTCGCCAAACGTTGGCCCATATCCCAGCTTCTCCTGCGTCGCGAGCACGACGAGCCGGAGTTCCGGCATGGGACTGCGCTCAGCCTGCAAGTACACCGGTTCGACGAACATCAGCGACCGTCCCAGCGGTATCACGAGCAAGTGGCCGCGAATGACGCGCGAGCCCTGCTGATTCCAAAGACTGAACTGTCCCGATAGCTGAGCATTCTGATCGATGCGGGCTTCGATCTGCACTGGACCATCGATCACACGAGACTTCGGGAAGTTATAGACGACTAATTTGCCGTAATTCTCACCGTCGCTACGGCCTGCCATCCAGCCGATCATGTTGTTACGATTAGCCGGCGTGAACGGCAGTATCAGCACAAACTCATTCTTCTGCTGTTCACCGGGCAACTGCATCATCACGTAGTAAGGATCGATGGGCTCATTCTCTTTCTTGCCCTCAGCATTCACAGTGGTTTGTTGCGCGAAACTCCAAATGTCTTCTCGCTGGAAAAACACTTTCGGGTTTTGCGTGTGGTAAAGGCTATAGACTTCACCCTGAGCGCGTACCAGTGTTTCCGGATAGCGAACGTGCGCCCGCAAATCAGCAGGCATCTGGCTCGCGTCCTTGAAGAGATTCGGAAAGACGCGCTGGTAAGCGTTGATTATCGGATCCTGATTATCAAACACGTAGAAACTAGCGGTGCCGTTGTAAGCATCGATCACGACCTTAACGCTGTTGCGAATGTAGTTGAGCGAGTTTCCGGCGACGTCATGATGGGTTGAGTAAGGAAAGTAATCCGACTCGGTGAACGCGTCGAGCATCCAGAAGAGCCGGCCTTCATTGGAGACGACGATGTACGCGTCTTTATCGTAAGTCAGAAACGGAGCGACACCGTTGACGATGTCGCGAATGTTTCGATTGATCAGTACGCGACTGTCGCTCGTCACATCGTCTGAAAACGGCAGCTTCGAGAGATCGCCGATGCCCCACGCGAGTAGCATGCGGCGCAAGCGGTTTCCGACGGGAATACCGCCCGTGCCCTGGTAAGTGGTGACGGCGTTTGTCTCGCCTTGCGGGTAGTCAAACTCGTTCTGCTTCGTCTTTACATAGACATAGCGATCGGTGAGCTCGCCGAAATAGATCTCGGGACGCGTGACTTTGATGTCAGAACCAGTCGATTCGACGGGCATGTTCGACAACACGAACTGCGGCAGGCCCTCAGGCGTGAAGCCGTTGGCGCTGTTCATCGTCACGCCGTAACCGTGCGTGTAGATCAGTCGCTCGTTGATCCAGTTGCGCGACTGTGCAGGAAGCTTGGAATCGTTAATCTCGCGTGGCGCGATCATCATCTGGCGCGTAGTGCCGCCGGTAATGTAGCGATCCACGTCGACGTCGGGGAAGTCGTAATAAGTGCGAATCGCCTGGATCTGGCGGAGTGTGTCCTGGAGCGCGCGCCAGTCCCAAAGCCGGATATTTTCGAGGCTTTCGCGATTGTTCGGCAGATCGAGTGCGGCGATTGAATTCTCCGCTTCGAATTCGCGCAGCTCGATCCGATCGAGCCCAAAGCCTCTGCGGGTCCACTCAATGTTGTAACCAATGTAGGGTGACTCGCGGTCGAGCTCATTCGGCTTGACGATGAAACTCTGAATATAAGACGGCACCAGAACCACGCCGACGATATAAACCGCGACGGGAAGCGCGATTGCGATCAGCAGCAAGCTGAAGCGCCGCATTGCAAACGCGTTAACGAGCAGGATGATCGCGGCGATGATCAGCGCCACACAGACGAACAGGAGCGCCGGAAGCGTGTAGTGTGCTTCCGTGTAAGTCACTCCGGAAAAGATCGCGTGGTCTTCCCAAAGAAAAGGGAAGCGCGAGAGATAAGTGCGCCAGCTCACCACCAGCAAAAAGAGTGCAAGCGCGCAACAGACACCGCGAAACGCAGCGCCCGACGACCAGCGAACGCTCGGCTTCAGCACGGTTTGCGGCAGACCAAGCAGCGAGTAAGCGAGCGCTGCGAGCAGGACGATGAACGTCACGCCCAGCAGCCACGCGCTCAGCAGATCGTAAAGCGGCAGCGAGAATAGATAAAAGCCAAGCGACTTGCCGAAGATCGGATCGTAGACGTTTGTTGACGGCTGGTTCCAGAAGAGCGCGAACTGGCGCCAGTGTTCTTTCAGTTTTAAGCCGTAGACGAGTCCGACGAGTGCTGCAATGAACCAGCCGAGTGGCCTGATGAATTTAGCGGGCGAAAACTGAAACGGCTGGTTGTTGAGAATGATCGTACGTTGCTCGAACGCGTAAGCTCCGAAGAGCCGCTGGAAGAGCAGAAACGTCGCGCTTAACAGTAAAGCCGTCAATATCGCCGAGCCGAAGAAAAGCGCGACTTTGGCTTTGAAGACGTACCAGTAGACTGACGAGTAGCCGAGCGATCCGAACCACAGCGCCGAGATGTAGATCGAGACGATCCGCGAAAGCGAGAACAACAGCAGGATAGCGGCGACGCCGATCCAGATTTTCCAACGACGACGCTTGCGTGGTCCAACGTCGATGATTTCGGAGTTACGGGGGTTTTTGCTCACGCACGTATCTTGCCACAGATAACCGAGGATTACACGGCTCGTGTATAATCGCGAGGATGCTCACGCCCGAGACAGTTCTACAAGGCCGGTATCGCATCGTGCGCCAGCTCGGCCAGGGCGGCATGGGCGCGGTTTACGAAGCGATCGACCAGCGCCTCGACACCACCGTGGCGCTGAAAGAGACGCTTTTTGCCGAAGAACGCCTCCGTAAACAGTTCGAGCGGGAGGCGCGGCTGCTCGCTCGTTTGCATCATCCCGCATTGCCGCGCGTCAGCGACCATTTTTCCGAAGCCGATGGCCAGTTTCTCGTGATGCAGTTCATCCCCGGCGATGATTTGTCGGAGATGATGAATCGCAAACGAGGCCCATTTCCCGGCAACCAGGTTTTGACGTGGGCGGATCAGCTGCTCGATTCGCTCGACTACCTGCACACCCAGGATCCGCAGATCGTCCATCGCGACATCAAACCGCAAAATTTGAAGCTGACTTCACGCGGCCAGATCATTCTGCTTGACTTCGGACTCGCTAAAGGACAGGCAGGCGAGATCTCACGCGTGACAACTGCCGCGAGTATCTTCGGCTACACGCCAAACTACGCGCCGCTGGAACAGATTCAGGGTTTGGGAACTGACTCACGCAGCGATCTCTATGCACTCGCCGCGACGCTCTATCACCTGATGACGGGTGTCAAACCACCCGATGCGTTGACGCGCGCGGCTGCGCTCGTGAACGGCCAGCCCGATCCGCTGTTGAAAGCGAGCGAGACCAACTCGGAGATCTCGTCCGGCGTTGGCGAAGTGCTGGCGAAGGCGATGGCGCAAAACCGCGAACAGCGTTATGCCACTGCGGTCGACATGCAACGCGCGCTTCACGAAGCTGAGCAGGCGTCGACGGTCGTGAATCGCGGCGAGGCGCAGACGGTTTTATTTCCGGCGCCGCCGCCGAAGACCGTGCCAGTGCAGACGCAAACAGCCGTCAGCGCGGAGACAGTTGGTCCAACAGGTGAGAACACGGTCGTGCGCCCGAAAGGTAGTGGTCCAGGACGACTGGTTCCGGTGGCGATATTGGCAGTGGTCTTAGTTCTAATTGGTGGCGCGCTCGGTTTCTTCGCGCTGAAGAAGCGTAACGAACCGGAAGCGCCGGTCGCGACGGAGAGTCCGGCCCCACTTGGTGGTCCAGCCGCCGGCACTCCTTCGCCGTCACCGGAAGCAGAGGCATCTGCTGAAGCGGAGGCGGAACAAGCTACGGCGACGCCGAAGAAGTCTGAGAAGACCGCTCGCAACGAAGAGCCGAAGAAAGCGCCCACTCCGGAGAAGAAGGATGAGCCGCGAGTTGAAGTGGACGCTCAGGGACACGAAGAAGAGCCGCCTGATACACCCGTTCCGCCAGATTTTCAAAGACAAAATCGACCGCGCCGGCCGATGGTCAGAGTAATGCCGGGTGGCGGCAAGATTCAGACTCTGCCTGATGGTACACAGATCGTCACGACGCCGGACGGAGGACGATTCATGATCGGCAAGGATGGAACGCGGACCGTCCTGAATCCAGCGCGGCCTCGTCGCCGGCCGACACCGGCACCCGCACCAACTCCATAGAGACGAGTTTAGAGTTCAGCCTTTAGGCTGCTGCTTCGGAAAGACAAGCTAAAGCTTGAACTCTAAGCCTCGTTTTTGCCTTTGTCCGTAATTAAGGAGAACTGAAATGAATAAAACCACGCGTGTAAAGTTTGTGCTGCTTGCTCTATTGGCATGTCTGGCGATGCTGGGCCCGGTAGATGTTGGCGTGCGGGCGAAGAACGAGAGAGCTATTCCGTCAAACATCCGTATCACTCCGCCGGCGCCTGCATTCGAGGATAAAGAACGCGTCGCCGAGCTGAAGCAACGCCGCGAGCGCGTGGCCCAAAGCCTCGGTCCGCAGTCGTTCCTGATTCTTTTCAGCACCGAGCCGCGCGTCTACACGAACGACGTCGACTATCCTTATCGACAGGAAAACAATCTTTACTATCTCACTAATCTGAAGCAAAAAGGCGCGACGCTCGTCCTGCTGCCGGGCAACACGAAGGTGCGGGAGATTCTCTTTATACCGCGTCGCAATCCGGCGACTGAGACGTGGACCGGTCACATGTACAGCGCTGAAGAAGCGAAGCAGCTTTCGGGCGTCAGCGAGATCTGGCAGGCGAGCGAGTTTGAGTCATTTATGAAGGCCCTGCGCAATCGACAGCCGTACCGGCCCAAGCCCGAAAACATCTTTATGTCGGACCTGCCGCTGGATATGCCTTTGACCAACGATCATGGTTACACGGCGCTGTTTGACGCTGCCGCCAAAGGTGAAGCGGGACTGTTCATGCTGGTTCCGGGTCAGGGTGAGAGTCGTGAATACAAACAGGAGCAACGTTTTGCTTCCGAGTGGGCCAGCACGGCTTCCGGTTTCAGTGTGAAAAATGCGTGGCCCGTCTTCACGGAAATGCGACTGGTGAAGTCGCCGATGGAGCTACGCATTCTCCAGCACGCGATCGACATCAGCACCGAGGCGCACCAGCGCGCGTGGGCCGCCGCGGGTGACGCGAAGTGGGAGTATGAAGTCGATGCCGTGATGGCTTACACGTTCAAGCTGCGCAATGCCGACAACTGGGGCTATCCGGATATCGTCGGCTGTGGTCCGAATGCGACGACCTTGCACTACCAGGAGTCGCAAAGCCCGGTGAAGCAGGGCGATCTGCTCTTGATGGACGTCGGCGCCGAGTACAATCATTACACCGCTGACATTACGCGCACGTTCCCGGTGAATGGTAAGTTCACACCCGCTCAGGCGGCGGTCTATCAGATTGTTTACGATGCCCAGGAAGCGGTGGCGAAAGCGTCGAAGCCCGGCGCGACGTTGTCAGACGTGAGTCGCGCGGGTACGGAAGTGGTCAAGGACGGACTGTTGAAGCTCGGTTTGATCACGGATCGCAATTCAAACCAGCACCGCATGTGGTTCATGCATGGCACGTCACACTGGCTGGGCATGAATGTTCACGATGTTGGTGGTGGAGCGAAGTTCGTGCCGGGCGTGGTATTCACAAACGAGCCGGGCATTTATGTGCGACCCGACGCCTTGGACCAGATGCCGTTTGGGTGGAAGCAGGAAGACTGGGATAAGTTCAAGACTGCGGTGCGACCCGCATTTGAGAAGTACAAAGGCATGGGCGTGAGGATTGAAGACGATATGCTGATCACGGCTGATGGCGTGCGCTGGCTGAGCGAGGCGCTGCCACGAAAGATCAGCGACATCGAGGACTTCATCGTCAAAGCGCGCCGCCAATCAGAATAGCCACAAAAGGCAGAAAAGGAAATTAAGAGTAGCCACGAAAAGGCACAAAAGTTTTTGTTTTTTCTTATGTGCTTTTTGTGCCTTTTTGTGGCTTAAAAAGTCTTTTGAGGAACCCTGAGAACCACCTCAGGGCTGTTCGAAAAAAGCCGTGCTGCGGCGGTGGCTCACCAACTGCCGTCTTTGCTTCTGCGGCCAAACTCGTGAAGAACTGCGTGGCCATCATCTTCGCCGTGCCCTGGATCATGCGTTGGCCCACGCTCGCGATCGTCCCGCCAACCTGCAGGTCAGCCGCATAACTCACGGTGGTACCATTGTCTGTTTGCTCGAGAGTTAAATCGCCTGAGCCCTTGAGAAATCCCGGCTGGCCTTTGCCGTCAACAACGAGGCGGAGATGTTCCGGCTCGCGCAGATCTTCGAGACGCGCGGCGCCGTTGAAGACGCCCTTGATCGATCCGACTCCGGCGCGAATCGTCGCTGCAAAAGTATTCTCCGCGGTCTGTTCGAGTTTCTCGCAACCGGGAATGCAGCGCTGCAACACCTTCGGATTGACGAGGCATTGGTAGACTCGCTCCCGCGACGCATCGAGCTCGTGAGTACCTTCCAGTTTCACTGCACGCGAGCCTTCGCAGCTTGAATCCCACGGCGCGCGTGTACCTGCGCGAGGTGACAGCGGTAATCGCTTGACGCGTACAAGTCGGAGTTCGGATCGATACCGTCGCAGACGTGCGCGACTGCGACCGAGATTGCATTGTCGTCCAAACTCGTTCCGGCAAGTGCTGCTTCGACAGCCTTAGCGCGATACGCTTTGACGCCGACGCCAGTGACGCCGATAGCAGCCGACTTGCACGAGCCATCGTCGTTCAACTCGATATTTACAGCGATTCCCACGACTGCGAAGCCGGACGCGGGATGCGGCACTTTTTGATAAGCGTGACCGAAGCGTCCGCTCGGTTTCCTGATACGTACTTCGCGAAGTATCTCGCCGGGCTGTAGATCAGTCGTCAGTAGATCGATGAAAAAGTTCTCGGCTTTGACAGTGCGCTCACCGTTTGGCCCAACCAGAACGAGTTCCGCATCGAGCGCGAGCACCGCAGCGGGCCAGTCACCCGCCGGATCTGAATGCGCGATGCTGCCGCCAATCGTCCCCTTGTTTCGCACCTGAACGTCGCCGATGCTCTTCGCACACTCAGGCAGTAGCGGACAAATCTGCCTCAACAGGTCCGACGATTCCAACTGATAGTGAGTCGTAGTCGCACCGATCAGGATCTGATCGCCCTCTTCACGGATGTAAGCCAGCGTTTTGATACGCGCAATATCGACGAGCAACTGCGGTTGCGCGAGCCGCAGCTTCATGGCAGGAATCAAACTGTGCCCGCCGGCAAGCACCTTCGCCCCATCCAGATCGCTCGCCAACAGCGCCACCGCCTCATCGAGCGTCGCGGGCGCTTTATAATCGAATTGCACTGGAATCATGATCTGCTCCTCTGATCCGTCTTTATCTGCCTTTAAAGATCCGTCTCATCCGCGGCTAATTATTCGCCATACATCCTCAGGCTTGACCGGCATATCGAGATGCTTCACTCCAAACGGCGCGAGCGCATCGACGATGGCATTGACGATCGCGGGCGTCGCTCCAATGGTTCCTGCTTCACCAACGCCTTTGACGCCGAGCGGATTCACCGGCGAAGGCGTCTCAGTGCGATCGAGCTCAAACTCCGGAACGTGCGACGCGCGCGGCAACGCATAGTCCATCAAAGTTCCGGTGATTAGCTGTCCCTGCTCGTCATACACAACCTCTTCGAACATCGCCTGTCCGATGGATTGCACGATGCCGCCGTGAACCTGCCCGTCAACCAGCATCGGATTGATCACGCGGCCGCAATCGTCAACGGCAACATAACGCAGAAACTTGATGTCGCCCGTGTCCCGATCGACTTCGACCACAGCGATGTGTGTGCCGAACGGAAACGTAAAGTTTTTCGGCTCGAAGAAGTAAGTCGCAGAGAGACCGGGTTCCGTGTCCGGTGGCAGTTCTTTCGCAAGGTGCGCCGCGAGTGCGATGTCCTGGATTGTCAGGCTCGTCTTACCTTCGGTTTGCGGCTCCGGCAGCGCGCCTGCGGGTGCTTCGCCGACTGGTACGACGGGATCTGAGGTTCCGGCGGCGGCCGCCGCTGCGGCTTTCTCAAATGAATACTTTCCACCTTCGAATGAAACGCGTGAAGCATCCGCCTGAAGCATGTGAGTCGCGATCTTGTGCGCTTTCTCTTTCAGCTTTTGAATCGCGACGAAGACGGCCGTACCGCCGACAGCGGTCGCGCGACTGCCAAATGTGCCGATACCGTATTGCACGATTCCGGTATCGCCGTGGATAACAGTCACGTCGTTAAGGTTTACTCCCAGCTCGTCAGCAGCGATCTGCGCGAACGACGTTTCCTGTCCCTGGCCGTGCGGCGACGTGCCGGTCAAGACAGTGACCTTGCCGGTCGGCTCGATACGGACGGTTGCACTTTCCCAACCGCCGGCAGGCATCGCCTGAGATGGACCAAGCGCGCAAATCTCAACGTAAGTCGAGAGACCGATACCGATCAGACGGCCTTCCGCGCGCGCCTTCTTCTGTTCTTCACGGAGGTCGGCGTAGCCTGCGATCCCCTGCGCTTTGTTCAGCGCCGCTTCATAATCTCCACTGTCGTAGTCGAGACCAGTCGCGGTGTGGAACGGAAACTCATCAGCAGCAGGAAAGTTCTTGCGACGCACGTCCGCTGGATCAACCCCGAGATTGTCCGCAACGAGATCGAGCGCGCGCTCGACGACGTAGGTTGCTTCCGGACGGCCGGCGCCGCGATACGCATCGGTGGCCATCTTGTTGGTGAAGCAGCCGGTAATGTTCATCTGAATCGCGGGAATCCTGTAAGCGCCGGAGAGCATGAGCCCGGTCAACGTCGGGATCGCGGGCGTCAGCAGTTGATGATATGCGCCCAGATCCGCAAAGACGCTGTAACGCAAGCCCAGCAGCGTGCCATCGCTCTTGAACGCGACTTCAATATCGCCGACCTGACCCCGGCCGTGAATCGTCGCCTGCATGTTCTCGCGTCGTGTTTCGATCCACTTAACCGGCTTGCCAAGCTGCATTGAAATCCAGCCGAGCAGCGCTTCTTCGGCGTACACGTTCAACTTCGACCCAAAACTGCCGCCCACTTCCGGAGTGATCACGCGCAACTTGTTTTCAGGGATTCCGATCATGAGCGCGACTTGCGTGCGCATCAAGTGCGGGATCTGTGTCGATGACCATAGCGTGAGCTCTTCTTCGCCGGGGAAATAGCGGGCGAGCACGCCACGTGGCTCCATCGCGATCGGTGCGAGTCGTTTGTGCAATATGCGCTGTTTGACGGTGCGCTCCGCGGCGGCGAAAGCGGCGTCGATATCACCTTCACCGGAGGTCAGTTTGTAAGCGATGTTGCTGCCGAATGCTTCGTGGATGACTGGACCACCCGCCGCCGCTTGTTCCACGTCAGTTACCACAGGCAGATCTTCGTAATCGACCATCACGAGATCGACGGCGTCGCGTGCGGCGTAACGATCCTTAGCCACGATCGCTGCAATTGGATGGCCCACGAAGTAAACTTTGTCGGCTGCCAGCACACGATGATCGGGAACTTTCAATTCCGGGAGCGCGCTTGCGCACGGTACCGGACCGATCTTCGCTGCGACATCGTGGCCGGTGTAGACAGCGACGACGCCCGGAGCAGCGAGTGCACCCGACGTATCGATGCTGTTGATCTTTGCGTGCGCGTACATCGAGCGAACAAACGCGACGTGCAGCGTCCCGGGTAGTGCGATGTCATCGACGTAGTGTGCCAGGCCGCGGATGAGACGCGGATCCTCGGTGCGCTTTACTCGTTTGCCAACGTAGTTATCCGGCATGAATGCCTCCTGTTTGACCGGTTCAGAGTTCAAGCTTTAGCTTGCTCTTCTCTGACACCCACAACCTAAAGGGTGAACTCTAAGCTTATGACCCCGCGGCTTTCTTCGCCGCGTACTGCACCGCTTCAATGATGTGCTGGTAGCCGGTGCAGCGACACAGATTGCCTTCGAGCCCGTGGCAGATCTCTGCGCGCGAAGGATCAGCATTCCGGTCGAGCAACTGCGCCGCAGTCATGATCATGCCCGGCGTGCAATAGCCGCACTGCAATCCATGTCTTTCCCAGAAACCCTCCTGCACCGGATGCAGCTCGCCGTTCTTTGCGAGTCCTTCGATTGTCGTGACTGACGAGCCCTCGGCCTGCACTGCAAACACAGTGCACGATTTAACCGCCTGGCCGTCGAGCATGACGGTGCAGGCGCCGCACAGCGATGTTTCACAGCCGACGTGTGTGCCGGTCAACTCCAGCACGTCGCGTAAATAATGGACGAGCAGCATGCGCGGCTCGACGTCACCGGTGTGAGAGACACCATTCACACTGAGATTGATAGCCTTTTTCATGAGCTACCTCACTTTCAATCTGTGTAATCTGTGGATACTAAAATACGCTCAGACCGTGGCTTTGTGAATCCGCCGTTTCAAACGATGAATGGTACGGCGGACGGTCTTGAGTTGCGCGTGATCGTGCGCTTCGATTGCGGCTGTGCGCTGCGTTTTCAACTCACGAATACGCGCTTTGATCGAGCTCTTGTCGATGCCGACGGCAGAGTGGTGCTCGTGTTGAATGCCGAGTGCTTTGGCGAGCGCCACCACGAGATGGTCTTTGTTCATCTGCGTGTATCCCTGAACGGCTTCGTGCTCGAGGCCTTGCGCGATGTCGCGCAGCTCTGCGAGTGTCTTGTGTCTCAGTTGTTCGTATGTCAACTCCGCCATTGGAAGCTCCTATAAAATTTGATCGAGATGATGTCGCAGGTGGTCCACATAGTCGCGGATCAGATATTCGAGTGTTGCCGGGTCGTTCCTATCGACGAGATTGAATGCAATCTGATCGAGCGTGTGAGGTGAGCGTGCTTTGGTCAAAACGTCTTCGGGTATCACTGAAACGACGTGTAGCAGGTGGAGGTTGTACGCGCTCCAGAGCTGAATCACTTCAGGCCACGGCTCGTCGCTATACTTTTGCGAGCTGACCCACCGCTCCTGCTCGTAACCCGAAAACACGAGATCGTCAGTAAACTGCGCCCGCACAAAACGCTGGTGATTGTTTGCCGCTGAGTCGATCAGATGGCCGAGAACCTCAGCCGGGGACCAATCTTCCGGAGAGCTCTTCTGGCGACTCCGCGTCTCTGACATGTCGCTCAAACGCGCCTTTGCAGTCACGATGGTGTCGCGAAAGTCGGCCAAAAATTGGTCATAGCTCGCTGGGGTGGACATGTGGAGGGAATAATATCATGCCAATCCTGGAAATCCTGTCATCCTGTTCACGAAAACTTTCATCAAATCGGAACTGAAAATGGAGGCGATTCGTTTAGGTACCATGCGTTGGGTGATCCGTTTTTCAAAGCTTTTTGCGGTGTTTGCGGTCGCGTTGCTGTTGCTCGTCGTGACCGGGGCTTCAGACAGGTTGGTTTTGTATGCACGCATTCTGAAGCTCTACACGCAGACGCCGGACACGAGGCTGGCGATGCCTCTCGAAGATGTCAGGAAGACAGCGATTGCGGACACATGGCAGGCGCCACGCGGTGTGGGACGTAAGCATGAAGGTCAGGACATCTTCGCACCCAAGGGCACGCCGATTCTTTCCGCGACCAGCGGGTACATCTTCAACATCGGCGAGAACAACCTTGGCGGACAGACGGTTTCGGTAATCAGTAAAGGCGGTCGCATTTACTACTACGCACATCTCGATTCATACGCGAGAGGAATCAAGATCGGTGATCGTGTAACGACGCGATCAGTACTCGGATACGTCGGCGCCACCGGAAACGCACAAGGCACGCCGCCGCACCTCCACTTCGGTGTTTACACCTCCAGTGGCGCCATCAACCCGCTGCCAATGCTGACGGATCGTCTCCCTCCCGTAGTCACCAGGAAAGAAACCTCTATCCACAGATTACACAGATCCATTTTATAGAATCTGTGTAATCTGTGGGTAGTGCCCTAATTTGAAATTTCCGAATAGATCCACAAACAAAGCGCGGATTGAGTGATAGGATGCGCCACCTAAACGGCGCGGGCTGACGAGTGTTTGCGCACTCGCCAGCCCTACACAGCCGAATCCTACCCGGTTAAGAGAAAGGAATCGACTATGCAAGACAATCCTATCACGGACCATACAGACGATCAGATTGAGGAACCTACGCTCGATTGTGGCGACTGGAAACTCGCGTTTGAGCCGCTCAAAGGCCATGCCTTTGCGGCGTCTCGAATGGGCTTCAATATCAGGTGGCTGCGAAAGCATCTTGATGCCCAACTCTTCAAGCCGCAACCCGTTATGGAAGCGCTTGATCACGCGATGGAAGTTTTGTTTCCGTATACCGACTTTCACAAAGCATCCTTTGAGATGTTTCTCAAATACACCGATGCCGGACTGACCTATGAAGAGGAACAAATGCTAAAAGCGCTCGGCGTCAAATGCTGACTCCCGCCTCTGGCGACAACCTCACCTTGTCGCCGCTTCCCGCAAACTGTGACGTATCCAGCTAGACAGAGTTTTATGCTGGCTGCCACTCGCGGCCTTAGTGAACAGTTTTAGTTCTTCGTCACTCAACCGCACAGGTACTATCTTGCCCTTCACATGGCCCTTCGGCAGTTTCGGCCTTCCCATCTTCTTAGTTTTCGGCATGACCCTTTTGCTTTCTGTAGTCGCTCACAATGGACGCCTGTACGGCTTTTCGCGGGCTCGTGGCTGGTGGAATATGCAACACGGTCACATGGCGGCGCGGGTGGTCTGCATCTTCCGTCTCATGTGCCCACGCATACACACGATGCGTTTCGGGATGATCGTGCAAGTCAAATACTTCTACCTCGCCTTCCCAGACCGTCTGCCCCTGGAATTCTTCTTTGATCGGCACCGTCTCAACGTGTGTGGCTTCTGTGCCGTGTAGCTTGCGGATAACGTCCTTTAGTTCTTCGATGTAACTCACGATGCTGCCTCAATCAAATCTTCGACCGACCAGAAATTGCGCTCAATCCCTGCTGCCATTGCGGGCGTCATGCGGATCGTTTTATGCGAGCGCACAAAATTGTAATACGCGAAGTGTAGCGCCACAGCAGCCTCGAAGTTTTCCAGCTTTTTGCTGAACGCATAGGTAAGGCGAGTCAAGCGTCGCATGTGCAAGCGTGTGGTTCCGTTCAGTCTCTCAATGTGGCTGGTAGAAATGAGATCCATTTCGGGATACCCCATTACTACCATCTTCTGCATTGATGTCACTTCGGGCGCACTGTAGCGGCGCTCCTGATGATGCTCGCCTCTATCTGCGCCGTAGTTTTTGATGATCATGCCAAAGTCTACGTTCATACCGAAAGCGTTCTCAACGGCTTCCACATAAGCGCGCAGACCGTCGCTGGAGATTTGCGGTCGATTCTTCAATCGAAAAGCTACGTCACCAACAAACGCATTAGCCGTAACGTGAGTGCGCTTGCCGCACTTAAAAGAGGGAACGAGTTTTGTTTCCGAGTCGATAGCGCAAAATGTCCAAACGTCACCAAGCGTTGGGTCATCGCCAACACTCAAATGCTTTTCCTTCTTACCGATGAATCCCCAGATTTCATCGAACTGCAAAAAGCGACAAGTCAGATCGCGCATCTTCTGATCCAACAACGTCGCGCAGCCTTGTCCAATACGAACACCTAAGCGGCAAACCGTGTCTTGGTGAATGCCAGTGATGCGTGAGATTGCACGGATACTGCAACCCTCAGCCAGCGCACTGATAACCGCTATCTGCTTGTCTTTAGGAAGGGTATTAGCCATTTGCGTCATCTCCTGAACGTGGAGATAATGTATTACGTTTTCTATTCCCTGTCAAGACTTTTTGTGTTACAATTTCTAGACTCAAAGTAGGTGGAGAGCATATGACCGAAGACAAACAGGCCCGTACCGAGAATCCCGAGACAGGCGGCGGCCAAAAGCGTAGTAAATATTTTATTGCGAGTGTCGCTCTGGTTTGCATGGCTCTGTATTTTGTTTTGATTGTCGTCGCTATCTGGCATCCCTACCTGAACGAGCGCGTCAAATTCGCGACTGAAAGCGGACTCAGTCTTGCGATCCTTATCGCGGTCGTTGCCCAAGTAGTTATCTATCGCGCGCAATGGCATGTTATGAACGCGCAATGGCGCACTATGGAAAAGCAAACGGAATACGCTCAACGGGCATATGTGTGCATTCCTTCTGGTAACATGGGGATGGTGGAAGAAATTGGAACTCGACGTAAAGTTTTGGTCTTTGCGTTGCGACTGGAGAATACCGGCAATACACCTGCCGCAGATGTTCAGACTATCAGCTTCACCGATGTCGCCAAAGAAGTGCCCGATCCCGCTTTGCGCGTTACAGGCCAGATAATCTCTCACGGCGGATTGATTGCGCCTAAAGCTCACACACGGCAATGGATCAGAGCGCCAGAACTTTCTAGCGAGCAGGATCAACGGTGGATAGCTGGCGAAGTTGAGGTTTTCTGTTCCGGTGTGGTCACTTACCGTAGCTTTGGAAAAGTGAGAACCACTAAGTTCTGCTTTCTGAGACGGGTCGGATCGGACAAAATTGAGTCGTACAGCAAATGGAATGATGCTGATTAGCAGCAAGAACCAAATTAGGGCACTAGTGCGCCAAGCGAAGCTTGGTGTTTCTGACGAGGTGAAAGTCCTCGTCGAGTAAGGTCTAGCCAACCACTCGTACCGAGTGTTGCAGCCGTGAAGGAGGAGAAGTCAAAGCCGAACGAAACGGTTGAAGCGTACACAGGGAATCACGCAGGCCGTAAGAGAGACCGCAGTCTCTGAAGCTTGATACAGCCTCGTCAATAATAATGAACCAGACGGCGATGGTGTTAGTGCTCCAGAAGCCAGCACAGAGCAACCGCAAAAGGTGAGGGTGCCGAGGGTCTGCCGGGGTCGGGCAAGAGCGCGGCATGTGTGAAGAGAGACACCAAGAACTTGGGAGACCCGACAGGTTCCTGCGCGAGCAGGTAGGCAAAGCCGACCAAAAGAAGGCGAGCCAAAGACCTGTTGGGAGTCAGATCAGCTCATAGTACTCAGGGAACGGGAGAGCCGTTCACAAGGGGAAGGGGCTGATGTGGATACGTAGCCAACAAAGGAAACACTGACCGGGCATGAAGGAACGGGTGACAGTGCAAACCTCCCTGTTTGGGATAGCAAAGAAGGCCAAGGGGGACAGGCGGTACCGGTTTCGCAACCTCTACAGAGAACTCAATGAGGAATTGCTCTTAGACAGTTGGCGGCTACTGCGGAAAGATGCGGCCTTAGGCGTTGACCGGGTAAGCACCACTGAGTATGAAGCAAACCTCGAAGAGAACATCCAGCAATTGGTGGAGCGACTGAAGCGGAAGAGTTACCGGGCCAGACTGGTGCGGCGGCAATATATTCCGAAGGGCGATGGTCGGATGCGCCCGCTCGGAATACCAGCCACGGAAGATAAGCTGCTGCAATTGGCAGTAAAGCGACTGCTGGAAGCAATCTACGAGCAGGACTTTCTGCCGTGTAGTTACGGGTATCGGCCACAGGTGGGAGCCCTGGACGCAGTGGACCAGTTAACAGTGAAACTGCAATTCGGAGGCTATCATCATGTGGTGGAAGCGGACATCAAAGGGTTCTTCGATAACCTCTCGCATGAGTGGTTGATGCGGATGTTGGCGGAGCGGATTGATGACCAGGCGATACTCCGCTTAATAAAGAAGTGGTTGAAAGCCGGAGTACTGGACACAGATGGTCAGGTGCTAAGACCGGAGGGGGGGACACCGCAGGGTGGCATCATCTCTCCGATATTGGCAAATGTGTACCTGCACTACGTCCTAGATTTGTGGTTTGAAAAAGTGTTTCAGCAGAGTTGCAGAGGCGCAGCCTTCCTGCATCGATACGCAGACGACTTTGTCTGCGGCTTCGGGCGGGAAGAAGAGGCACAACACTTCTACAATGAGCTGGCAGAGCGTTTGCGGAAGTTTGGACTGGAACTGGCGGCGGAAAAGACACGGGTAATGCCGTTCAGTCGCTATCGTCGTGGGGAAACCAGCTTCGAGTTTCTGGGTTTCGAATTTCGCTGGGGCAGCGACCGCAAAGGACAAGCACGTCTGAAGCGGCGTACCGCACGAAAGAAGTTTCGCAACTCAGTCAAACGAGTAGCCGAATGGTGCAAGAAGAATCGCCATCGCCGGGTGCGAGAACAGTTCTCACTGCTCAATGCCAAGCTCCGTGGGTATTACAACTACTACGGAGTGCGCGGCAACTACGACAGCTTGAATGAGTTCTATCAGCAGGTGCAACGGCTACAGCTGAAGTGGCTGAACCGACGCAGTCAGCGCCAGAGTTATAACTGGGCTGGCTATCGCGAGTTGCTTCAGCACTTCACGCTTGAACGACCACGGATTGCCGGGCGGCCACGAACTTGTCGGCTTGTGCCCAGCTAGGTCTTATTGCGGAAGCGAGTATCAACGAAGAGCCCGGTGCGGGAAAACTGCACGCCGGGATCTGTGCGGGGGCTGTCGGGTAACTGGCAGTCCTACCGCGATC
>Ga0126311_10000076_pt1 | contig 48692 bp, 47 predicted proteins | sample Plot61_FD_92539 | JGI IMG/M metagenome (GOLD analysis project Ga0126311, IMG submission 92539) | Serpentine soil microbial communities from UC McLaughlin Reserve, CA, USA - Plot61 | ecosystem: Environmental > Terrestrial > Soil > Grasslands | place: USA: UC McLaughlin Reserve, Lake County... | reverse complement strand
TCTTCCTTCGTCAGCACGTAAGCTTCTGCCTTGAACTTCGTGTGCGGCGTGATCGAGCCAGGCTTCGAGATCACCTGCCCGCGCTCGATGTCCTTGCGCTCAACTCCGCGCAACAGCAGACCGACGTTGTCGCCCGCCGTGCCTTCGTCCAAAAGCTTCTTGAACATCTCCACGCCGGTCACCACTGTCTTGGTGGTGGGGCGAATACCAACAATCTCCACCGTCTCGTTCACCTTCACCTTGCCGCGCTCCACGCGACCTGTCGCCACCGTGCCGCGGCCCTGAATCGTGAAGATGTCTTCCACCGGCATCAAGAACGGCTTCTCGATGTCGCGCTCCGGCGTCGGGATATAGCTGTCCACCGCCGCCATCAGCTCGATTACGGTCTTCTCCCACTCGGGATCGCCTTCCAAAGCCTTCAGCGCACTGCCACGCACCACCGGAATGTCGTCACCCGGAAACTCATACGCGCTCAGAAGCTCGCGCACTTCCAATTCCACTAGCTCCAGCAACTCCGGATCGTCAACCGCGTCAGCCTTGTTCATGAACACCACCATCGCCGGCACGCCTACCTGCCGCGCCAAAAGGATGTGCTCACGTGTCTGCGGCATCGGTCCGTCCGTGGCGGCCACCACCAGAATCGCGCCGTCCATCTGCGCCGCGCCCGTGATCATGTTCTTCACATAGTCGGCGTGACCGGGACAGTCCACGTGTGCGTAGTGACGATTGGCCGTCTCATACTCCACGTGCGCCGTCGCGATCGTGATGCCGCGGGCCTTCTCTTCCGGGGCCTTGTCGATCTGATCGAAGGCCACAAACTGCACTTTCGGATTGTTCTTCGCCAATACCTTCGTGATCGCTGCCGTCAACGTCGTCTTCCCGTGATCCACGTGTCCTATCGTCCCGATGTTCACGTGCGGCTTCGAACGGTCAAATTTTTCCTTCGACATCTTTTTATCCCCGTGTATTTCTAGTTAAAAGAAAAGGCACAGACTGTGTAGAGCCTGTGCCAACTCCTGCGCCGCTATTTTGCGACCCCCTGGACCTTCGCAATGACCTCCTCCGCAACATTCTTCGGCGCCTGATCATAGCGCTCAAAGTGCATGGTTGAGGTCGCGCGACCCTGGGTCGCTGAACGTAAGTCCGTCGTGTAACCAAACATCTCGGAAAGCGGCACGAACGCCGTAATCACCTGCGCGCCGCCGGGTCGAGGCTCGGTCTTTTCAATCTGCCCTCGTCGTCGCATCAGGTCGCCGTTTACCGCGCCCATGTAGTCGTCAGGAGTGACAACTTCAATGCGCATGATGGGCTCGAGTAATACCGGCTTCGCTTTTCGCACTGCGTCCTGGAAAGCGAGCGAACCCGCAATGTGGAACGAGCGCTCATCCGAGTCGACTTCGTGGTAATTTCCAAACACCAGGCGCACCTTGATGTCCACCAGCTCATAGCCGGCCAGGAAGCCACGCTCCATAGCATCTCTAATCCCGCTCTCGACGGGCTTGATGTACTCCTTGGGAATGGCACCGCCCGTGATCTTGTTTTCGAAAACAAAACCTTCGCCCGGAGCGGGCTCGATCTCGATCTCGACGTGCCCAAACTGGCCACGGCCGCCTGTCTGTTTCTTGTAGATTTCCTTGCCGGGCGCCGGCTGCGTGATGGTCTCGCGATAAGCAACCTGCGGCTTGCCGACGTTCGCCTCGACACCAAACTCACGCTTCATGCGATCGACGATGATCTCGAGGTGCAGCTCGCCCATACCGGCAATGATCGTCTGTCCGGTTTCCTGATCGGTCGAGACATTGAACGATGGATCTTCCTGGGCCAGGCGATTCAGCGCCACGCCGAGCTTGTCCTGGTCCTGACGCGTCTTCGGCTCGACCGCAACGCGGATAACAGGGGCCGGAAACTCCATCTTTTCGAGGATAATCGGCTTGTTCTCATCACAAACCGTATCGCCGGTGGTAACCTGCCTCATACCGCCGATGGCGATAATCTCGCCTGCGCTCGCGTCTTCAATGTCTTCACGCTTGTTGGCGTGCATCCGCATCAGCCGGCCCACGCGTTCCTTACTACCCTTGATCGGGTTGTAGGCATACGAGCCAGCCTTGATGGTGCCGCTGTAAATGCGCACGAAGGACAACTGTCCGAGGTGCTTGTCCGCCATGATCTTGAAGACAAGACCGGCAAACGGTGCAGAAGCTTCTGCGGGACGAGCTTCCATCTCGTCCGTTTTCGGATTCATGCCCTCAACCGGCGGCACATCAAGCGGCGACGGCAGATAGTCGACTACCGCGTCGAGCAGTGTCTGCACGCCTTTGTTCTTGAATGCCGAGCCGGTCACGACGGGCACGAGTTTCAGGCCAATCGTTCCCACGCGGAGCGCTTTGCGAATCTCTGTCTCTGAGATCTCTTCGCCTTCGAGGTACTTGTGCATCAAGTCGTCATCGATGCTGGCGACAGCTTCGATCAACTTCTCGCGCGCAGCCGCGGCGGCTTCTTTCAGATCTTCCGGAATGTCAGTGACTTCGTATTCAGAGCCCTTGCTCTCGTCTTTCCACATCAAGCCCTTCATCGCGATCAGATCGACGACGCCTTTGAGCTGGTCCTCGAGGCCGATCGGAATCTGGAGTGCGACTGGATTTGCGCCGAGCCGAGTAATGATCGACTCGAATGAGCGATCGAATGAAGCACCGGCGCGATCGAGCTTGTTGATGAAACAAATGCGCGGAACGCCGTACTTGTCAGCCTGGCGCCAGACAGTCTCAGACTGCGGCTCAACGCCTGCGACACCGTCAAACACAGCCACAGCGCCGTCGAGCACGCGCAGCGAACGCTCAACTTCCATCGTGAAATCAACGTGGCCCGGAGTATCGATGATGTTGATGCGGTGATCGACACCGCTTCTTTCCCAGAAACAGGTGGTTGCAGCGCTGGTAATCGTGATACCGCGCTCCTGTTCCTGCTCCATCCAGTCCATCGTCGCCGTACCCTCGTGCACCTCGCCGATTTTGTGCGTGATGCCTGTGTAATAAAGGATACGTTCGGTGGTGGTGGTCTTACCGGCATCGATGTGGGCCATGATGCCGATATTCCTGAACTTGCTTAGGTCGTGCTTAGCCATTTTCGATTCTTTATCCACCGATTATGCAGATTGTTTATTGAGTCTGTGTAATCTGTGGATAAACCTCAGTCGTTACCACTTGTAATGCGCGAATGCTTTGTTAGCGTCCGCCATGCGGTGCGTGTCTTCCTTCTTCTTCACCGCATTGCCGCGGTTGTTTGCCGCGTCGAGAATCTCAGCCGCCAGACGATCCGTCATCGTCTTTTCACCGCGGCCGCGGGCGTAGGAGACGATCCAGCGAATTGCCAGGGCGCCGCGTCGTTCCTGGTGTACCTCGATCGGCACCTGATAAGTCGAACCGCCGACGCGTCTCGACTTCACTTCAACCGTGGGCTTCACGTTATCGATCGCGCGTTTGAAAACCTTCAAAGGCTCTTCGCCCGTCTTGTCGCCGATCGCCCGCATCGCATCGTAGAAAATGCTCTCGGCCACACTCTTTTTGCCTTCCCACATCACGCCGCTGATGAACTTCGTCACCAGAGGGCTGTTGTAGACAGGATCGGGAAGTACTTCGCGTCGTTCGGCTACTCGTCGTCTTGGCATATCGTTCTCGTTTACCCAGCGCTACCGCGCTCGGTTCTGTCGTTATTTAGCACTCGCTTTGGGCCGTTTCGCTCCATACTTCGAGCGTCCCTGTTTGCGATCGGCAACGCCGACCGAATCGAGCGTGCCGCGAATCACGTGATAGCGGACGCCGGGAAGATCCTTCACGCGGCCGCCTCTAATCAGGACAATCGAGTGCTCCTGCAAGTTGTGACCGACGCCGGGGATGTAAGTCGTCACCTCGATACCGTTGGTCAGGCGCACGCGCGCGACTTTGCGGAGCGCTGAGTTCGGTTTCTTCGGCGTTTGCGTGTAAACACGGGTACAGACACCACGCTTTTGCGGGGAGCTCTGGAGCGCGGGACTGGCCGTTTTGTACTTCACCTGCTGGCGGCCTTTGCGAACAAGCTGATTAATCGTCGGCACTGGTTTTCCTCTTTAATGCGAGCGCGTTAAGCGCGCAAAAAGGCCCCTTGCCTACCTCTTTCCGGAACTTGTCCGGCAGTCAGCGCAGGCGGCTGCCCTGTTAAAGAATTAAGTTAATAGGGACGTTCTGATTTTCGCTTTTTCAGCGGCGGGCGTGGATCGTGGCTTCCCTCAAGCCGAAACTTTTCTGTGGCGTCGCATAAGGGCGAGAAGTTCCTTTCCGCGCGAGTAAGCGTTGGAACGACTGCGAGCAGCCGCGACTCTTACCGTTTACGCCACAATAATTGTCAAACGACCGTTAAAAGCTTGGTCGAGCAACGCCTCCACACCTACAGAACCAACCGGACGTTGCTTTGTTTGCTTCAGACACTTTGGCCCGAAACGGGAGACTATACGGTTGCGACGGGTACGTGTCAAGCGCAGGAGGGTTTAGTTTAGAGTTCAAGCTTTAGCTTGCGTGTGCCAAAAGCAGCAGCCTAAAGGCTGAACTCTGAACGTGACATCAAAACACCGATCGAAGCAAGTACCAGACGCCAAAACCAACCGCTCCAACCACCCCAAGAATCACCAACGCCAATAATGTCATCAGCAATTTGAACTTCCGGTAGCGAGTCTTATCCGGTGGGGCGAGCGAGCCCTGCGGGAAATATGGTGGTGGTGTGTAGGTAGCCATCTAAAAATCCTCACGGAGTCGGGGAGGCCGCGGCCTTCTTCAACTCCTCTTCCTTCTGCTTCTTCAGCAAATCTTCATTGTGCTTGCGCCCGACACGAATGCGCTTGATCCCTTCCTTCGCCTCGTCCAAGCCGTCCTGCGCGCGATAGTAGTCCGGATCAATCTCCAGCGACTTCGAAAATGCCGCCGCGGCAGCGTCGTACTGCGCCAGCTTCGTATACGCAACCCCCAGATCGTAGAACATATCCGGGTCGTCCTCTTTCAGCTTTGTCGCCGCTCGATACTCGCGTATCGCCTCGCTGTATTGTCCAAGATTCGCATAAGTCTGTCCCAGCGCATAATGGGCCTCTGGGTCGTTTTCATTTTCCTCAAAGTATTTCTTGTAGGCCTCGACTGCCTTTTTATACTCCGCTTCCGCTTCTTCGCGCTTTCCGAGCGACTCATACCCGAGCCCCAGGCGGAAATGAGCCTCGGCCAGATCCGGGTCGAGCCTGACCGCTTCCTGGAGCGCCAGCACTGCCTCGGCGTCCTGATCGTTGCGATAAAGCTCCTTGCCTTTGTCGAGCTGGGCAAGGGCGCGCGTCCGGTCCTCAAGCAAATTATTGGACACCTGCGCTGGTCCGGCACTATTATTCGTGCTTTGCTGACCGCTGCGCCTGCAACCGGTGGACAAAATCATTAGCCACACGGCGCAGATTATGAGAATCGATCTCATCCTGTAGAAACTCGCCTCTGCTGAAAAGCATGTAGGTTGGGGAAAGCAGTAACTTATCTAACGCCAACAAGGGTAGCTAGTCAAACAACCCGGTGGAAATTTCAGCGCATTACGAGTTTCACCTAACAAAAGCTTAATCAAGGAGTGCAAATGTTTAGATATCGATCACCCCGGCTGAGAGGATATTTTGCGCCAATTGCCCTGGTCGTGTTCTTATCCGCAGCCCACGTTTTTGCCCAGAAACCGCAGGTCGTCTCGGCGGCCAGCGCTCCCCTTACGCTCAGCTTAACTTCCGATGCGAACATTGTACGCGCCTGCGATAACAGCGGCGCTCCCCAAGTACACCTGACCGCAAAAGCAGTTTCGCCGAGCGGTAACCCGATCAAATACAAGTGGACCACGAGCGAGGGCACGATCATTGGCGAAGGTCCGGTCGTGACCTGGAACCTCGCCGGATTGAAACCCGGCTACCACAAAGCATCGCTCGATATTCTGAGCACCGGCAGCGACGGAACGTGCCAGGCGTTCTCGTCAGTCAGCATCATTGTAAATCCGTGCGCCGAAGTCCGACCGGTTTGTCCGGCGATCGAGATTTCATGCCCGACGTACGTCGCGATCGATCAACCACTGACATTCACATCCCGCTATTCCGGCGGTGTGCCGGCGAACATCACACCGGCTTATAACTGGACCGTCTCCGCGGGAACCATCATCGAAGGCCAGGGAACAGACACGATCAAAGTCGATACCAGGGGACTGGGAGGACAGACTGTCCGCGCGTCGCTTTCGCTGGGCGGCTACACTCTCGAGTGTGCCGCTGACTGCGCCGTCTCGATTCCCCTGCCTAAGAGAGAGAGCCGGATGTTTGACGATTATCTGAATATCGCGCGCAACGATGAGAAGGCGAGACTCGACAACTTCGGTATCGAGCTTCAGAACGATCCTACTGCGACAGGCTACGTGATCGTCTATCCGGGACGTTCAAGTAAACGAGCCGAGATCCAGGATCACTTCGGTCGCGTGATTGAATATCTCGTCCACTCTCGCGGGATCGATCAGAGCCGTATTAAGACGATCGAAGGTCCGAAGCGAGATCAGCTTCATGTCGAGCTGTGGATCACTCCTCAAGGCGCCACACCACCAAATCCATAATTAATTCGCCACGGATAAACACGGATAACACGGATGAGAAAAAAATCCGTGTTATCCGTGTGATCTGTGGCTGATTTTTTGCTTTATAATCACGCGACCCCCAGAGGTTTGTACCAGAAAACTACACGCGGGAGAGACAATTAACATGTTTCGTACTAAATCACGATATTGGTCTGTCTGTTTACTGCTCCTGATGCTGGCGCTACCCTTCGCCGCAAACGCTCAGGACAAAGAGAAGAAGGACAAAAAGGAAAAGAAGGAACTTACCGGCAAGGCGGTGATGTGGAAAGACCCGACCGACCTCGAGACCCGCAATCTCGTCCTCGGCGCGGGCGGCGAAGAGATGAAGCCCGACATCAGCCAAGTCACTTTCATCGAAGATAAAACGGGCGGCTACTCGAAAAAGTATCGCGTCAAGGACGCCAAAGGCAATGAGTGGGTCGCAAAAATCGGCAAGGAAGCACAAACCGATACCGCCGCGAATCGCGTGTTGTGGGCACTCGGTTACGAAACTGAGATCGCCTACCTCATTCCGCACCTGAAAATCGAAGGCAAAGGCGAATTCGACAACGTTCGTATGGAAGCGAGGCCGGCGAGCGTGAAGCGTGCGGGAAACTGGATGTGGGAGAACAATCCATTCCAGACAAGTCCTGAGTTTCGCGGGCTGAAGATCCTGATGGTGATGCTCAACAACTGGGACATGAAGGACGACAACAACGAGATCCTCGCCATGCGCGGCGACACCACCGGGGAGGGCGAGTTGCGCTACATCATCAGCGATCTCGGCGCGACCTTTGGAAAGACCGGCGGGTTCCTTTCACGCAGCCGCAACGACGTTCCTGATTACGTGAAAGCGGAGTTCATCAAGAAGGTGAACGGCGACGTGATCGCTTTCAGTTACAGCGGCAAGAACCAGAAGCTCTTCGAGGGGCTCACGGTCGCGGACGCGCGCTGGCTAAGTAATCTGATGAAACGTCTGAGTGACGATCAGATCAAGGATGCTTTCCGGTCGGCGAATTATTCGGCTGAGGAAGTCGATCTACTGGCGGGAGCGCTGAGAGAAAGAATCAACGCGCTTGCAAAACTAGGCTAAAAAACTTAGCCACAGATTACACGGACAACACAGATAAGAAATTTCTGATCTGTGTTATCCGTGTTTATCTGTGGCTTATTTAACTACGTCAATGGCGATGAGTTGTTGTCCGGCGATCACGAATTCCGCTGGTGGCAACTCAGTCTCCCAGACCGGCGACAATACCGTCGGTGTATAACCACCTGAAGTCCGATCGCTGTTCAGTGTCGCCACCATCGACGGCGGCAGACTCGGCAGCTCGCTCGTTCCTATCACCGCACCGGGCGTGATGCGAAACAGCTTCACGTACAACCGATCACTCTTCTTCACGGTATTAATCGCTTTAACTAACTGGCTCAGATCCTGCGGTACGAAAGCCTTCGCGGGTGATCCTTCCTGCAAGGCGCCACCATCACCGACAAACACGAGCAACTGGCCGAGCGCCGCGTCCTCCGGAATCTGAATCGGAATCCGCTGCACAAACTGTTTTCCGGATTCAGTCCGAACGTAAGCCTGAACCTCGATCTTCTCGCCACGTCGCACTTCAGTGCGATCGAGCGTGATGCGTTCGAGCGTACCCGCGTACTTCGTCTCGGTCGAAGCGATATCGAGCGTGATGCCGTCGAGCTGAACGTCGTCAAAGCCGCTCGTCAACAAAGTGCTGACCGGCGCGGCGATCGAACCCGCAGCCATAATCGCTGAGTTACTGGCCGAGAAACGTCGATCGACCTGGATCGCTTCCTGACCTTTCACTTTGATCTCGCCCTTCACGCTGATGGTCGAGTCGCCGAGCGCGCGCTCGCTTGAGGTAATCGTGTTAAAGAGCGTGATATTCAGAAGCAACGGTGTCAGGAACGAGTCGTTCGCGATCTCATAAGAATAGGTTTCGGTGCGGTCGCGGCTCGTGTGTAGATTGATCTTAACCGGGATCATCTTCGGCGCCTGACCCAGCAAACCAAAGATTCCCGACGCTCGATCCTGCGAAATCGAACCAACCATCCGGCCCGGCACCGCGAGCTTGAACGAGTTGTTCATGTTGGAGATGACGGTCACGACCGAAGCTTCCGACATCGGCATATCCGAAGCGCCAAGACTCAAAAACGGGTGACCGAAAGCGTAAATGCGATCGCCGTCACGCAACGTCACCGTGCCTGCGGCTGCGAGTGAATAATCACCGCGCACGAGCTGCACGCTGATCGAGCTTCCCGGCGGAAATGTGTTGCCGTTGAAATCTGTAAGTGGCGTAATCGCAGCAGAGCCGCCAACACCCGAAACCGGCAACAATCCACTGGCGACGAGCTGCGGCGCGAATGCCGCAAGTGATTCCTGGCTGATACCGCTGAACACGAGCGGCGTCGCAATCGGCGTCATTTGCTGACCCAGCAACGGCATGAGCGGCGAGCTGGCGGATACCGGAGCCAAAAGTGAAACTGACCCGACTGCGGGCTTAGGCAGATTCGGCTTCCAATCAGTTCCCGCGAGCTGTGAAAACGAAACTACGCGCGGCTCTTTACCTTTGAGATTTTCCGGGCCCTTGTTGAAGAGGTCGATCATCTGCTTGATCGGCGTGATACCCGCGATCGGCTCTTTCGAAAAAGGAAAACTGAACGCGATGGCGCCGACGATCTTGCCGTCGATATAAACCGGCGAGCCCGACATACCCGCAAACACGCCTGTCTTTTCGACGTTCGAGCCGCTCAGCCTGGCGATGATGGCCGACTGTCGTGGGCCAGGAAATCCCGGCAACACGCCGAGCACCTCGACACCAAATTCCTGCGTGTCAGAACCGGCGAACACGGTCCGCGCAGTTCCCTTCATGCCGGGGCGGAGGTCTTCGAGTGGAAATAGCTCAGGGGCTTTCGGCTTAGTGACGGCCGCGTTCTGGGCCGCTACCAATGTCGCCATGACGGCAACGAGTATTGCGCTAAGGATGGGAACAAATTTATTCATCGTTAGGACTATAATCTCCGTTTGAGAAGCGGGTCAAGGTTATCCACAGATTACGCGGATTACACGGAATCTGTGTAATCTGTGGATGGCCATGAACAATATCGAAGCCTTTATCCTCGCGGGCGGCGCCTCCAGAAGAATGGGAACTGATAAGTCTCAGTTGCTGATTGAACGCCAAACGTTTACCGAGCGCATTGCAGAAACTCTGTCGCAGGTCGTTGACTCGGTAGCGCTCGTCGGGGGCTCCGGTTCCAATTTCCCACGCGTCGCGGATGTCTATCCGCAATGGGGCGCGCTGGGTGGAATTCATGCTGCACTCGCCGCATGCAAACGCGAGTGGGCCATCGTCGTCGCCTGCGATCTGCCTTTTGTGACGGCTGAGCTCTTTTCGTTTCTCGCAGAGTTACGTTTGGACCATGATGCGGTCGTCCCGGTTCAGCAGGATAGACGGCCACAGCCCTTGGCCGCGCTTTATCGCGTTGACCCTTGCCTGCAACGTGCTACCGAGCTGATTGAAGCGGGACGCAGAAGGCCGTTGGACCTGCTCGACGCCGTCAATACACGCTGGGTTGAATTCGATGAGTTAACGAATCTCGATCAGGCGGAAAGGTTTTTTGTTAACATCAACACGCCGTCAGACTATGATGAAGCGATCCGAGGACACTCACTTTAATGCCGCGCCGACGAAGAATTGGTAAAAGACTCGTCAAGTCTTTCCTGCCAATAGCACTGGTGATCGTGCTGGCCGTCGTGGGCGCGTTTTCTATCCTCGTCTACTGCGTTACACGTCCCACGAAGCGTCCTTACGTTGTTACGCCCGAATCGTTTTCGCGAATTAGTGGTCGCGCCATCAAGGTCACTGATGAGACATGGACCAGTGCCGATGGTCGAAATGCACGCGGCTGGCTGTTGAAGGGTGCTGAAGGCGCACCGGCAGTCGTGTTGCTGCACCGCTACGGTGGCGATCGTTCGTGGCTGTTCAATCTCGGCGTCAAGATTAACGAGACGACAAACTTCACGATTCTTTGGCCTGACCTGCGCGGTCACGGTGAGAACCCGCTGATCAGGTCGACGGCGCTCGGTGTTCGTGAGGGAGACGATTTGCTGGCGGCAATCAAGTATTTGCGCGGTCTGAAAACTGAGAGCCAGAAGACGCTCGTGGGTGAGAGTGTCGGGGTTTATGGGGTTGAGCTGGGCGCGTACAGCGCGCTAAAAGCAGCGCGCACTGAGCCACTCGTGAAGGTGCTCGTGCTCGATTCGGTCGTGCTGTCGCCGAATGATCTGCTCAGTACGGTGGTGGCGAGCTGCGTCGGGTTGGATAACGGTTTGGTCCAATACTTTTCGCGTGTCGCGATGAAGGCTTATATGCTCGGGGGTTATGACGACACGGACGCGTGTGAGTTTGCGAGTGGGATACGTGACCAGAAAGTCATGCTGCTTTCCGGGAGTGATGCAGGGGCGCTGCGTGATGCGACGGCGTCGTTGCAGAAGTGCTTTCCGAATGCTGGGAATGTCGAAGTGCGGACTGATTTGCCATTGAGTGGGTTTGGGCTGCCGTCAGTCACGGGCGAGCAAGGTGAGGCTTACGACAGAGTCGTGATCGAGTTTTTCGCCCGAAACCTGCGTTAGGGCTTCCAACCTAGCACGGCTGTTTTCCCATTGTCGCCGATAACCTCAATCGTCGACACTCCGCGAACGTTCTCCACGTACTCCACCGGTATCATCACTACGAATTTGCCGCCAATCTCACGCGCCTCGTTGACAGTGATCTCGTCGAACGTCAGCGGCTCACCATTCCGCCGGTACATAACACGCCCGTATGCATAAAACTCCGCCGATCGGTCATCACTTCGCTGCGCGAGCACCGTCGCATCCGCATACCCACGCGCATCCGCCATCAAGAGCAGATCGCGCACAGACTCGCGATTCGCATATCTTGCTGCCCCGAAATTCAAAACGATCACGACCAGAACAACTGCCGCACCAGCAATAATCAACGGCCATCTGGGATTGAAAATTCGCGTCATCCGATCGCTCACGAGTAACGCGATTGCCGGTAGCGCCGGGAGAACGTAACCCGGCAGCTTCGATCCTGAAAACGAAAAGAAAACGATTGGCAACAGCAGCCACGCGAGACAGAAAACGCGCACGATGCTCAAGTTATCGCCACCGCGCCACTTCCAGCTTCGCGCTTTCGCGAGCGCTACAATGAGATACGGCGTCCACGGCAATGCGAGCATCAGGATGATCGCCGGGTAGAAATAAATCGGTTGCGGGTGGTGATACTTGTTCGACACATACCGCGCAAAGTGATGCTGCACAAAAAACTCGTCGATAAAAGTCCAGCCGTGCCGGGCGATGACTGGTCCATACCAGATTGCTGACACTGCGACGGCGAGAGGAACGCCCCAAACCAAGCTCAGAATCATGGAACGTGACGGCCACGTGCGTCGCAATACGTAATACAAACCGGCAACACCAAAAGGGATCACGATCCCTACGAGTCCCTTCGCCAGCAAAGACAAACCGACAAAGACGTAAAAGCCGGCCAGAAGTAAGCGCTTGTTTCGTGGCGTTCGTGTCGAGGACAGTTCGTGTAGAAGAAACAACGCGAGCGACCACGTCGTCGTCATCGTGATCACAATGTCGAAACTCGCCGCGCGTGAGAACACGATCAGACCCAGACAACTGGCAGTTACCACCACACTCCAAAAGGCGAAACCTCGTGGCTCCTCTCGATCGATCTCGCGCCCGACAAGCCACACCGCCGCGATAGTCAGCAGTCCACACAGTGCCGGACCAAAGCGCGCGGCCCACTCATTCACACCAAACACTTTGAACGAGCCCGCGATCATCCAGTAAAGCAGCGCAGGCTTTTCAAACCACGTGTGATGACCGAGCGTCGGCGTGATCAGATCGCCGGTGAGAAACATCTCGCACGCTACCTGTGCGTAGCGTGGCTCGTCCGGACCAAGCAGCGGCAGCTTGCCGAGGCCGTAAAGATAAAAAGCGATGATGATGGCGAAAAGGAGAAGGTAGACTCGCTTGGCAAGCGTTAAAGGATGCAAGTATATTCGGGCTCCGATTATGACGAATCAGTCGTTTACAAGATTTACAAGATTTAGACAGGATTTACATGTCAATCCTGAAAAATCATGTCAATCCTGTCCAAAGGTTTTAACACAATAATGCTACGCACAGCAGTCATCGGAGCCGGCAGCCTTGGGCGACAACACGCCCGCATCCACGCAGATCTCGCGGCGGAAGGCGCGGCGCAATTCGTCGCCCTTTGTGATCTCAACGAACAAACAGCGCGCTCCATCAGCAGCGAGCGAGAAACTGAGTGGACCACGAACTGGCGCGATCTGATCGGCCGCATCGACGCCGCGAGTGTCGCCGTGCCCACGGAAGCACACTGCGAGATCGCGTGTGGATTACTCGAAGCCGGCGTCCACGTGCTCGTTGAAAAACCGATTTCGCGCACACTCGAAGAAGCCGACCGCATGATCGAAGCCGCAAAACACGGTAACGCGGTCCTTCAGGTCGGACACCTCGAACGCTTCAATCCCGCGATGGTCGCGCTCAAACCGCACGTACGCAAACCTGTTTATTTCGAGATTCATCGCGTCGGGCAGTTCACCGCGCGCTCGCTCGACATCGACGTTGTGCTCGACCTGATGATTCACGATCTCGACATCGTGCAGTGGCTCGTCGGCGAGGATGTTGAAGTTACAAACATTCATGCGGTGGGGATCGCGATCCTGACGAACAAGGTTGACGCGGCAAATGCGCGCCTCGAATTCTCGTCAGGCGCGGTGGCGAATATCACTGCGTCGCGCGTCGGCACGGAAAAGATTCGGAAGATGCGTTTCTTCCAGCCGCACGACTACGTCGCGATCGATTACACGACGAAGCGCGCGTCGGTCAGCAGTCTCGCGCCACCCGGAGCGAGCGGCGCGTGGCCCGGCGTTCACGTGCAACATCTCGACATCATGGATATTGAGCCGTTGCGCGCCGAGATTGTTTCGTTTCTGGAGTCAGCGCGTGACGGCGCGCCACCCGCGGTCTCCGGGACCGAGGGGAGAAATGCGTTGAGCCTGGCGTTGCGAACACTTGAGCGGATTCGTGAACACGCTGAGCATCCCGGAGTGAAACCACAGATAACACGGATTTGAAATGCCGATTCGGAACGATCAACTTTCGGCGTTACTGCAACAGCATATCGAGGCGGGTGAGTTTCCGTCTGCTGTTTACCTCGTCGGCGAGCGCGATGAGATCATCTACGAAGATGCCCTCGGCCATTCCGTAGTCGAGCCTTATCGCGTCGCAAACAAGATCGATACGATCTACGATCTGGCATCGCTTACGAAGCCGCTGGTCACCGCGTTGCTGTGTGCGCGGCGCATAGAGCTCGGTGAGTTAACACTCGACAGCTCAGTTTCTCACTACCTGCCTGAATTTGACCGCACTGACAAACAGATGATCACGATCCGTGAGCTGCTGACGCACACTTCGGGTCTGCCTGCGTGGCGACCGCTGTACGTGCTCACCGAGGAGCAGCCTGATCGCGCGGCGGGTGCGATCGCGAGTCTCGATCTCGAGTACAAGCCGGGCACGCGCGTCGTCTACAGCGACCTCGGATTCATCGCCCTCGGAATTTTGTTGGAACGCATGATGCACCAGCGTCTCGCGGACATGGCGAAGCATGAGATCTTCGAGCCGCTGAAGCTGCAACAGACGTTCTTCAATCCGGAGATCGCTTTGCAGACAGGGATTGCGGCGTGCGAAACCGGCAACACATATGAGCACGACATGTCTAAACAAATGGGCGCGGGCGAGTACGCGAATTCGCGGCAGCGGTTGATCTGGGGTGAAGTACACGATGGCAATGCTTACTTTTTAGGCGGCGCGGCCGGACATGCGGGACTGTTCGCGACTGCGCGCGAAACGTTCTTGATGGCGCAGCAGTTCTTGAGTGAGTCGACTACGTTGCTCGCGGCTGAGACGTGCAGGCTGTTTCGGGAGAACATGACGCAGGGGTTGGAAGAAGCACGCTCGATCGGTTGGCAACTGGCGGCGACGAAGGATTCAACGGGAGGAGCTGATCTGCCGCCTGACAGCTTTGGTCACAACGGGTTCACGGGGACGTGTGTCTGGATCGATCCACACCATCGACGCGCCTTCATCCTCCTCACGAACCGCACCCACGCGCGTGCGCTGCCGTTCGCGAATATCAATGCAGTGAGGCGCGAGTTTAATACGTTGGCAGCGGAGGCGCTCAAATAGGTTTTTCACGCAAAGACGCAAAGGCGGGTCAAATGCTTCGGGCGCGCCTTTGCGATCTTTTGCGTCTTTGCGTGAAATCTATAATTTGATCCTCAGAATCGTCCCGATCACATTCAGGTCGCCAGGCGTGCTCACGCCGTCGTTCTGTCGCAGGTAATAAACGTCCTGTGTGAAGTGTTTGTTGAAAACCTTGCTGCCGCCGACAGCGAACCGGTTGCGCGGCCAGCGATTGAGGCTCCAGTCATAGAAAACCTCATCCGCTACCACCAACGATAGCCCCCACTTCGATGGTCCAACCGGATGCTCGACCTGCAAACGATTGCGATAGCGCGTCGATGTTATCCCCGGATTTCGAATGCGACGCTCAAACAGGTTCCGATCACTCAACCGGAACTTTCCGGCATTAAAGCGCAAGGTTACGGGCAGCGACAGTCGACTCTCCCATGCTCTGCGGTTACGAATAGGCTGCGTCCCGATGTAGAGATAGTTCGGCGCAATCTGCACGTGCTGTCCGAGCCGGAACGTAAAGCCGGTGCCGATACGCTCGTCAATCGAATGGCTGATGTCGCGCCCGAGTCGAAACGTGCCGAGCACGTTAAAATCAATGTCCTTCGTGATCGGCACAGCGACTTGAACGTCACTCCAGAACTGATTGTCAGTACGATCGATAAGCTGCGCTGATGCGAGGCTACTCAGCACAAGCAGCAGCAAGCACGCGCACGCGCTCCGCTTCAATTTGCACCCTTTGAGCCTTGAAGCGGCAAGACTGTGAATGAAGTTAACGAAAGGGCCACGCGCTCGCCGGCGTACAAGCGCGTAGCACTCGCTTCGGGCTTCGGACGCGTGGCAATGATCGATTTGCTGGGCTTCCGGTCTGGTGTTTCCGTGGTCAGGAGGAAACGAGTCTCGTCTGTTTTGCACTCTTCCGGCCCGGCTTCCATTCGCAAGCGCACGCGTTCATAAGCACCGACAAAAGCGATCTCCTCGATAACGGCGCTCGCGAGCCGGGGGTGAGTAGATTGAATGAAATCTCCACGCTCCAACGACACGTCTTCAGGACGAAAGACAATCTTCACGCAATCGCCCGGCTTAAACTTCGTTTGGTCCAGCGTCGCGGGAATCTGCGCCGAGCCGACTTCGATAAAATCCTGTCGGACAACTGCGTCGAGCACATTCGCCGCGCCAAGGAATGTCGCCACGTATTCCGTTGCCGGATGATTGTAGATCTCAAACGGCGTTCCGATCTGTTCGACATGGCCCACGTTGAGCACAGCGACACGATCGCCGAGCTCGAGCGCTTCTTCCTGATCGTGCGTGATGAAGATCGACGGCACATTCACTTTTTTCAAGAGGGTGCGTATCTCGCGACGCAGGTGAACACGTGTCTGTGTGTCGAGTGCGCCGAACGGTTCGTCGAATAATAAAACTTCCGGCTTGTAAGCAAGCGTGCGCGCGATTGCGACGCGCTGTTGCTGACCACCCGAGAGCTGCGAAGGATACTTTTTGCGGTGTTCTTCAAGCTGGACGAGGGACAACAGCTCGTTCACGGTTTCCTTAATCTCTTTCCGTTTGCGCTTGCGAATACGAAGACCGTAACCAATGTTCTTCTCAACCGTCATCTTCGGAAAGAGCGCGTAAGATTGAAAGATAACTCCCACGCCTCTTTCACGGGCGGGCAGCTCCGTGACGTCTTTGCCATGCAGGATCACTTTGCCGGTGTACGGCATTTCGAGGCCGGCAATGATGCGCAGGATCGTGGTCTTGCCGCTGCCTGACGCGCCCAGCAACACGAGGACTTCGCCCTCACCGACATTAAAGCTGATGTTTTCGAGTACGCTCGCCTTGCCAAAGCGTTTGCTGATCCCGACCACACTGGCCGCAGCGTCTGACGGCGGCGCGCTGGACGCCGGCTCCTCTGGTCTCGGGATCAATGTTTCTTTCGCTTTCGCCATTTCGGTCTCAGTCGACATCCAGCCAGTCGCGCGCGAAGAACAGCACGCTGAAAATCAGAAACGAAAACAACGCGAGCACGATCGCGATCGCATTCGCTGCTTCGATCTGGCCCTCGTTGAACTTCGCGAAGATATACAGCGGCGCCGTCTGTGTTCGTCCCGCAAGGTTTCCTGACACGAGAATCGTCGAGCCAAACTCACCCACTGCGCGCGCAAACGTCAGCAACGCGCCGGAGACGATCGCGCCGCGCAAAGACGGCAACGTCACATGCCAGAACGTCTGCCAGCGCGTGGCGCCGATCGTTGCCGAAGCTTCTTCAAGCGAGTGGCTCATTGTGTCGAATACCGGTTTGATTACACCGAATGCGAGAGGGAACGTCACGAAGATATTCGCGAGGATGATCGCAAACGCAGTGAACATGATTTGAAAACCATGCGGCGTGAGCAGACGTCCGAGCGTGCCGTACGGTCCCCAGAGCAGTAACAGTGCGAAGCCGGCGACGGCGGTTGGAATCGCGGTAGGAAGCGAGATCGTGACGATGAGCGCGTTGCGTCCCCAGAAGTTATAACGCGACAACACGTAAGCAGCGAAGAGACCGAAGACGACATTAAAGACGGTGGCCCAGAAGCTCGTCGCCATCGAGAGTTTGAGCGCAAATATCGCTTCCGGCGCCATCAGCGCGGCCCAGAACTTATCGAGACCATTGCTCGTGCCGAAGATAAAGATCGAAGCGAGAGGCAGGAACACGAGGGGCAACATCATAAACACGAGCATGCCGATACTGAGTGGCCGCGCCACATCAAACCCACGCACATGTCTCATGGCTGGAACTATGCTACTCATCCGAACTTTTTTGGCCACGGATTACACGGATGAACACAGATAAAGAATCCGTGTTTTCCGTGTTTATCCGTGGCTAAATTCTTTCTTACTTACGTTGCACCTGGTCGCGAAAGATTCCTTCGATCACCTCGGGATAGGCTTTGTCCCAACCACCGAAATATTCGATCGTGAACGGCATCTCGATGTGGCCAAACCCCTTGTTCGCCTGGTTGAATGCATCATTCGTGCTCGAGTAAAAATGAAACTTAACGAACGCCTCCTGCGCTTCATCACTCCACAAATACTCCATGAACGCATCAACCACGGCGCGTTTCGCCGCCGTGATGTTTTTGTCGATCACGGCCGCCGGATGCTCGCTGAAGATCGTCGACTGCGGCACCACAACTTCGATCGGAGCCTTCGCTTCTTTCATCAGCAACGCTTCCAGCTCGTAAGTTATGAGCGCGTCGCCATTGCCGAGCTCGAAAGTAGTTCGTGCTTCGCGCGCCGATCCGGGTGTTGAGATCACGTTCTCCCAGATCGCGCGCAGGGTCTGCAACGCCTTTGGTTTATCTTCTTCTGATTTCTTCAACTCCGATCCGTAAATGGCGAGTATCGACCACTGCGCGCCGCCCGAGCTGATCGGATCGGGATGGATCAGGCGGATTCCCGGTTTCGCCAGATCTGAAAAGTCATGAATCCCCTTGGGATTGCCCTGGCGCACAATGATCACGAAAGGTGTCTTGTTGACGATTCCCTTTCCCGGAAAAGAATGCCAGTCAGCAGTCACAAAACCGTCTTTTTGCAGGCGCTGCACGTCGCGCTCGATCGAGAGAATTGCGATCTCTGCCGGAGCACCGCGCAAAATCTGGTTGGTAACGGTCTCTGAGCCGGCGAACGACGATTGAAACTGCACCGTTTGCCCGTGTTGCTGTTTCCATTTCGCTGTGAAGCCGGGAAAGATCGCCTTCTCGAGCGATTCTTTCATGATCGAAAACCCGTACAGCGTGATCGTGATGTCGCCGCTTTCGCTTGGCGGCGTCGGCAGACAACTCACAGCGAGCAACGCCGCGACCAGCGCAGCGGTTGTAAGAAACGGAAGACCTCGGGAGTTACACTTCCTCACACAATCCCTTAATTTCGGCTAATGGGGGTTGCACGTCTATACCACAGAGTCAGGGATCCGATCCACAGAATCTGTGTAATCAGTGGATGGTTTTTGTAGTAGTATGCGGGCGATGCTCATGCGGAAAGCCATTGCTTTGCTGTTGGCTCAGGCTTTTTTTCTCCCCATCGCATTCGGTCAACGACAAACTCCTGAAGCCACCCGACCACGCCGGACACAACCGGTTTGGACGCCGCCGTCTGCCACGACTCCGATCATTGACATACCGCCACTCAAGATAGGTACTGGTCCGGAACCGAAAATCCGCGTCGCACTGACTACCGACGCACGTTCCGCTGTGATTTCGACCACGGGCCACCTGATGAACGCCAGTGGAGCCGGCACGACTTTAGTGGCCCTCGATACGTCGCGTGTTCGCGTCGATCCAAGACTGCTGTCTCCGCTTCCCGCTGCGAGTGAGGATGGCGGATTCCGAGTGCTCGTTGGCGGCGCCGCATCGCGTGAAGAGGCGGAAGAGAACGAGAAAGAGATCCAGAAAATTACCGGTGAAGACGCACACGCCGCTTACGACACTGAGACTAAAACGTGGGGGATGTTTGTTGGCGGCAAGCTCTCGCGTGAAGAAGCCGAAGAGTTTCGCGCGCGACTTGAGACCGCCGGCATCGAGGCGACGATCGAGGGAAAAGAACAGCAAACCGTCGCGCAAAACCAATCGACTACAAACAACAGCCCGGTGCGCCTGACTGCGCGACCGGCGTTGCCGTCGCGCGAAGTTGTCGCTTCATCCGGGGCAGGAAAGATGTTCAGATCGAGTGCGCCAGTCTCGTTTGCAACCGATGACGAGCAGAACGCGCCAGTGCGTTACAACGAGCGACCATACCGCGGACGAATTGAAGTGTTCACAAATCTGCGCGGCACGCTCACTGTCGTAAACGAGCTCGGACTGGAAGACTACGTTAGAGGCGTCGTTGCCAATGAGCTATCGCCCGGTGGTTATCCGGCGATCGAAGCGCAAAAAGCACAGGCGATCGCGGCGCGCACGTACGCACTGAAGAATCGCGGACAATTCATGTCGCAGGGGTTCGATATCCTGCCGACTACGCGCTCGCAAGTCTATCGTGGACTCACTTCTGAAAATCCACTCTCGACGCGCGCTGTCGACGAAACCCGCGGCATAATCGCAACCTACAACGGCGAGCCGATCAACGCGCTCTACACGTCGACGTGCGGCGGCCGCACGGAAGACTCGGAAAAGATCTTCAACGAAGCGATTCCCTACTTGCGTGCGCATGAGTGTGCGGGAGAATCATTCGATAGGTTCGTGATCAGGACATCGCGTGAGCCCGCGGACTTGCAGGATGATGCAAACGTGGTGCTTGCACGCGATGTCAGTCTTTTACTGACGCAGAACTTCGGCACCTTGCGTGAGCGTGTTTCCGATGCGTGGCTATCAGCCGATGCGACCGCGTCAGAGGTGCGAAACTGGCTGGCGAATGTGGCGCGCGTGGCCAGACAAATGACGCCGGCTCCGGGTGAGGATGTGAATCGTCCACCTGCTTTCGCGACCGCGCTGGCGCTCGCTGTGTTTGGTGAAAGTCGCGCCGGAACGCTGTTGAACGACGCTGACGCTGATTATCTGCTGGCGGTGAAAGATGCGGCAGAAGTGCCCGCAGCCAATCGTGCTGACCTCGCGATGCTGCTGCGTGACGGACATCTTTCGGTTTATCCTGACGCGACGCTGCGACCACGCACGCCGTTGTCTCGCGCGCGTGTATTGCACACCATCTCGCGCATTCTCGAAGCACGAAACCTTTTGCAACTGCAAAAAGCGAATGCGCGTCCGGCGAGTGATGGGCAACTGATTCTTCGTTCCAGCAAAGGAAAAGATCAGCCGATTAGAGTCAATCCGGATGCGTTTCTGTTTCGCTATCTCGGTGAGCGTGCCTATGCAGTGTCGTCTGTAGCGCTCGTCGGTGGTGAGCCGGTCACGTATCACCTCGCGCCGAATGGACAGATCGATTTTCTCGAAGTCCGGCCTGCGACAAACGGTGCGGCGGCGGATCGTTTCTCGCCATTTGCCAATTGGACCAAAGGTTTGAGCGTCGCGCAGGTGCAGGCGCGTTTGGCGCGTGCGGCGCGCGGCATTGGGTCGATTACAGATCTGCGTGTGGCTTCGCGTGGTGCGTCACATCGCGTGACTGATCTGGAGATTGTCGGGACGAACGGCACTGCGCATGTGCGCGGTGGTCGCATTCGATCGGCGCTGGGGTTGCGTGAACAACTGTTCGTCATCGACCGCGAATACGATGATAGCGGACGCGTGAATGAGTTTGTCTTTATCGGGCGCGGTTGGGGCCACGGTGTCGGGATGTGCCAGGTTGGCGCTTACGGACTCGCGCGGCAGGGCTGGTCCGCTGAGCAAATTATCAAAGCGTACTATACGGGCGTCGAGCTCACGCGCCTGTACTAGAACATCCACAGATTACGCAAATTCTTTTAATAACATCTGTGTAATCTGTGGATAAAGAACCGTTGATCCTCATGCACCTCACCCGAAATCAACTACTCGCCGCCCTATTGCTGCTTCTCCTCCTCTGGCTCGTTATACTCATTCGCATGTTTGCGATCGCCGGTCCAACCGCGTCAGGTAAAAGCACGCTCGGTATCGAGGTCGCCCTCGAAATCAACGGCGAGATTATCAACTGTGATTCGGTCCAGGTCTACCAGGAAATCCAGATAGCCACCGCTAAAGTCCCCCTCGACGAGCGCAAGGGTGTCCCTCATCACCTGATCGACTTCGTCTCTCCCAACATCAACTACACCGCCGTCGAATGGGCCCGCGAAGCCACCAGGAAGATCGAGGAAATCGAAAGCCGCGGTCGCGTCCCATTGCTCGTCGGCGGCACTGGTTTTTATCTCCGCGCACTGCGACAACCATTCTTCGTCAGTCCACCAACTGACGAATCTCTGCGTCGTCGTCTCAATCAAACTCGCGAAGGACGTGGAGCCGAACACCTGCACAAGCTCCTCCGCCGTATCGATCCACTCGCCGCCCGCCAACTTTACCCGCGTGACTGGCCGCGGGTGCAACGTGCGATCGAAGTCTACCTGCAAACGGGACGCTCCATTGTGGACCAGCAGCCCGAACGCCCTGAGCCACACGAAAGCTCGCGCCGTCTGCGTATCTTGGCTCTTAATCCGCCGCGCGACGAGCTGTATAAACGAATCAACGAGCGCACTGAAGCACATTTTCGCGCCGGTCTGGTCGAGGAAGCTCGCGACTTGCTGGACCGCGGTTTCTCGCCCGATTCAAACGCCCTCGGCGCCCATGGCTACCGGCGCATGGTTGAGTACCTGAAGGGCTTACGAGACCTCGAAAGCGCCATCGAACAGACCAAATTGGACGTTCGTCACTACGCAAAACGCCAATTGACATGGTTTCGCCATGAAGCCGAGGTTGAGTGGTTTGACGGTTTTGGTGAGGAAAACCGCATTTTACGATCGGTGTTGGAAGCGATTTTCGCGGGCTCGCGGTCCAAATAATCATCTTTCTCTCACATCTCCCGCTATCTCTTGTCAGGCAAAGATCGGTGTTGTAATCTCATTGCAACCGCGCGGTCTACAATTCCACCCCCAGGTTTCAGCATGTCAGACGGTAAACAGGCACCACAAAATATTCAGGACGCTTTTCTCAACACGGTGCGCCGTGAAAAGGCTTCTGTGATCATTTACCTGACGAACGGCGCCAAGCTGACGGGCCGTATCCGCAGTTTCGATAAGTTTTCGGTCCTGCTCGAATCAGGGTCACAGGAACAACTGATTTTCAAACACGCCATCTCGACAATCTCACAAACACGCCGCCAGACGGGCGACCTGCATTCACAAGCGAGCACGGAAACAAACCCGCGCGAAGCCCGTCACGATGCCAACTCGCCTGAGGCGTGACATTCGATTAAACTCTCGCGAGCATTTCACTTGTAGAGGAGACGTGTGCCTGGAACTTTCATTACTTTTGAGGGTATCGACGGCAGCGGGAAGTCGACTCAGTTGCGTTTGCTGGGCAATTTTCTGCGGGCCAATGGTTGTGACGCGCTACTGACGCGCGAGCCCGGCGGTACCACGCTCGGGCTGCGATTACGGGCCGCATTGCTGGACGCGGCGGAGGAAGTCGATCCCTTGACCGAGCTGCTGGTGTTTGCGGCGGATCGCGCTCAGCACGTGCGGCGGCTGGTGCGTCCGGCGCTGGACGAGGGCAGACTCGTGATCTCGGATCGTTACGCTGATGCGACGGTTGCGTATCAGGGCGCGGGAAGAGGTTTTTCGCCTGAGCTGATCTCGCAGATCGTTCAGCTCGCGACCGAAGGTCTGAAACCAGACCTTACGCTGCTTTTCGATCTGACGATAGAAGAATCTTCAAGTCGCACTGCACGGCGTTCCACCGGAAAGACTGCGACGGGAATCACGCGCGATCGTCTGGATATCGAGAAAGCCGACTTTCATGCGCGCGTGCGCGACGCGTACCTGCAGATCGCACTCGCCGAGCCGGAGCGCGTAAAGTTGATCGATACGAGTGGTCCAGTGGAAAAGACGCAAGAACGTGTAAAAGAGATCGTTATCCCATTTCTCGAACGCAGGAAGGCACAGAACCGAGCGCGATAGCGCCGGGTCAAATGTTGGTCGACGCTATGATTCATGAGGTTGACCCGGCGCTACCGCGCTCGGTTCCGTGCATATCACGACGATTATGTTTGACGAGCTGACCGGAAACGCCAGAGTCAAAGGAATACTGAAACGGATGCTGGTCTCAGATCGGCTTCCGGGCGCCATGCTGTTCACGGGAGAAGAAGGCATCGGCAAAAAGCTCTTCGCACTCGAAATTGCCCGGGCTTTGAACTGTCGCACACCGAAGGACAACGAAGCGTGTGGTGTCTGTTCGTCGTGCGTTCGCATCTGGAAGCTTAACTACCCGACGCGTGACGATGTAGACGAGTGGACGCAGATCATCTGGACGAACCATGCGGACGTCGGGCTCGTCATTGCGCCGCGGCGTGTATTGCGTGTCGAGCAGATGCGCCAGATCGAAAAGGAAGCGAACTTCCGGCCGTATGAAGGCAAGGCGCGCGTGTTCCTAATCGATGAGGCTGACAAGCTCAACGATGCTTCCGCAAACGCGCTTTTGAAGGTGCTCGAAGAGCCACCGAGGACGTCGCACCTGATCTTGATCACGGCGCGTCCGGCGATGCTTTTGCCGACGATACTATCGCGTTGCCAGATGATTCGTTTCTCGCCATTGACGCCTGACGAAATCCAAAAACATCTCGTTAAGAACAATATCGATGTCAAAACGGCGCGTTTGCGCGCGCGTGCAGCGGGCGGCAGCATGGGCCGCGCGCTTTCCGGCGACCTCGTCACGTTTACGTCGCAGCGGAAAGCGATGCTGAAGGTGCTCAACGCGCTCGTGCTGAGCGACGATCGTGCGCAACTGCTGAGATCGGCGGAGCAACTCAATGAAGCGCAGTACAAAGAGGAGTTTGAAGAGCGTCTGGACGTACTCGAGACGTTGATTCGCGATGCGTGGATGCTGTCGCTCGGCGTCGACACGTCTCGCATCGTGAATGAAGATTTGTCAGCGGAGTTGAAAGAGATAGCTCAGAAGCTCGATCCGAGCTGTGCGGGTGATTGGATTTTGCAGATTGAAGATTTACGCGAGCAACTAATCGTCAACGTCAATCGCAAAATCACGACTGACTCACTGTTTTTAGTTATGGCTGGAGATGTAGCTGCGGGCAAACGACCAAAAGTCCGTTAAAAATCCGTGTTATCCGTGGCTGGTTTTCAGCTCCGACAATAACTTCTCAGTTTCCATCACGAACGCTTCGACAATATTCTCCCCGGCCACTTTCCGCATCGGCACGCCATCCTTGAAGATCATTCCGACGCCACGTCCAAACGTGATCCCGAGTTGCGAGTCATGGGCTTCACCTGGGCCATTCACGGCACAGCCCATGATCGAAAGGTGCAGCGGCTCTTCAATGTGAGCGAGCCGGCGCTCGATCTCTTCAACAATCCCGACAAAGTTATCAACATCAAGGCGCCCACACGTCGGACAAGCAACCACCGTCACGCCACGCGTCCGCAATCCAAGCGACTTCACGATCTCCCACGCTACCCGAACCTCTTCCTGGGGCTCCGCAGCGAGCGAGACACGGATGGTGTCGCCAATCCCTTCGTGCAGCAGAATTCCGAGCCCAATCGACGATTTCACAGTGCCGCTGAATGAAGTTCCTGCTTCCGTGACCCCGAGATGAAACGGATAGTCAACCTTCTCAGCCAGCAGTCGATAAGCAGCGACCGTGCGATGCACATCGGAAGCTTTCAGCGAAATGATGATGTCTGTGAAGTCGAGATCTTCGAGGATTTGAATGTGTCTGAGCGCTGACTCGACCATAGCTTCGGGAGTCGCCGTGCCGTATTTCTTCAACAGATCTTTTTCGAGCGAGCCGCCATTCACACCAATCCGGATCGGCACTTTCTGCGCCTGCGCGGCACGCACCACTTCACGAACACGCTCGTGCGCGCCGATATTGCCGGGATTGAGTCGAAGCTTGTCGATGCCTGCTTCCAGCGCCAGCAACGCGAGTTTGTAGTGAAAGTGAATGTCGGCGACGATCGGAACGTCGGGCACTCGTTTCCGGATCTCTTTCAACGCTACAGCGGCATCGTTGTCCGGAACGGCAAGCCTGACGATCTCACAACCCGCGCTGACCATCTCGTTGATCTGCGCGACAGTAGCGCCCACGTCGGAAGTGTCAGTCTTTGTCATCGACTGAATCACTACGGGAGCGCCACCACCGATTTGAATATTCTTGACTTGAACTGGTCGCGTCTTGCGCATGAGCTATTTTGCCGGAGCAGAAGCAGCCGGCGGCGGCTTCTCCTGTTCTCGATTGCCTCCAAACGTCTTCAGCAGGTCGTTGCTGATTACGAAAACCATCAGCAGCAGTACCATCACGAATCCTACTTGCTGAATACGATCGCGCACCGCGGAAGAGATCGATAAACCGATGAGAGCAAGCAGCCCTTCGATTAGCATGAGGAAGATCGCGCCACCGTCGAGCACTGGAATTGGCAGCAGGTTGAAGATACCGAGGTTCAGACTGAGAAAACCGAGCATGCCGAAAACGCCGTCCCAGCCGAGTTTCTCAATAGACTTCTGTGTTGCCTGGTAGATGCCGATCGGGCCGGACAACGTGTTGCGTACCGAGCGTTGGCCGGTAAAGACTTGTCCGAGCGCCTTGCCGGTCAAACGCAGGATCTGAATGTTCTGATCGTAGGCGTATTTTGTCGCGGAAAGGATACTGGCGGCGTGTAGCGGATATCGCTCTGTAACGCCAAATCCCAGTCTACCGTCGACGCGCTGCTCATCCGTGGTCAATTGCACTGTCTGGCCGTCGCGTTGAATCGTGATTGGAATCCGCTCGGTGGGATGACTGCGGACGTACTCGGTAACCTGAGCGGAGCTTCGCACGGCTTCACCGCCGATCGTGACAAAACGATCGTTGTCTTTCAGACCGGCCGCTTCGGCAGGTGAGCCTGGATTCACACCTGAGACGACAACCGGCAGGCCACCGTAATCAGGAATGAAATCAAGAGTGCCTGCTGCTTCGCCATTTTCCATGTGCGTAGTCGGCGTGACTGTCAGGGAGATTTCCTGGCCATTCCGATTCACTATGACCGGCAAAGGACGACCGGGCGAGAGCAGTGCGTCGCCATTGATAACGTCCCAGCTCGGGTTCTCTGTGCCATTGAAGGAAATGATGCGATCTCCGGGCTGGAGACCAGCTTGATTTGCCGCGCCTTCTTTTGAAACGTAATAAACAACCGGCGATGGTGTTGCGGGAACGCCGTACATGAACGCACCGGCAAATGGGATCGCCATTGCAGTCAGGATGTTCATGATCGGGCCTGCCAGTGCAACCATGATCCGCTGCCATCTGGGACGCAGGTTGTACATCTCCTGCGGAGGAATATCCTGCCCGCTCGCACCTTCGAGAGGAGCGTTTGAGTCATCCCCGCCGAGCTTCACATAACCGCCGAGAGGAATGGCTGAGACGCGGTAGTCCGTATGTCCCCACCTCTTGCCGAACAATCGTGGGCCAAACCCGACGGAAAACGTTTCCACACGGATTTTAAAGAGTTTGGCAACGATGAAATGGCCGAATTCGTGAAGGACAACAGCGGAGCCGAGGATGAAGATAAATCCCAGCACATAAATTAGATAAGTCATTCAGGGCCTTCTCGTTTAAGTCTTAGGTCAAATAACCACAGTTAGACTCGACCATTTCGAGCCGGGTTGCACAAAAACGAGTTTACCACGGATATCACGGATGAACACGGATTGGATCCGCGTCCATCGGCGTCAATCCGCGGCAAATATCTTCGATTGTGGTGAGGGCGGCGTGGCGTGCGTGGTGATCCGCAGCGAGAATGGTTTCGATGTCTTTTGCAGGTTCATTCACGTGATCGTTCATCACTGTTTCGATAACCTGTGGGATTTCGGTCAAGCGAATACGCTCGTTCAGGAACGCGCTGACTGCCTCCTCGTTTGCGGCGTTCATGGCGGCGGGCAGCGTCCCGCCTTCAGTTAGCGCCCGGTAAGCGAGTTTTATGCATGGAAAACGCTCCAGATCGGGAGCTTCGAAGTGAAGTCCGGAAGATGCGGTCAAATCGAGTGGCGGAAGCTGACATGAATGACGCTCGGGATACGTGAGCGCGTACTGAATCGCGTGACGCATGTCTGTGACGCCCATTTGCGCGATCACAGAGCCGTCGATCATCTCGATCATCGAGTGCACCACTGATTCGGGATGCACGACTATATCGATCTGGCCCGGTCCGAAGTCGAAAAGCCAGCGCGCTTCGATCACTTCGAGGCCCTTGTTCATCAGGGTGGCTGAGTCAATCGTGATCTTCGCGCCCATGTTCCAGGTCGGATGCTGCATTGCTTCTGCGACAGTGGCGTGCTCCATCTCAGCCTTGTTCTTCGTGCGAAATGGTCCACCGGAGGCAGTCAGGATGATCCGTCGCACTTCTTCGCGTCGCTCACCTCGCAGACACTGGTGCAAAGCGTTGTGCTCGGAGTCTACAGGCAACAACTCCGCTCCTGACTTCCGCGCTGCTTCGGTCATCAGCTCACCCGCCATCACGAGGGTTTCTTTGTTAGCGAGCGCGACGCGTTTGCCCAACTCGAGTGCTTTTAAGGTGGGCACAAATCCGATCGCACCGACCGTGGCTGAGATCACGCAGTCAGCCTCTGGGTGTGTGGCGACTTCGATCAGTCCGGCCTCGCCGATGACGATGCGTGGTAGGTCCACATCGCGTGCGAAAAGCATCGCGCGCAGATCATGTGCGGCAGTTTCATTCTCGACTGAGACTACTTCAGGCAGGTGCGTCGCGATCTGATCCGCGAGACGCTCGACGTTTGTTCCGGCCGCAAGCGCCACGACGTGCATGCTTCTCGTCGGCAACGACTCGATAACACGCAGGCTATTGCAACCGATGGATCCGGTCGAGCCAAGGATCGCAACTCCGGTGGTGTTCGTTAATGACTCAGTCATGCAATCAAACGTGGGATTGTTAATTTTGTATCGTAGGGGTCGAGAAGAGGGATAGTCTGGCCTGACGAATTAACGTAAGACGCTCCGATAACGCTCCACTCCCTATTACGCAGCAGCAGTTTAACGGTCGCGTTAACAGTTTTTCGTTCGCCGATAACTTTCAGATGCATTGTAGGCGCACTTGCATCGTCATAAAATTTTACATTCGCGGTGACGATGCTGCCGAAGTCTTTTACCGTACCGATATCCGACCGTAGCTTCTCATTCTTGCGGAGAAAATCTCTCGCGCGTGACGCCGCTTCGCTTTTGTTCACTGAGTACAAAGAGAAGCCGACAATACCTCCCACGAAACAGATCACCAGCAGACCAAGCGCGAGGACCACTCCACCAATAATCAAAAGGGTCTTTTTCGTGGTCATCAGCTTTCTTCTAAGCGTCAGCTTTGGAAGTAGAAGCGTGCAAAATAGTAGATGAGTGGCGCATTGAAGAGCAAGCTATCGAGACGATCGAGAATGCCGCCGTGACCGGGAAGTATGTTGGCGGCGTCTTTTGCGCCCGCGCCGCGTTTAAGTGCGCTTTCCGCCAGATCGCCGAAGATTCCGAGTAAAGCCATGATCGCGGCGAGGGGCAGCATGTATTTGAGTGGGAGCTCGCGAAAGAACCAGAAGTGTGCGAGTGCAGCCATCGCAAGTGCCGCGACAACGCCTCCGACCGCGCCTTCCCACGTTTTTCCCGGACTGATTGATGGTGCGAGTTTGCGTTTGCCGAGAGCGCGGCCGGTGTAGTAAGCGCCCGCGTCTGAACCCATCAGTACGAGGAAGAAGAACGATAACAGGTGCGCCGAGAGCGGCTGCGGGAAACCGGTGCGCAATGCGACGAGATGACTGCCGAGGAGGGGAATATACAAAACGCCGAGCAGCGTTGAGCCAACGGAGGCAATCATCTTTTCAAACGGCGCGCCACGCAAGGTCACGGCGATCAATGTCCCGATCGTGACGGCAAGGATCACAAACAGCACGAGGAGCACATTCGCCGGATCGTTTTGCAAGGGGATCGTGATCAGCGCGGCTCCGGCAACGTAGCCCGCCGCGACCTCAGGCTGTAGCTTGAGCTTCTTCGCGAGCAGATAAAACTCCCACAGCGCCAGCACCATCGCGGCCGCCGCGAGCAACACAAACACCCACCACAAAGAAGAAATAAGAATTGAAGCGATCAGGAAAGGTAAAACGACAGCCGCAGTTAGGATTCGTTTCATTCAGTTAGGCATCAGGGTTGATGGCCTGATAGCCGATGCCCCAGATGCGCAATAGGGCGCGGCATCCTTTCTCGAAGTCTTCCGTGAAATCGACGAGCTGGTATGAATGGAAGGTCCAGGACAGTTGTTCATAGTCACAAGGACGAAAAACCACGGGGACTATTCGTTCGCGTTTTTGACTTAATGCGAACGTGAGTTCCTGTTTGACCCAAAACGAGTTAACTGAATCTGGCGAAAGAAGGATAACAAACCAATCACATCGTCTCAACGCGTGACCAATTTCATCAAGCCATAGCCGGCCTCCCAATATCTCCGCATGGCTATACCATACCGGAACACCATGGCGCTTCAGGATCTCTGCTATTTGAGTAGCAAATCTCAAATCGAGACTAGAGTGGCACAGAAAGATTTCTTTAGGGTGAGGAAACATATTTTTGTGAGGTGTCGGTTAGTCAGTGCTCTGTCTAGGCTGCAGCCTGAAGAGCCTGAAGTGCGTGAGTTATTTGATCGATACCTTTCTCCTGCCCGTCCCACACGGGCACTACGACCGGGTTTAAATAGTGCATGATCCATCCAAAATTTTCCTTCGCCACGTTGAGATCAACGCCGACGAGGACCGGTATCACGCGATACGCAAACTGGATATTTGTAAGCGCAAAACCAACATCCCGATGAACGATAACCGAATCGAGAGCGTCAGGCGTGATCAGGACTACCAGTGCGTCTGACTGTTCCAGGGCTTCACCAGTCTCCTTGGCCCAGTTGTCACTCGGGTAGGTATCGTATTCATCGTCCCAAACATCCAAGCCTGCTTGTTTAAGAGTTTTGACGACCTGCCGGACTAATGGTCTGTTGCCATGCGAGTGAGTAATGAAGACTTTCATGTGAGTGAACTCCTTTGGATGCGGATTATATTGGAATAACTTATGGTCCGCAACAGAGAACAGTGCTCTATTTTAACTCACCACGAGCTTCAAGCCGCCAAACCGGCGGTCGCGGCGCTGGTAGTCGACGATGGCTTCGAGCAGGTGGACGCGGCGGAAGTCGGGCCAGAGGGTTTCGGTAACGTAGATCTCGCTGTAGGCGGATTGCCAGAGTAGGAAGTTTGAGATTCGCAGCTCGCCGCTCGTGCGCACGAGTAGATCAAGCTCGGGAAGATTGCGGGTGTAGAGCTCGTTCGCGATGCGCTCTTCCGTTAATTGATCCGGACGGCTGCCTTCGTCCAACAATCGCCTGACTGCCGCGCGGGTAGCGTCAACGATCTCTGCGCGTCCGCCGTAATTCAAAGCCACGGACAAGATCATGCCTTTGTTTCGGGCAGTTTGCTCGGTAGCGCGCTGAATTTCTTTGCGGACATTTTCAGCAAGGGCGCCAATACGTCCGATGGTCTGGAACCTGATGTTCTGCCGATCGATCTCCTCGAGCTCGAGACGGATGTAGCGACGCAGCATGCGCATTAACGCGTCAACTTCATAACGCGGACGCTTCCAGTTTTCCGTCGAGAACGCGTACAAGGTCAATGCGCCAAGACCGAGCCGCGCGCCTGTGTCGACCGCGGCGCGCACGGCTTCAACGCCAGCCTTGTGACCGGCGATGCGTGGCTGGCCGCGCTGTGCGGCCCAACGGCCGTTGCCGTCCATGATGATCGCGACGTGACGAGGCAAACGATCCCACGCCACCGCGGCGAGCAGCGACTCTTCTCGGGTTCCTTTTTGAATTACTCCGGCGAAGTCAGAAAGCATAAATGAGGCATTGTTAACTGTAGGAGTGTGCGTGTCAATTGGTTACTAAAAAGAAATTTTCACGCAAAGACGCAAAGGCGCAATTCCTCTTTGCGCCTTTGCGTGAGAAATTATTTATAGCGAACCGAAAGCAAGGTCAATCCGCACGCGGGCGCCGTAACGGCCGCTGCTGGACGCACGCCGATCTGGAGCGCCTCAGCAACTGCATCACGATCCAATTCACCGCGCCCGACTGCCATCAGCGTCCCCGCCATCGCGCGCACCATGTAACGCAGAAACCCCTTCGCGCTGACGCGAACCTCGATCAATGAGTCGTGCGATCGTTCGTCAGGTCGATCAAGGATCTCAACGCGCGTCACTGTCCGAACACGATCTTCAACATCTGACTGCGCGGCGGAGAACGCGGTCCAATCATGCTCCCCACAGAACAATTCGCCTACGTCTTTCATACGCTCGCGCTCGAGCCCGCGCGCATCGTGATAAGCGTAGCGCCACCAGAACGGCGAGATCACCGGGCCATTCACGATCCGGTAAACGTACGTCTTCTCGAGCGCCGAATACCGCGCATGAAAATCGCCGGCCACAACTTCACACGACAACACGCGCACATCTCTACCGAGGTTGCCATTGATCGCAGCGCGTAACTTCGTAGTCGTGATCTCGCGTTGAATTTCAACACTGGCGACCTGCCCTTCAGCGTGAACACCCGCATCTGTGCGGCCCGATCCATGAACGTTGACGCTCCGGCCGTCAATCAAAGAGAGCGCCTGCGTTAACTCACCCTGAACAGTCCTGCGACCCTCCTGCATCTGCCAGCCGTGGAAATCGGTCCCATCATACTGAAGTAGCAATTTGTAATTCATAACCTTTATCCACGGATTACACAGAGTCTATAAATCAGTCTGTGTAATCTGTGGATAAGCTTTCTGCGTGCGGCTGCCGGGCTTCACAACAGGCTCACCGAGTTTGCAGGCGTCACACACGGAAGACTCAACCGACAGCACTCTCAACGACGCCAGCGACGAAAGCGGAACACCAACATCCACACTGCCGCCGGAACGATCGATGATCGAAGCCGCACCAACAACATCCGCACCGGCTTTGCGAACCGCATCAATCGTCTCGCGAGTCGATCCACCAGTCGTGATCACGTCTTCAACAATCAAAGTCTTCTCACCGGGTGCGATCGTGAAGCCACGACGCAGTGTCATCTCGCCCGATTCACGCTCGGTCCATACAAACCTCGCTCCCAAAGCGCGCGCCACCTCGTGACCAATCACGATCCCACCAATCGCGGGCGACGCGACCAGTTGAATTCCCTGCCCCTGAAACTTCTCGGCAAGCGCGCGCCCGAAGCTTTCGGCGTGCTCGGGAAACTGAAGCACGAGCGCACATTGCAAATAGACGGTGCTATGCAAGCCGCTGGAAAGTTGAAAGTGGCCCTCCAGCAAAGCGCCGGTAGCTCTGAATTGATCGACGACTTGTTCAGCGTTCAAGTTCTTACCTCGCGGAGTATGTGCGTGCTACAATCCAAACGAATGCCGCCTTATTCGAATTTAGTTTCTGATTCTACTCTCGTCCAGGACACAATCGACCTCTTAACCTGCTCGGGCGGACGCGCCGCTGCGTCGGAGATCGTCGACGCCGTTTTTAAACTCTCTCACATCGACGACGAGCTTGCAGGACTACTCGTCGCAGACCTGATCAGAAACGATCGACGCTTCAAGATCGTCGAGAACAACACCGTCGAATTGCTCGCAGACGACAGCCACTTGCGGCTCTTGAAAGATCTCGATTTCGTGGTCGTCGACGTCGAAGCCACTGGCGCGAAAACGCCGCCAAACCGGCTCATCGAGCTCGGTGCTTTTCGAATTCGCGGCGGACGCGTCGTTGATAAGTTTGTGTCACTCGTCAATCCTGAGATCCCGATTCCGCGTTTTGTCGCGACGCTCACGGGTATTTCGAACGAGATGGTTAGAGACGCGCCGGTGTTCGCGGACGTCGCGCCGAAGTGGCTCGACTTCGTGAGCGATTCGGTTCTGGTAGCCCACAACGCGCCCTTCGACACGAGTTTTCTCAATCACGAGATCTCGCGCGTTTACCCCGGACATCGCATGGTCAACCCGCATCTCTGCACGGTCAGACTTTCACGACGCGCAATGCCGGCTCTCTCAAATCACCGGCTGGAGACGATCGCGAGTCATTTCTCGATACCGATCGCGAGCCGTCATCGTGCGGGCAGCGACGCACTCGCGACGGCAGAAATCTTCATCCTCTTACTCACCGAGCTGGAAGAAACTCACGGGATCAAAGATCTTGGCGCTGCGCGAAGGTTTCAGTTCCCGGAGTTGACCGCGGATCTTCACGGATGATCCGTGACGATCTCTGGTTTTTTCAATTTCTGTCGTAGCAAAACAAAAATCACAATCGCGACGACGAAGCCCAGTCCGATCCACGGATAGTACTTCGCGAGTATTTCTTTCGCCTGTGCTCCATATCGCACCGCGAAATAACCCTCAAGCAGAAATCTAAAACCACGCCCTACGACGATCGCCAGCATGAATCGCACGAGGCTAAACCGGAACACACCCGCGCTCACAACAAATATCTTGAACGGAAACGGCGGTGGCATCAGGGTGGCGGCCAACACCGCGAACATGTCATACCGCTCGATCCAATTTTTCACCCGGTTTCGTTTGACTTCGGAAAACCGGTTGAGCGCGCGTGCGCCGGCGCGTCGTGAAATCAGATAGAGAATCAGGCAACCGAGCGCCGATCCCGCCGTCGCCATAAACGCGTAAAGCAACATCCAGCTCGGATTCGTCGTCGACAACAACAACATCAACGCATCGACGCTGCTGGGCAACGGTATGAACGTCGAGTCGAGCAGCGCGACCACGAACAACCCGAACGCGCCATATGTGATCAGGTATTCAGAAAGCCGTGTGAGCCACTTAACCGGATGGATACCAAATTTCAACCAGGGATCCTTTCACTCTGAAACTTCGTCGGCTTCGGCATCCACCGGTGCGCGCCCGTTCCGGCGCTGCCGAATGACGAAATAAACAATCAACCCAATTAATACCAACGTCCCAACGATACTGACGATCACGAGCCCGTTGTCTTTCATAAACAGCAGCACCCGCCGGCCATAATAAACAGCGAGTATGCCTTCCACGTAGTAACGCAGCGAACGCGCAATCATCACCGTCAACAAAAACTTCCAACGCGGATACTCGAGCGCGCCCGCAGTCGCAACGAATATCTTGAACGGCAACGGCGGCGGCAGTATGGCGGGAATGGCGATCGCAAAAAACCCAAACCGCTCGTACACCCTCTCGACTCGCTTGATACTTTGCAAAGGAAAGCGCTTCCGCAGCACTGCCTGCCCGCCGCGACGAACGATGGTGTAGAGAAGATTGCAGCCGATCACACTTCCGATCGCAGCGAACAGGGGGAAATAAAAAGCAGCCCTCGGATCCTTAAAACAACGTCCGACAACGAGGTAATCGTTGATTTCGGGAAGTGACAAAAGCGATGAATCGAGAGCGCCGATAATGATCATCGCCGGCGCCGCAAAATAAATCGGCAGGCCAATAACATTAACTTCCAACCAGCGGGCAATCGCGGCTAACCAGTCGTACATGCGGGCGCTAATAAAGCATAGATACCCCTCGAAATAAAAATCCGCGTTAATCTGGGTACTGGTTCAGTTTGAAATACGCCGAAGGCGTTCGCTAATTTCAGCCCCGGGTTCGAGCGCAGTGAGAACCCTGGGTTTGTAGCGCAACGATGAATTCAAACCCTGTAAGGGTTCGCCAAACGCCTAACCTTTTCAGGGTTTAGCCTGTATTTGAATTGATACCCGGGGTTGTCGCATGCGCTCCAACCCCGGGCTGAAAATTAGCGAACGCCTTCGGCGTTTTTCAAACTGAGCCACTATTTTAATGTGCGTTCTATCTAACCGGGGCAAAAATGTTGGGCGTGTCGTAAGTAACACCGACGGTGAAGCCGGAGTTTGGACTGAAGCTGGTGAGACCTTTGATACCCGCAAAATCGAACCGCAACCCCGAAGCCCGGATCTGCATTCCGAGCCGCGCTTCGCCGTAAGATTCCGTGCCGAGTGGACCGTTACCGGGTCGCGTGTTGGCGCGGCCATTAACCTCGCCGGCGATGGCAAGCTGTTTGTTGATGTGAAAGATTCCCGCGAGTCCGTACGTCACCACGTCGTTTTGAGTAAACAACTCGGTCGGCGCAGTGAGAATCGCGATGCCGAGATTGCCGAACGTATTGAAGCGTCCGTCACGTCCGAACTTCTTGCCGACGAGAACCGATCCGAACGCGTTTGTCTGATTGAGCCCGATGCCGCGCGCCTCGTTTGAGTTAGGAAGCTGTACGCCAAAACGAAAGCCCAGCGATGGGCCGCGACGCGTTTCGTTACGCAGTTTGAATTTGGCCGCGATCGTGAAGTCGCCTGTGTCGTTGGTCGAGTTAGCACCGGGAGCCAGTTCCAGCGGGATTGCTGACGGACCACGAGAGTTGATGCTGACGTAATTTTGCGCGACGCCTTCGATCTGAAACTCGACGTTCGGTCCCATGCCGAAAGTGATGCCGATAACACCGCCGCGTGTCAGATCACCTCTGATTCCTGAGACGCTGTACTTCGCGCCTTGCATGAAATCGATGCCTGCTTCAATGCGGATCGTGCCCGGCGGGATTATGTCGACGTCTTCCGTTATGAGAGGGCGCTGCTGCGCGGTGGCAGTGGCAGTGCCGGAGATCAGCAGAGCAACAATTAATAGGAGACGCCTCATCGACGAGGGATTCTATGACAGGATTACAGGATTAACAAGATTTACATGATATTCTTGTGCGCCGAAAGGAAATCATCTATGCGAAGCCTTGTGTTCCTCTTCTTAATACTTGTTTGTCTGGTGACAGCTCCGCACGCGGGCCGGACAGCCCCGCAACAAAACGCGATTCAGCTACAGGGCATTAAGGACCGCATCACGATCCGCCGGGACGAGCGTGGCATTCCCTACGTCGAAGCACAGAACGATGAGGATCTTTACTTCGGACAGGGTTACGCCACCGCCCAGGATCGTCTCTGGCAAATGGATCTCTTCCGTCGCACTGCGCGCGGCGAGCTGGCAGAGGTACTCGGCGTTGGACCAAACAATGTCGCCGTCGATCAGGACAAGCTGCATCGCACTTACGGTTTTGCACAAGCGGCCGAAGCGGAAATCGCAGCCGCCTCGCCGCGCACGCGCATGATGTTGGAGGCGTATGCCCGCGGCGTGAACGCGTATGCAGCTTCACTCGATCCAAAGTCGATGCCGCCTGAATTTCAGATCCTGCAATACGGCTTTCGTGCGTGGACGGCGGCCGATTCGTGTGTAGTCGTCAAATTATTCGCTGAAGCACTGTCAGACACATGGCGCCTCGACATCATGCGGCAGTCACTCTCAGTTTTGCCCGCAGAAAAGCGCGCCGAGCTGTTGCCCGAAATCTCGCCGATCGACGTGCTGGTCGTCGGTAAAGACACACCTCAGTCGAAAAGCAAATCGGCCCGCGTAGCACGCCGGCCAGTTTCGACTGGATCACTTGCGAAGCTCGCGCACAACCAGGAGATTGCGGCTGCAGCTCTCGATCGCATCGGTTTTGGCACTGACGCGCTCGCCGCAAGCAACAACTGGGTCGTGAGCGGCAGTCGCACCGTCACGGGTAAACCACTGCTCGCCAACGATCCACACCTGCGCCCGACAGCGCCGTCGATCTGGCACCTAGTCCAACTGAGTGCGCCCGGTGTTCGCGTCGCCGGCGTTGCTACTGCAGGTTTGCCAGGCGTAATCATAGGTCACAACGATCGGATCGCGTGGGGTTTCACGAACGTCGGTCCGGATGTTCAGGATTTGTACGTTGAGAAGTTTAATCCTGACAATCCGAAGCAATACCAAATCCCGAGCGGTTGGCAGGACGCGGTGATTCGTCACGAACAGATCAAAGTCAGGAAAGCCTTCGGCAGCGCTGATTACGACACCATCACGCACGATGTGACCGTCACGAGACATGGTCCAATCATCTTCGAAGGCGACGGCCAGCGTTATGCGCTGCGCTGGACGGCCCTTGATCCAACTAAGAACAACGCCGAAAGTTCTTTCATCCTGAATCGCGCGCGCAACTGGAAAGAGTTCAATACCGCGCTGGAATCGTTTACCGCGCCGACACAGAACATAGTCTACGCTGACGTTGATGGCCACATCGGCTATCACGCCGCGGGTGTGGTGCCGATCAGGAAGTCGGGTGACGGCAGCGTGCCGTACGACGGATCGGCTGACGCGGGCGAGTGGACCAGTTACATTCCCGTGTCAAAGCTGCCAACGGTCTTTGATCCGCCTTCGGGAATCATCGTTACCGCCAACCAGCGAATCGTCGGCACTGAATATCCTTATTTTCTGTCGCATCAATGGGCCCAGCCTTACCGCGCGCGCCGGATACTCGATCTGCTCAGTGAAAAACCAAAACTGTCGTCCGACGACTTTCGTCGCATCCTTGGCGACGTCTACACGATCGCCGGCGTGTCGTTTACGAAAGAAGCAGTTAAATTGCTGCGGCCAAAGCTGACGCCGGCAGACGAGAAGTTAAAGGCCCATCTCGATGCCTTTGAAAAGTGGGACGGCCGAGTTAACGCTGAATCTAATGTGGCGCCGTTGATGGCTTACCTGCGTCTTGCGTTTCGATCGAAGATTCTAACCGCGGCGCTGGGCCAGGATCTGGTGAAAAACTATCAATGGAACAACTTTGATACGACTCTCGATCGTGTAATCAAGGAGCAGCCGGCGTCGTGGCTGCCCAAAGAGTTTGCAAGTTACGGCGATTTGCTGCGCGCGTGTTATGACGAAGCTATAGCCACACTCACGAAAAACCTCGGCGCTGATGAGAGCAAGTGGATCTGGGGTGAGATGACGAAAGCACGTTTTCCACATCCGCTCGGTGGCGCGCCTTTGATCGGCGGACAATTCACGATTCCGCCGTTTCCACAAAATGGGACCGGCGGTTTTATCGGCGCTACGGTAAATGTCGGACAGGCCGTGTCGATGCGATTGATCGCGGATCCCAGTGATTGGGACAAGACGCAACATGGGATCGCGCTCGGTGAATCGGGATTGCCGAAGAATCCTCATTGGAGTGACCAGCTTGCTGACTGGCGCGCGGTTACGCCACGCGAGTTTCCGTTTACGGCCGCAGCCGTGCTCAAAGCCACGAAGGAAACGTTAGTTCTCGAACCAACGAAATGAGCCACGAAGAGGCACAAAAGACACAAAAAGATTGGCGTGTGTTTTGTGCGATTGAGTTACCGGCTGAGGTGCGGGCGCGGCTCGATGATCATATTTTGACGTTGCGGAAAGAGGTTCCGGCTGCGGCGGCGAGTTGGAGTCGTGTCGAGAATATTCATCTGACGCTGAAGTTTTTCGGAAATGTTGAGGTGAAGCGGATCGCGTGCATCTCTGAGATGGCGGAGCGCGTGGTGAAACAGTTTTCGACGTTTCAGATCGGTGTTGGCGAGACGGGTGTGTTTCCGAGGCCGAGTCGCCCGCAGGTGCTTTGGATTGGTGTCAGCGATCCGTCGGGTCAGTTGAGTGCTTTGCAGGAGAAGTTTGAAAATGAATGCGCTGCGGAAGGTTTTGAGAAAGAGAATCGCGCGTATCGTCCCCACTTAACGATTGCGCGACTCCGCAAGCCTGAAGGCGCGCAACATCTGGCTGATACTCATTTGCAGATGAAGTTCGACCCGATCGACGTAGAACTAAAAGAGCTCGTGGTTTTTCGTAGCGAGCTCAGCCCTAAGGGCTCGAAGTACACCGTGATTTCGGCCGCGGATCTGCGCCGATGAACGCGGATTATCGCGGGAGCTCTCGCGGGCGCGGTGGTGGTGGCGGTTGATCTTTGTCGTCCTTCTCACCAGTCTGCGAAAACATTTCCTTGATCGCACCTACACTCGAAAGCATCGATGAAGCTTCCACCGGCATGAAGATGACTTTCGAATTATTACTCCGCGTCATGTCGCGCAAGCTCTCGATGTAACGCATCGTGATGAGATAGTGGCCAGGATCACCGCCGGGAATTGATTGAGCGATTCGCATCAACGCTTCCGACTCAGCTTCAGCGTTACGCAGTCGCGCCTGCGCCGCACCTTCGGCCCCGAGTATCGCCGACTGCTTCTCACCCTCTGCACGCGTAACCGCGGCCTGCTTCTCACCTTCCGCACGCGTGATTGCCGCTTGTCGATCGCCTTCGGCCTGCAACACGAGCGCGCGCCGGTTGCGCTCCGCGGTCATCTGTTTCTCCATTGTAATGCGCACGTCTTCCGGCGGATTGATGTTCTTCACGTCGACGCGTGTAACCTTCACGCCCCACTTGTCAGTCGCCTCGTCGAGGATTAGGCGTAGCTTGGAGTTGATCTGATCGCGCTGTGAAAGTGTGTGATCGAGGTCCATGTCGCCCATCACCGCGCGCATGCCCGTAATCGTCAACTGCACGATACCGCCAACCAGATCGTTCATTTCGTAGACGGCTTTTATCGGATCGGTGATCTGCCAGTACACGACTGAATCAACATGAATCGTGACGTTATCGCGAGTGATGACCGGCTGCGGCGGAAGATCAATATATTGCTCGCGTAAGTCGATAGAGGTCAGGCCAGGACGAGTGTTGGTCCAGTAAACAGCGCGCGGCTTGTCAATGAAGGGCCACAGAATGTTTAGCCCGCTGTTTGCGACCTGATGAAACCTACCGAGACGCTCAACCAGCATGACAGTAGCCTGCGGTACGATTCTGATCGTTTTCACCGCAATTACCAGCAAAACGATCGCGATGAACCCGAAAAACATGAAGGCCAGAAGTGTTGCTACTGGTTCCATTAGTCATGACTCCTGTCCACAGATTACCCAGATTATAGCTCGGAACCTGTCTAATCTGTGGATAAAGCTTGCTGAACGATCTCGGCGGCTGCCAAAATTATCTCCTCCGCGAACGGCAGACCCGCAATCTGTACACCAATCGGCAGCCCATCATTCGATTTCCCGGCCGGAATCGTCACGACAGGCAGGTTAAAGACACTGAACGTTTGCGCGTAACTGAACGCTTTAAACGTACCCATAGTGGTATCGCCAACGGTGACTTTCAGCGTGTCGTGTGGATAAGCAGGCGTGGCGCCGACTGGCGCGATGATGATGGGCGTCGTCTCCATCCACTGGACCAGCTCTTCACGTAGACGATCGCGCTCCATCCAGCCTGCGATGTATTCATCCAACGCGGGCGGGGGTTTGACATCGGCCGTACCCAGTCGCCAACTGACGAACGATCCGCCCTCATTCTCACGACCTTTATATAATCCGCGGAGCTGAACCACAGACGCGCGCGAAAACACTTTCAACCAAAGCTCGTTGCCGCGCTCGACATGCGGGGGCAGGCTCCCCTCAACGTTCAAACCCGCCTCACTCAACGCACGCGCCGCTGCCGCAACGGCACGCGCTGTCTCGTCAGTTACAGGCGCGACTCCGTCATGCGTGTACCACGCGACGCGAACGCCTCTCAGGTCATGCGATCTTCTTTCGAACGGATCTTTGCTGAGTGCAGCGAACAGTATTCGCAAATCGCCCGCCGTGCGCGCCAGTGGTCCAATCACCGCTCCGAGCGAGTATGGACCAATACTCGGTGGAAACTGCAGCTCACCCGGAATGCGGCCGGTCGTAGGCTTCAAACCACAGACGCCACAAAAATGAGCCGGAATTCGCACTGATCCCGCCAGATCGCTGCCGAGTCCGCCGGGCGACATGCACGTCGCGATCGCCACCGCTTCGCCACCACTCGATCCGCCCGGGGTCAAATCGTGATTCAACGGGTGGTTCGTGCGCCCAAACACTGGGTTGTCAGCCGTGTAGTCCATCGCCATCTCAGCGGCGTTACTTTTCCCAAGAATGATCGCACCGGCTGCTTTCAGTCGCGCCACAGCAGGAGCGTCGGTCTGCGGCACGTAATTCATGCGCATCTTCGAGCCGCTCGTCGTGCGCAAACCCGCCGTCTCGATCGTGTCTTTGATCGTGAGCGGCACGCCTTGCAACGCACCGGCGCCTGCTCCTCTCATCACCGCGATTTCCGCGTCGCGCGCGCGTTCCATCACGTCAGGCGCGAGTGTGACGATCGCATTCAGCTCCGGATTCAAACGGGAAATCTGTTCCAGATGCGCCTCAACAACCTCAACCGGCGACACCTCCCGCTTCCTGATCATCGCCGCAATGGTCCCTAAACTCTCTTTGATAAGGTTCGACATAAGTTTGAAGTTTAGAGTTCAGCCTTTAGGCTGCTCTTTCGTCAACCACAAGCTAAAGCTTGAACTCTGAACGGTGGTTTTGAATTTCCTGCGCTTCCCAATATAATTCAATTGCTCTGTACACACTCATTTACAAACTGTCCCTTCGAGTTCGCAGCAAAGGAGTGAATTCTTGGCTATTCGTTTGAGCAGGACTTTCGTCTTGCGCAAGCTACACCAGCTTTCCGGTATCGTTCCACTCGGACTTTTCCTTTTAGAACACTTTTACACCAATTCAAAGGCGTTGACGGGTGCGGGCGACTTCAACAAATCCGTCGTCGACCTCCAGTCGATCCCGTACATTCTTTTCGTCGAGATCGGCGGTATCTTCATTCCGCTGATCTATCACGCCGTGTACGGTCTGGTGATCACGATGGAGGCGCGGCCGAACAACCTCGCGTACCCCTACTCGCGCAACTGGTTTTACCTGATCCAGCGAATCACCGGGATCATTCTTTTCTTTTTTATCACTTTTCACGTGCTCAACTTCCGCTTCGGCCTGATACCGGGACTCAATACGGAGTCAGTAGCGCACCATCCGGACCGCGCGTTTGAAATCGTCGCACGTGAGTTTCGCATGGTTCCGATTTTTATCATTTACATGATCGGCATTACCTCGACTGTCTGGCATCTCGCCAACGGCATCTGGTTGTTTCTCGTCGATTGGGGCATCACGATTGGTGAGCGCGCGCAGCGTTTGACTGGTTATGCGTGCATCGCGTTTGGCGTGGTGCTGCTGCTGGTTGGCATCAACGCCGCCATCGCATTCATCCGTCCCGGCGGACTGTTAGGAGGAATTATTTATTAATGGCCAGTAACGGAATGAAAATCGCGATTGTCGGAGGTGGGTTGGCGGGCCTCGCAGCCGCCATGAAAATCGCGGAGGCCGGCCATGCTGTCGATCTGTTTTCCGTCGTGCCCGTGAAGCGCTCACATTCGGTCTGCGCGCAGGGCGGCATCAACGGCGCTGTTAACACCAAAGGCGAAGGCGATTCAACCTGGGAACATTTCGACGACACTGTTTACGGCGGCGACTTCCTCACGAACCAGCCACCCGCGAAAGCGATGTGCGAGATGGCGCCGTCGATCATCTATTTGTTCGATCGCATGGGTGTTCCCTTCTCTCGCACTCCTGAAGGACTGCTCGACTTTCGCCGTTTCGGCGGCACTAAACATCACCGCACCGCATTCGCCGGAGCTTCGACCGGCCAGCAACTGCTCTACGCGCTCGACGAACAGGTTCGTCGTTATGAAGTAGCCGGCAAAGTCAGAAAGTATGAGCACTGGGAGATGATGTCGATCGTGCTCGACGAGCATCAGGTGTGTCGCGGACTGATCGCGATGGACTTGCAGACGCTCGAGTTGAAAGCGTTTCCGGCTGACGCCGTGATCATGGCGACCGGTGGTCCGGGCCTTATCTTCGGCAAGTCGACGAATTCGATGGTGTGCACCGGCAGCGCGGTCTCGGCGTGTTACCAGCAGGGCGCGAGATACGCGAACGGCGAGTTTATCCAGGTCCATCCGACGTCGATTCCGGGCGAGGATAAGTTGCGTTTGATGTCGGAGTCGGCGCGCGGCGAAGGCGGTCGTGTTTGGGTGCCGAAAAAGGAAGGCGATGTTCGTCCGGCGTCTACGATTCCGGAGAATGAGCGCTGGTATTTCCTCGAAGATAAGTATCCCGCTTACGGCAATCTCGTGCCGCGCGACATCGCGACACGTGAGATCTTCCAGGTGTGTATCGAAGGAAAGGGTGTCGGTGGTCAGAACCAGGTTTATCTCGATCTGACGCACATTCCCGCCGAAACTCTCGATCGAAAACTCGGCGCGATTCTTGAAATTTACGAGATGTTCGTCGGCGACGATCCGCGTCACGTGCCGATGCGAATCTTTCCGGGCGTACACTATTCGATGGGCGGGCTCTGGGTTGATTACAACCAGCGCACGAACATTCCCGGACTGCTCGCAGCCGGTGAATGCGATTACTCGATTCACGGCGCGAATCGTCTGGGTGCGAATTCACTCGTTAGTTGCGTATTCGGTGGTTTCGTCGCGGCGCCCGCTGCGATCGAGTATGCGAAGAACATTGAGCGCAATGGCGCCGATGGCTCGCGTATTTACGATCAGGAGCTGAAAATGCAGCAGGAGATCAACGACAAGTTGATCAAGCAGAGTGGTACCGAGAACCAGTACGTGCTGCACCAGGAAATGGGCAAGTGGATGACGGACAACGTCACCGTTGTTCGTTATAACGACAAGCTCAAAGCGACTGATAACAAGTTGCTGGAGCTAATGGATCGTTACAAGCAGATCTCGATCAACGATTCGAATCTCTGGGCCACGATGGCGCTGCCGCACGCGCGCCACCTCGCCAATATGCTCGAGCTCGCGCGCGTGATCACGCTCGGTGCGTTGAATCGCAACGAGTCGCGTGGCGCGCACTACAAACCCGAGTTTCCGGATCGTGACGATGAGAATTTCCTGAAGACGACGATTGCGGAGTATTCCGGCGAAGGTCCGGTCTTCTCGTACGAGCCGGTAGACATTTCTTTGATAAAGCCGCGCAAGCGCGACTACAGCAAGGCGAAGAAAGGTTAAATGAGACCAACGACACAACCACCGAAGACAGTCGAAATACACATTCGGCGGCGCGCTAATCCCGATTCCTCGCAGTACTGGGAGCAGTTTGAGATTCCGTATCGCCCGAATCTCAACATCATCTCCTGCCTGATGGAGATTCAGAAGAATCCCGTGAACAAAGCGGGTGAGCGGACGACGCCGCCAGTCTGGCAGATGAACTGTTTGGAACAGGTGTGTGGCATCTGCACGATGGTAATTAACGGGCGTGTGCGACAGTCGTGCTCCGCGCTCATCGATAATCTCGAACAACCGATCAAGCTTGAGCCGATGTCGAAGTTTCAGAACATTCGCGATCTGGTTGTCGATCGCTCGCAGATGTTCGATCACCTGCGTCGCGTGCATGCGTGGGTAGAGCTGGATGGAACTCACGATCTCGGTCCGGGACCGCGAATGGACCAGGATGACGTGCAGGAGCGTTACGCTTACTCTCGTTGCATGACTTGTGGATGTTGTCTTGAGGCTTGTCCGCAGTATGAAGACAACAACTACATCGGGCCACAGGCGATCGCGCAGGTGCGTCTATTCAACATGCACCCGTCCGGCGCGATGAACCGCACTGAGCGACTCGAAGGAATTATGGGTGAGGATGGCATTACTAACTGCGGCAACGCGCAAAACTGCGTCAAGGCCTGCCCGATGAACATCCCACTCACGCGCGCAATCTACGAGGAAAACCGCGAAACCGTGATCCACGGGTTACTCGGCTGGCTTAAAGGCTAAAGCCACAAACAGCGGGGGCAAGCCCCTCTTCCTGACTTGTTCTTTTTTGAAGCGCTCGGGTGAGGAACAAGTCAGGAAGAGGGGCTTGCCCCCGCTGTTTCCGCCTTTTCTTAAATCCCGAGCACGTCAACGAGCTCCTGCACCGCTGACGCACTCTTCTGTAACGCAATCCGCTCTTCCGCCATCAAGTTGATCTCGATGATCTGTTCCAAGCCACGCGCACCGAGCTTGCACGGCACGCCAACGTAAAGCCCGTTGATCCCATACTCACCTTCGAGATACGCGGCGCACGGAAGAATCTTCTTCTTATCCTTCAAGATCGACTCCGTCATCTCCACTGCCGCTGCCGACGGCGCGTAGTACGCCGATCCGGTTTTCAACAACGCCACGATCTCCGCACCACCGCCTGCGGTTCGCTTCACAATCGCGTCGATCTGGTCCTTCGACAGCAACTCCGTGATCGGAATGCCAGCGCACGTCGAGAACCGCGGCAACGGCACCATCGTGTCACCGTGTCCGCCCAGTACAAACGCCGTCACGTTCTCCACCGAAACATCCAGCGCCTCAGCAAGGAAGCAACGCATGCGAGCGGAGTCGAGCACGCCTGCCATTCCGATGACGCGATGCTTTGGAAATCCCGATCGCTTCAACGCCACCTGGCACATCGCGTCGAGCGGATTCGAAACGATGATCAGAATCGAGTTTGGCGAGCGCCTGACAACTTCGTCCACGACTTTCGACACGATATCGGCGTTCGTTTTGAGTAGATCGTCGCGGCTCATACCCGGCTTGCGGGCGAGACCAGCGGTAATGATCACAACATCTGAGTTATCGGTTTCGTCGTACGTGTTTGAGCCGATCATACGCACGTCGAAACCCTCGATGGGTGCGGCTTCTGCCAGGTCTAATCCCTTGCCCTGCGGCACTCCTTCGACGATATCCACGAGCACGACATCGCCGAGCTCCTTCGACGCCAGCCAATGTGCGGCAGTCGCACCAACATTGCCTGCGCCCACAACCGTAATCTTCTTTCGCGCACCCATTTCGCTTAATTCCTTTGATTTAAATGTAGATTTGAAACGCGCGAGTTTACAAGTCGGTCGAGAGGGGTGTCAAATCGATTTATGAGCGACGTCGATTCTGATAATCCGTTCCCGGAGCCAGTAGAGATCGAGATCACTGACGTCTTCGACCTGCACACGATCCCGCCGCGCGACGTGAAAGTAGTTGTCGAAGAGTACCTGCGCCTCGCACACGAGAAGGGATTCAAAGCGGTGAGGATCATCCACGGTAAAGGCATCGGCGTGCAACGTGAGATGGTACGCTCGATCCTCGCGCGCACTTCATTCGTCATCGACTGGGCCGACGCCCCACCCGAAGCCGGCGGCCTCGGCGCCACGATTGCGCGCCTGGCTACTGAGGGATAAAGTGATACTGGATGACACTCTTTCCGGATATACAGTCGTCGCAACGACTACGACAGGAAGCTATACCTAACGCCTTACACAGAGTAAACGCCGCGCGACTTACGCTGAACTACTAAGTTTGCGCTAAATCCACACGTCATTCTGTGCGGTCCTATCACTGGTCTCGTGTCCAGTGTTCGCGACACCTCCTGGTTCGATAAGTAGCAGTTTGACCTCTGCATCCGCAAACGGCTTGTGCTCAACTCCCTTCGGCACCACAAACATCTCACCAGCGGAGAGATTGACGAAGCCGTCCCTGAAGTCAATGCGGAGATCTCCTTCGAGTACGATAAACGTCTCGTCCGTGTCTTTGTGGTCGTGCCAGATGAAATCGCCTTCGATTCGTACGACCTTGAATTGATAGTCATTCATCTCCGCGACAACCTTCGGCTGCCATTGCTCGGTAAAGAGAGAAAACTTCTGCTGAAAATTGATGGCCTTGCGGTCCATTTTAGTCGGATTAGGCTCCATCTGTTTTATTCCTTGACTCAGTATACTCTTCGTTGAAATTCGCCTGCCTGTCTCTAAGGTGCGCTATAATCGGCGCAGCGAAAAGCGAGCGATACCACGACCGCTCGCAAATCGTTCAAGCATTCCGGATCTATTCCCTCTCAACCCTGCGTAAACCAAACCTAGCGATGAACTCGAAAAATTCAAGACCGAAACCACCCAAACCAATCGCCCCGCCGGCTTTTCGCCCACAGCCAACGCCAAAAGTGCTGCAAACAAAAATGCTTCCTGGCAAGCCACCGCGTGACCAAGCTCGTCGCCAACCGATCGCGCCGCCAGTCTATAGTCCCAAAGCTAAGCAAACCATACAGCTTAAGACGTCGCGCCATGCAGTGGTCCAACGGGCATTAGGAGGCGCAGGCGCACCGCCACCGCCGGGACCTAATTGGGCAGCAAGACTAAGAGCGACGATACCACCGGCACAGCTAGCCGCTCAGTTTGCCGCGCAGCAAGCGGCCGAGCAACAAGCAGCCGCGCAACGAGCGGCCGAACAAGCAGCGGAGGCTGCGGCAGCGGCAGCGGCCGCCGCAGCGCAAGCATTGGCAGACCGCCAGGCAATTGCGCCGTTGGGTAACGTTGTTTTGAGAGGCTCTTGCAGCACCCATTATAACGATGGCTGGGGTGCACGCTACGCAATAACTGCTAATGCAACTCTTCAGGCAAGAGTAAGAGCCGAGTGGGTTAATGGTGAAGCGCATGATGGAAGCACCTGTAGCTTCGATCTGGGAACCTACACGGTTGGAGGACACACGAGTAGCTGTTCCGTGCTTTACCGGAAGGTGTGGCAAAACGCTTCGACCACCTGGGACGCAGATGTTTGGCATTGCGGCCCTAATACCAGGGCGGGATAGCTTTTCAACCGTTCAGGAAGATCGCTTTCGTCGAGGACGGCAATACAAATGTCGTTGCTGCGCTTGACTCGGTGACACTGACGCGCGGACCGTTTCGTATTCTCTCAACTGACAATCTTAGCCCGGACCATCACAAGCGGCTGATCTTGTTTACGTGTAATCTCGGATTGAATCAATCCGATTTAGGTCTTATCAGTGTTCAAGCTGCGGGATTCCCTCTAACGGTAGAAAATCTGGGAAAGGTGACAGGAGTACCCGGTCTGGATGCCTCATTCGTGATCGTCAGACTTCCTGACGGCTTACCGGCCGGCGAACTCCCGTTAACGATCACCGTGCGCGGACTGCTGATCGTAACTCATCCACGCTGATCATTTCTCTGTAACGTAGTTAGAAGTAGGGGCGAGGGGCTTTGCACAAAGCAGGACGAGGTTCTAATGTCCTTAGGAAAACTGGTGCCCCCGGCGCGATTCCAACGCGCGACCTCTCGCTTAGGAGGCGAGCGCTCTATGCAGCTGAGCTACGGGAGCACATGTGAGGGAATCGTATCATGTATCCTGTACCACTACTGTCCCAACGTTAGTTGAACAGAATCAGTTGTTTGCAGAGACGGTCCAAGTCGGTTTGGTCGTCTACTAAAGAAAGAGCCTGTGAAATGGGGGTTTTCTCGAAAAGAGTGACGCTGC
>Ga0126311_10000075_pt1 | contig 49203 bp, 38 predicted proteins | sample Plot61_FD_92539 | JGI IMG/M metagenome (GOLD analysis project Ga0126311, IMG submission 92539) | Serpentine soil microbial communities from UC McLaughlin Reserve, CA, USA - Plot61 | ecosystem: Environmental > Terrestrial > Soil > Grasslands | place: USA: UC McLaughlin Reserve, Lake County... | reverse complement strand
ATCGCTGATGTAAATCGTAACCCAGGGTTCTCGCTTCGCTTCGAACCCTGGGCTGAAATTAGCGAACGCCTTCGGCGTATTTTCAAAATTGAACCAGGACGGAAATATGCCTCAGTTTGAAAACGCCGAAGGCGTTGGCCAATTCCAGCCCAGTGGTTGGAGCGCAGCGACAACCCTGGGATCCGATAAAAAAGAAACGAAAAACCCTGAAAGGGTTTGTCTTAACGGCGAACCTTTTCAGGGTTATATCCCATTGACTTCTCGCTGCGAGCCACGGACAATGGGCCGCAGTTAGCCCAGGCACCGACCCAACGCGGTGGTTCAAGTTGTCCGTCCCAGTTTTACAAGACCTCTAGCTTGCAGAGTTAGTTAGTTTCTTAAAAATGAATTTAAATAACCCCCGTTCATCGCGCGTCCATCGGAGTGTGGTTGTTATCGGATTTGTCTGTCTGCTGGCGAGTTTCGCCGGTGTGATCCTCGTCGGAGCGCATGTCGACGACCTCCCAACCTCCGCCCCAGCAGTAAATTCACCGGATAAAGCCCGACTTACCGAACAGTTCGCGAGACTACCGCTCAGCTTTGAGATCAATAAAGGCCAGATCGATCAGCGGGTGAAGTTTCTTTCACACGGCCCTGGTTACGATCTGTTTTTAACGGCGAACGAAGCTGTTCTCAAAGTGCAAAAAGCGCGGGCGGACAACGGGGATAAAAACGTGAGCGAAGGCTCGGTGTTGCGCTTGAAGCTGCTCGGCGCTAACGCTACACCGCAGGTCGAAGGTCAACAAGAGCTGCCCGGCAAGGTCAACTACTTCACCGGCACCGATCCAGCCAAGTGGTTCCGCAACATTCCCACCTATCGACGAGTTCAGCTCAAAGAAGTCTATCCGGGTATAGACCTGGTCTATTACGGCAACCAGCGTGAACTCGAGTATGACCTGGTTGTCGCAGCCGGCGCTAATCCGAAGCTCATCAGATTCAGTGTTGAAGGGGCGGATCAAATTCGTCTCGATAAGTGGGGAAGATTACTGCTCGGTTTGAAGCACGGCGATGTCTCTCTGAACAAACCCGTGATCTACCAGCTCGATGAAAGTGGTGGCCGCCGCGAAGTAAAAAGCGCGTATGTCGTCAACGGAAACGAAGTCAGCTTCAAACTCGCTCGCTTCGATTCCAGCAAGCCACTGGTAATCGATCCCGTACTCATCTATTCAACTCTTTTGGGAGCCGGCGGCAACGATGTTGCTAACGCGATCGCAGTCGATTCTCAAGGAAGTGCATACGTTACCGGCAATACGGAGACCAGCAATTTCCCAACCACGGCAGGAGCTTTCAAATCTACTTCTACTCTCGGTGGAGCATTTGTTTCAAAACTCGATCCGACTGGTAGCACACTGATCTACTCGACATATTTAGTCGGTGAGGGCAGGTCGACAGGACTTGGTATCGCAGTAGACGCGTCCGGAAATGCCCACATCACCGGAACCACCACCGCCGAGAACTTCCCGATCGTTAACGGTTTGAAGACCGCGAGTAACTTTTTCAAGACCACTGATGCGGCCGCGAATTGGAACAATCTAAATACCGGGCTCACCGGCACTGTGCATATCATCGCGGTTGCTCCAAACGCGCCAAACACAATCTACGCCGCAGGCACAGAAGGATTCTTTCGTAGCACTGACGCCGGAGGAACGTGGATCAAGACACCATCCACCGGCTTGTCGGGCTTCTCGTTCGCCAACGACATGGTGGTAGATCCCACCAATTCTTCAGTTGTTTATGTTGGGGATCTTTCCGGTATCTTTAAGTCAACTGATGGCGGCAACACCTGGAGTAGGGTTGGTCCGACGGTGATCTTCAGCTCCGTGTTTTCGATACGGTTCGATCCTTCAACACCGACCACGATTTACATTGCCGCGCGGAACGGTGTGTTCAAAAGTACGGACAGCGGCAGTAACTGGACCATGCTAAACAACGGCCTGCCCGGTGGCACTCCAACCGTTCTTGCCATCGCCATCGATCCAACAGCTCCGTTGACACTCTACGCCGGTACGTCCAGCAACGGTCTTTTCAAAACCACCGACGGCGGCGGTGTGTGGACCGCGATGAACAATGGCATGGGCGGCGGCAATCCGACGATGGTGACCGCGATCGCGATCGATCCCGCCAATCCGGCGACGATTTATACGGGCCATGGCGATACACCAGGAGCGGGCGGTATCAACAAGAGCACGAATGGCGGAGCTTCGTGGACTCTGCTCACGAACGGCGTGCCGAATGCCGGTGTCTTTACCCTCATTGCGACTCCTTCGGCGGTTTACGCGGCTGTCAACAGCAATGGTGTTATCAAAACGACAAATGGAGGAAGTAGCTGGACGAAGGTTGCTACTGGTTTATGGACCACGAGTGTCATCAGCCTCGTCGTCCATCCAACTGATCAGGCGGTTCTATTTGCCGGAACAACTGGTATTGGTCTCGCGGATGCTTTTGTCACTAAATTGAATGCCTCGGGCTCCGGCGTGTTGTTTTCAACTTTTGTCGGCGGGAGTGGCGAGGACATTGGCAACAGCATCGCGGTCGACGGCGGAGGAAACATTGCCATTGCAGGACAGACCTTCTCGACAAATTTCCCGGTTGTTAACGCCGTTCAGTCGAGTGTAACTCTTATCGAGAACTGCGGGACCGGATTCGTGACTAAGTTGAACCCCGCTGTTCCGTCATACACGTTCTCAACGTATCTCGGCGGCGGCCGGTGCGATCTCGCGAATAGCGTCGCGACGGATAGCTCAGGCAATATTTATGTAGCGGGACGGACATCTTCCACTGACTTTCCGACTGCAAACGCATTTCAACCTGCTCTCGGCGGATCGGGGCCGTTTTTCAAATCGGATGCCTTCGCTACTAAGCTCACACCCGCTGGCTCTCTCATCTATTCCACGTATCTTGGCGGTACTGACGATGATGCTGCTTTCGGAATCGCAGCGGATTCTTCCGGCAACGCTTACATCACCGGCTCTACCTCGTCAACGAATTTCCCCACGATGAATCCGATCCAGGCAAGTCTATCGGGTTCTAGTTCAGATGTTTTTGTAACCAAATTCAACAGCACTGGGTCTGCACTTGTTTACTCGACCTACCTCGGCGGATCAAGCTTCGAGTCGGGGCGCGGCATCGCTATCGACTCAGCAAACAACGCCTACATCACCGGGACCAGCAGCTCTTTTGAATTCCCACTCGTTGCCGGCGCACTGCGCACGAAGAGCCCGATATATAAGAGCCTCGATGGCGCCGCCAACTGGGGCAACGACAATTACGGATTCAGTGGCGCTGTGATCACCAGTATGGTGATTCATCCCACTCAGCCTTCAATCCTTTACGCCGGGACGCAGTCCGGCGTGTTCAAAAGCATAAATGGCGGGCGAACGTGGTCGGCAATCAACAACGGTCTTAACAACGTCAACGCGACAGCTCTCGTTATCGATCCTTCGGCGCCGTCGACGTTATATGTCGCGATTAGTGGTAGCCAAAGTGGCGGAGTCTATAAGACCACCGATGGTGGAGGTATTTGGAGCCTCCGCGATCACGGATTAATACTCGGCACGAACGTTCGCAGTCTCGCTATCGACCCCGTTACGCCGAATACTTTATATGCAGGTGTTAGTTTTTGTTGTGTTGTCGGTCCTCACATCTTCAAGACTACGGATGGAGCGGATAATTGGGTCGCGGTGGGAAACCCGCCGCCTGCGCCGCCGTTGGTTCCGGCATCATTCGCCATCGACCCGCTGAACCATACGACGATTTATGCGGCGGACTCGGTAATTCCGGGTGGGTTTTACAAAAGCACGGATGCCGGGCTCACCTGGCAAGCGCTTCCCGTCAATCAGCAGGGTTCATCCGGCGGTCGCTTTATCGCAGTCAGCCCGTTGACGCCGGGACTCATGTTCGCCAGCTCAGACGACAAGGTATTTAAAAGTGTAGACGGTGGTAACAACTGGTCGGTCGTGCTTTCCATCGGCGGAAAAACCATTTTCGATCCGGTAAATTCATCGATAGTTTACCTGGTGTCGACGAAGCCCTTCGCTTTAGCTCAGCGAGGCGTGTTCAAAAGCAATGATAGCGGGCAAACATGGGTTGCGATGAATAAGGGACTCAACGAGCCGACGGCAGCAGCGCTCGTGATCGATCCGCTGCGACCTTCAACGTTGCATGTGGCGTCAGTTCCGTCTGCCGGCATTGAAGCTTTTGTCACAAAAATCAATCCGGCGGGCAATGCGCTCGTTTACTCGACCTTCATCGGCGGCCCTCTCAAAGATCCGATTCTCTCAATCAGTAGCGCTCTTCCTTTCGGCATAGCGCTCGACTCCGCGGGCAATGCTTGTATCGCCGGGTCAAGCTCAACGTTGGGCTTTCCACTAACTCCTAACGCCTATCAGCCTTTCAATCGCGGCGGCGATGATGCTTTTATCGCGAAGCTGGGAACGTCGTACAGCATCAGTGGCCGCGTGCTGCAAAACGGCGCGCCCGGCGCCCCGCTGAGTCGCGCGGAGGTCGTCTTGAATGACGGTACGTCGTTAACGAGCGTGCTGACTGAAAGCGATGGCTCTTACCTGTTCCCCAGATTGCGTGAAGGCGGAAGCTACACGGTAAGCGCGGCGGCGCCTCACTTTGTGATGACGCCGGCAAGTCAGAGCTTCAACAATCTCAACAGCGATCACGTTTTGGATTTCAATGCTGTTACCAGCGATTCGCCGTTTCACACGATTAGCGGCCAGGTAACGGAGAATGGCGTTGGGTTACCCGGCGTCACGGTGACGCTCAGCGGAACTCAGTCTGGTCTAAGAACCACGGATAGCAATGGAAACTATTCATATGAACTGATCATCGCCGGCAACTACACCGTGACGCCGTCGCTGCTCGGTTTCAACTTTGCACCACCCAGCCAGACTTTCAATTCTCTGAACACAAATCAAATCGCAAACTTCACTGCCACTCGCCAGAATTTTGTAGTAACGAACACTAACAACCACGGCCCTGGATCGTTGCGCGATGCGATCATCAATGCGAACGCCACGATCGGCACAGACACCATTGTCTTCAACATTCCCGGGCCCGGAGTGAAGACGATTACTCTGCTGATTGCGCTGCCTGAGATAACGGATCCGATCGTAATCGATGGGACTACTCAACCCGGATACGCAGGCACACCAGTGATTGAGCTTGATGGAACAGGGCTCGGCTTTACCAGTGGTCACGGGTTGCTGATCAAAGCCGGCGGCAGCACCGTACGTGGGTTAGCGATTACTAACTTCCGCGCGGGCAACGGCATCGTGTTACAAGACTGCGACAACAACGTGATCCAGTCGAATTATATCGGCGTCGCTCCAGACGGAACGACCGCCCGCGCGAACGTGCGCGGGATTTTCCTGAACAACTCAGATCACAACCTGATTGGAGGCACTACTGCCGCTGCACGTAACGTGCTTTCGGGAAACAACAACGGTATTGTCATCACCGGCGCCGCCAACACCATTCAGGGAAATTTCATAGGAACTAATGCTGCCGGAACGGCAGCGCTGCGGAACGTTGGTGGCGTGGATATCTTCGGCTCTGAGTCGACAGACAATGTCATCGGCGGCACTGCGCCCGGAGCGGGCAATCTCATCTCCGGAAATGAATTCGGGATTGAAAATCACGGCGATGGAACGATCATTCAAGGTAACCTGATCGGAACAGACATCACCGGGACAAACAAGATTCCCAACGCGAATGGTGTCCAGTCCATAAGCTTGAACACTCTCATCGGCGGTCTCGTACCCGGAGCCCGGAACATCATCTCAGGCAACACAGGGAATGGTGTTTACCTGCGCGGCGCCGGCAATAAGTTACAAGGCAATTACATTGGCACAGATATCACCGGCACTTTGGCGATGGGTAACGCCGGCACTGGTGTTATTGCCGGTGAGACTGCTTTGATCGGCGGCACCGAGCCGGAAGCGCGAAATATCATCTCGGCGAACGGTGGCATTGGAAACAACGGAAACGTCGCCCTCGGATTTAACAACTCTGGTCCAGCAGCGCTTGTGCAAGGTAACTACATCGGCACTGACGTCACCGGCACTAAAGCGCTCGGTGGCGCACCTGCGGGTATCACTATCAGCAGCAACAACAATGTGATCGGCGGCACAGTTGCCGGTGCGCGAAACGTCATTTCGGGAAATACCGTCGGTATCCAGATTGGGACATTCTTCTCAGGTGCGCCGGCGGGAAGCGTCATTCAGGGAAACATCGTCGGACTGAATCCACTCGGGAACGGTCCGCTGCCAAATACTCAGCAGGGCATTGCGATTACCGGTGGAACGAACAGCACGATCGGCGGTACGCAGAGCGGAGCAGGCAATCAGATTGCGTTCAACGGCGGCGCCGGAATCGCAATCACTTCCGGTACTGGCAATGCGATACGTGGCAATTCTATTTTCTCGAATAACGGATTGGGAATAGATCTCGGTGCGACTGGCGTCACCGCAAATGACGGCAGCGATCCGGATACTGGTCCAAACAATCTGCAAAACTTCCCGGTGATCACGACCGTGCTATCGTCGGCTAACAGCATGACGATTCAGGGAGCTCTGAAATCGATTCCGAGCACGGCTTTTCAGATCGATTTCTTCTCGAGTGCTGCTGTCGATCCTTCAGGAAGTGGAGAAGGAGCACAGTTCATCGGCTCGACTTCGGTAAACACAGATGGGAACGGCGACGCAACTATCAACGTGACGTTCCCCGTTGGTCTAGCAGCCGGCCGCGTGATTACGGCAACGGCTATTGATCCTAATGGAAACACGTCGGAGTTTTCGGCAGCTGACCCCAGTTCAGCATTCGGCAGTGTGCAATTCAGCGTGAGCTCGGTTGTGGTAATTGAAGACATTGGTTCGCTGACTGTTACTGTGCTGCGTACGGGCGGCTCCTTAGGCAGCATGAATGTTGATTATGCAACTGCGGATGGCACGGCGCACGCGGGTCAGGATTATACGGCGGCCTCCGGCACGTTGACTTTCAACGCCGGTGAGACGAGCAAGATTATTCAGATCCCCATTGCTGATGACGCGACGACTGAGCCGGATGAAAACTTCACCGTGGTGTTAAGTAACGCTTCAACTCTTGAGGCGTTGGGTGGTCCCAGCACGCTGCTGGTCACGCTTCTGGACCACTCGACAACTCCATTTGTGTTCATCAACGATATCGCCGTGGTTGAAGGTAATACCGGCACGACAGAGGCAGTGTTTAAGATCAATATGTCAGCCGCCACCGGGCGTGCAGTCAGTGGTAATTATGCGACGGCGAACATCAGCGCCTTTGGTGGCTCGAAATGTAGTGATCAGGGCGTTGATTACCAAACAAGCTCGGGCACGTTTTCATTCCAGCCCGGCGCCACGACTTTTACGGTCCCGGTTACGATTTGCGGTGACCTGAGTGCAGAAGCGAATGAAACTCTGCGAGTTAACCTTTCGGGTCTTTCGGGCGCGCAGTTCTTCGATAGTGTGGGTGTGGGCACAATCGTCGATGAGGATGTGCTGGAGTTGATCCTCGAAGACTCCGGTCCGAGCCCGACGCAGGCCGCGGCTTTGGATTCTTACTTTGCCGTTAGAGATCCGTTCCGTGTGTTTGGTCTCCCCGAGTGGTTTGTAGGGGCACCCGATCAAAATACGCGAGTAACGTTTTTTGCCCGAGGCCTGCAATTGAATCCGGGTGAGCTGCCGTCAGCCGTGATCGTGAGGATCGTAGCGAGCAATAGCCAGGTCTTCGACGTGCCTGCCGAGGACGTGCGTTCTATTCCCGGTACCGATCTGAGTCAAATTGTAATCAGGTTGCCGAATAATCTGGTATCCGGCACTTGCACGGTGAGCATCCGGGCCCATACACGCGTGAGCAATACGGGCACGATCCGGATCGTGCCCTAAGTTTTCCCGAATCGAAGCAGGTTCTCTGAGGTCGTGAAGGTGCGTGTTTTCATTCGATCGATGTAGAGGGCTCCATTCAGATGGTCTATCTCGTGCTGGAGAATGCGCGCGTACCAACCGTGCGCGTTGATCGTTATTTCTTCACCACGTTCATTCAAACACTCGACGCGCACATTCAGCGCGCGCTCGACAATCGCCTGGAAGCCTTCCACGCTGAGGCAGCCTTCGAAGTACTGTGCAGACTCGTTACCCAGTAGCGTGAGCTTCGGATTGATGATCACGTGAAAGGGGACTGCTGCTCTTTGAGTTTCTGCAAGCTCGTCTGCGGAGTGATGCGCCAAATACTCCGGCTTATCTTCGATTACTGCGAGTTGAATCGACACTCCGACCTGCGGCGCCGCCAGTCCCACCCCCGGCGCCTCATGCATCGTCTCTCGCATGAGCTCGATAAGCCGCTGCACCTCCGGACTCTTGATCTCATCTTTCGTCAGCTCCCGGCCCCGCTCCCTCAACACCGGCTCCCCGACCTGGACAATCGTTAACTTCATTCACGTGACTCCTTTCTTGGGGATGTTAAGGGGAGTTGTCGTTCTAATCAAAGCAACTGTAGATTCCAACAGTAGTGCAGTTTGAATACGCCGAAGGCGTTCGCTAATTGCAGCCCAGGGTTCGAGCGCAGCGAGAACCCTGGGTTTGTAACGTAATGTTGATTGAACCCTGTAAGGGTTCGCCAACCGCGAAACCCTTACAGGGTTTAGCGTGTATTTGAATTGATACCCCGGGTTGTCGCTGGCGCTCCAACCCGGGGCTGCAATTAGCCAACGCCTTCGGCGTATTTTTTCAAACTGAACCAATACCGATTCCGAGTAACGATAACGTGTCCTTGACAGATGTAATCCACCAGTCGATTATTCAGGAATAACCCTTACATCCATTCAAAAGGAAAAACTCTCCCGATCTCATTTTGGATTTGTGCTTCTTTGTGGCTACGAAGTTTTGGTTCGTTGTACGAGTTGAAGTGCAGCTCCGATGCCGGCGCCGAATAACAATCCGTAGACAACTCCAAATAACAGCATTCCGGTGGGCTCGCTTAAAGAATCGAATAGCGCAACACCCAGGAAGTAGCCGAGAAAGTTTGATACGAAGAGCAGCGCTGAAAGTTTTACAGTTGAGCGTAGCGATCTAAATCCCACAGCGAGGACCAGAGCCATAAAAATGGATCCTACAAGCGATCCAACAGCTTCACCTTTCGTTCGCCCGAGACTGAAATATGCCATCATCCAGATTGCGGCATACGCGAAGAAGGCGACGGCCCAGAGTAGGTAGAACTTTGGCAGTCGCCAGCGATCGACCACGACGAGTGATCCAAACACGGCGCCACTGAGCAGTATGAACAGCACGATCCATGCGATGTATGAGCCAAACAATCCAAGATTCAGGAACATCCATCTCTCGACGAAGGCGACGGTGGCGAATACACACAAACTGGCGAGGCCGAATCCGATCGCGCCCGTGACGATCGATTTCGATAGCGAGGGCAGGGGCTTAGATTCAGTTAACATTGGCCTAAGCTCATAAAGTTGGTATGCAGATGGACGATCAGGCTGTAAAATCTCGTCGATCTGCGGAAAATATTCAAGTCAAAACGAACATGAAAAAACACACCGCCATCGTAGTCGCTATTGCATTATTGATGATCATCGCGCTCATCGTCGTCGCACGCAATGCGCCGCGGGTGTACGTGCAGAACGATTGGACCGAGCCCTTTCCCGCATTCCGTTTTGCCGGAAATCTTCACTACGTGGGGAGCAGGGGACTGGCGAGCTATTTGATCACCACGCCCGAAGGACACATTCTGATAAACAGCGATCTCGAAGCTAATGTGCCGATGATCCGCGCGAGTGTGGAGTCGCTGGGGTTTAAGTTCAGCGACATCAAGGTTCTTCTCATCAGTCACGCACACTACGATCACTGCGCCGGCAGCGCCGCGATCAAACAACTCACGGGCGCCAAATACATGGTGATGGAAGGCGACGTCGAGGTAGTCGAATCCGGTGGCAAGAGCGATTTTCAATATGGTAATGACCCGACGCAACTTTACCCGCCCACAAAAGTCGATCGTGTATTGCGTGACGGCGATTGGGTAAGACTCGGAGATGCCGTGCTCACGGCGCGTCTGACGCCCGGTCACACAAAGGGCTGCACGACCTGGACCATGAGAGTGCTTGACGGTTCGAAGCTACGCGAGGTCGTGATCATCGGTAGTCCAAATGTGAATCCCGGATACAAGCTTGTTGGCAATACGGTCTATCCGCATATCACGGAAGACTTCGAAAAAACATTCCGCGTACTGAAATCACTGCCGGTCGACTACTTCCTCGGTGCGCACGGTAGTTACTTTGATCTGGAAGCCAAATACCCGCGGTTTAAATCAGGCGAGTTAGCCTTCTTCGATCCGAAGGGCTACAAGAATTATGTCGCCGATAGAGAGCAGGCGTTCCGAATGGAGTTAACAAAACAGAAGGCCGCCGGCAAGGTGGCTGATTAGAGGAATAATATAGTTGACTGGGCCAGCCTTTACGATCGCCTGGCTAAGGACAATCCTTATTGACATCCCTGGTTGCTGGGTGTAAAAGGCGGTGTCTGTTCTCACGAGAATAGCTCATTCGTAAGACTCACACTTCACGTTGACGAGAGTCGAATGCTTATCAAGGGGTTTAGTTCCTCGCACACGCTCAGAAAGGACCTTAACCAAAATGAAAATGCTGCTCATGGTCATCTTGGCCTCCTACTTGTTGGTATCGCCGGCAGTCGCTCAAAAGAAGCTCAAACCGTGGCACGAATGGTCAAAGACGGAAGCGGACAAGGTGCTAAACGATTCTCCCTGGGCGCACCCGCAGGTTGATATGGAACTCACCGATCCAAACCGACTGAATCGTTCGCGCGTAGTCGGTATCGGAAACGAAGACACCAGATCTCGTTTGAATGAGGAACGCGTCGCTTACTACATTCGCATCTATTCGGCGCGTCCGATTCGACAGGCGTTTATTCGTTTGCTCCAACTGCAACAAACGAACATAGATCCAGAGACCCTTGCGCGGATGAACGCCTTCGCGGAAAAACAACCAGGGGATTCGATAGTGTTAGCCGTCAATGTAGATGGGCCTGATACCAAACCTATTGAAAAGGTGATGCAACTTCTCAGGACAGCGAGCACCGGCACACTTCGAAGCGACTCCTACCTGGAACGAAGTGATGGCAAGCGAGTTTACCTGAGTGAATATGTTCCGCCCGGACGGGATGGAGTTGGCGCGCGCTTTATCTTTCCGCGCCAGCTCGACGGGCAACCGTTTTTGACTTCGAAGTTTGCCACCGTACGCTTCATATCCGATTTAGGGAGTTCGATAAAATTTGACATGATTTTTAAGGTCAAGGAAATGATCTTGGACGGCGAGGTCGAATACTAAGATGCGAACGACGAAGTCTGACGCAAAAGAGATATGAACTCCGGTTCAACATGGTCTCTGGCACTGGCTTTTCGGACGTTTGGATTCGACGTGCTCCGCCAGTTCTTCGACCCCCGTCCGCTTGCGGCGGAGATCGACCGCGTCATGCACGACGGGCTCGTTTCAGGTGTTTCCACGACCGAGAAGATCCATTTCGAATATGTGCCGATGATGACTGCTCAGACACCAACAAGCTTGTCCCTGTTGGATCGTATTGAAGCTGTGGCAGCGGACCTGCTCGGCGGCTCTGTGCTGCCGACCCGGGCAAAAGGAGTGCGGTATTCCGGGAATACTCTGTGGCACTGGGATTCTATCTCCCCGCTCGCCAGTGTCGGCTTTCTCACCTATCTCGAGCCTCTTGGTGTGGAGGACGGCGCCCTGCGGATCCTGCCTGGGTCACACCATCCAGAATTTCGGGATGCACTGCGCAGACTTGGGATCGATGGTACGGCAGACCCTGCTGTGCCTGCACACGTCGTCGCGACCGAGCCCGGCGACCTGATTTTGCTCGATGAGCACCTATTCCACGCGAGCTTCGGAGGTCGGACGCGACGGCAATGGAGGGTCGACTTCGTCAAAGCTCCCGAGAGTGCAGAGGCTGAATATCTCACGAAGTCGTATTTTGCAGCTCTCTACCCGCCCGACTGGGATGGAGGCTACGACGTCGATCGCTATCCGAGTTATGGACCAGACTGGCGCAGCTCGAGTCGTCCAGCCGTCGCACAACTCGAAGCACTCGGCGTGTACAAGCTAGCGGCCGCGCAGGAGGCATTCACACGATCCAAGTGGCGATCAAGAAATGAGCCTGCGTGAACGGCGACCTTCGTCAATATCGTGGTAGCGCATACGGGACTCAAATCCGTGGGTCTGTGCTTTGAGGTGTCGATTCTTATCCTTTGCATGGATGAGTAGAATCCTTTCTTTGCGATTTCGTTGATCAGCAGCCGAAAGCGACATATTTTTACGGCGTTTCACTGACTCGTAAAAGCATTGTTGAGCTTTTCCCTTCCGAAGTGTTTTCAAACATTCGCCTCAACACCAACACAGCTTTCTTAGACAGCAATAGAGAGGAATCAGTTGACCAGTAAAGCGCCGGTTATCTCAGCAAAGCACTGATATGAAATGAAAAGCCACCCCATGCCATATATGGTAGGGTGAAACCTTGAGTCATTCTCTAAATCGAACTGAATATACCCGCGTGAGGAGTGATCAAGATCGGGCCGCGCTTCAATTCTCAGTCAGACCACTTAAAGACGGGACCTATTATCGAGGTAAGCGCTATGACTGATACAAGCTCTGATGTAACCACTCTCGAAAGCATTCAACCTGTTAGCAGCGCTGCATCAGCGCCGGCCGGCGGCCCAAGCCCCGGCATCGCTCTGTGTCTCTCAGGTGGCGGCTATCGGGCTATGATTTTTCACGTCGGGGCTCTGCTGCGACTGAATCAACTCGGATTTCTGAAGAAGCTGGCCCGCGTCTCGAGCGTGTCTGGCGGCTCACTCACCGCTGGCGTTCTTGCCCTCGCCTGGAAAAATCTTAGCTTCAACGATAACGGCGTCGCCGGCAACCTCGAAGAGCTATTAACCAGGCCAATCACACGATTGGCAAACAACACGATCGATCAAGGCTCGATTATTAAAGGCATACTCATGCCACGTAGCAGCATTTCAGATGAAGTTACCCAGGCCTATCGCGACCATCTCTTCGGAAACGCAACGCTACAGGACCTGCCCGCTGATAACGAAGGACCCCGATTCGTAATCAACGCCACCAACGTGCAGACAAAAGTTCTCTGGCGATTTAGTCGCCCTTACATGGGCGACTACCGCGTCGGCCTGGTCAAGAACCCAACGACTGACCTCGCCGTTGCGGTTGCAGCGTCCTCCGCATTTCCACCCTTCCTTTCACCCGCCCAGCTAGAGTTGGACCCGTCAGACTTCGATCCAGACACGCCTGCTGTTCTTAAAGAGGATGCGTACCGGGGCAACGTGGTCCTCACGGATGGCGGCGTCTACGACAATCTCGGTTTAGAGACGGCATGGAAGAGTTACGACACGATCCTCGTCAGCGACGGCGGCGGCGCCGTAGATGATGAGACCGACCCCGAGCGCGATTGGGCCCGGCACTCATACCGAATCCTGAATCTCATCGACAACCAGGTTCGCAGCCTGCGTAAGCGACAAGTAATCGACTCGTACAAACAGTCAGCGCGCAAAGGCGCGTACTGGGGCATTCGCACCCACATTGCCGATTACGATCTGCCCGATGCGATGAACTGCCCGTTTGATCGAACGATGGAGCTTGCAGCAGTTGCAACTCGTTTGAAGGCACTCGACGCAACCCTACAGGAAAGAATCATTAACTGGGGTTATGCAGTTTGCGACGCCGCCCTGCGCAAGCACGTGGATGGGACATTGCAGGCAGCTATCGCTTTTCCGTATCCGGCCGCAGGCGTGTGAACGAGCTCCACTCACCTGTACGGAAGAAATGGGAGTTCAAAGAATTTGAAAGGGGCCGTGATTTAAAACAAAGCTGATGGCGTGTTCCACCTCCGGCCGCGGGCGCGATTCCGAGCCAAATTTAACAAAAATCCATGGTAAGTTCCTGCGACGAAATTGGCCCATACATACAAACCGCCAAACAAAATGACATAACGAATGAGTCAAAGAGAGTTTCTTCCGGCGGCGGGCCGTGATGTGTTTCTGCCGCTTTACGATCCCATCGTCAGTTTGCTGGGATTCGATTCCGCGCGGCGGGAGCTCGTTTCCGGGGCGAATATCGAACCCAGTAACCATGTTCTCGACATTGGCTGTGGTACCGGCACGCTCGTGGTGAAGTTGAAGCGACAGTATGGCGCTGCACACGTGGTCGGCCTCGATCCTGATCCAAAAGTGTTGCGGCGGGCGCACCTTAAAGCGGCGCGTGCTGCCGTTTCAGTGCAACTTGATCAAGGCGTCGCAGATGAGCTTCCTTACAAACAAGACTCGTTTGATCGTGTTTTCTCCTCGTTCATGTTTCATCATCTCAATCAGCAGGAGCGGGAAAACATGCTGAGGGAAGTATTGCGAGTCTTAAAGCCTGGCGGTTCGTTTCACTGCGTTGATTTCGTCGTGGACGACGCATCACATGGATTTTTTGATCGGCTGTTTCGATCTCACGCTCACATTAGAGACAATTCAGACGAACGGATACGTCATCTGATGAGTCATACTGGATTTAGAAATCCGGTAAAGGTAAGAGAAAGAAATATGTTGTTCGGTTTATTGCGCACTGCTTATTATCAAGCGGGTGCCGGCTCAGAGTAAGTGTACAAGGATTTTCAGAAGATGTGCCTTGAGGTCAGGAGTGCGATGATCTCTTGTGTATTAGACGCTTAATTTGCATGTTCTTCGCCAAATACACCGTGCAGAATTTCAAGTTCAGGCAACTTGATCGTTTAAGGTATGAGCGCACGGAGTTTTATCAAAGAGAGCATCATACACGCGTCGCCGGAGCGTGTTTTCACGTTCCACGAGCTACCCGACGCGCTTCGGCGGTTGACGCCGCCATGGGAGTCTGCACATATTGTCCAAGCCGCGCCTGATATCAAGGTTGGCTCACGGGCGATCATACAGACGCGCATCTTTGGTCTGTTTCCGGCGCGATGGGTGGCCGAACATACGGCGTATGATCCGCCGCACATGTTCGAAGACGTGCAGGTTGAAGGACCTTTTCGCCGTTGGCGTCATCTGCATATCATTAAACCGCATTCGGCAGGCGCAGTTTTGCGCGATGAGATCGAATACGAACCGCCACTCGGTTTCATCGGGCAATTAACCGCATCTTTCATCATCGTGCCGCGCCTGGAAAAAGTTTTCGAGTACCGCCACCATGTCACCCGAGAATGGTGTGAAGCAATTCCGTCGGCGACTCATTAAGAAACGCTTGATATAACCTTCGACGATCTTCCGGGTACTTGAAAACAGTGATGTCTCCCCTCACCAGCCTTGCGGTCGATTCTGCATCAAGCTTTTTGGTGTCAAGCCGCTGACCATTTTGATCGTGAAAACATCAATATCCTTGAAAGACGACTATCTTTCGCGGCAAACCAAAACAGCTGAAAAGCACAAGGCCCGCGATTATTGAACAGAAAGTATTCGTGGATTCAATTCAGGTACTTCAACCGATCGGAGCGCCGTAATCACTTTGTTAATTTGAATGAGTCGAAGAATCTTTTTGAGGCTGTCTCGAAGAGTTCAGTGCGGTCGGCTGGATTCGCAGACGGTTTACCGTCGCGGAAGGCCACACTCGGCGTCGCAGTAAGTATCACGTAATAGAGACGTTCTTTGGCGTAGAAGAACCTTCCCTTTTGGATCGTACCGTTACGATCCAGCAGCATTTCTCTGCCGAGGATCCCATCAAACGTCACATCGTTATCACTTAAGACATGGCCCTTTGCGGCGGTCCGGTCGCGGGTTTGGTCGAGCGCCATTTTGTTTTCCGCGGGTGTTTGGGGCGACACCGAAAGGTCGGCATAAGAGATGTAATAAAGAAACTTATCTGCTTCAACAAAAAAGAAATGGGTCTTAAGTGGACCGCCGATCGTGCCGACATTGGCGATGCCCGTCTTTGGGGTCTCTGGAACGCAAACGGTGAATTGACCTTCAGCAGAGCTGAATTCCTTCCACCCACAGGGATTCCCTCCCTGATCCGGTGCTGGTCGCTCTTGGGCCACCATGGCGCCGCAAAGCAGTACGACTAGCAGGATGACGCTAAATTTGAATCTCATCTGTTGGCTCCTAAGATCGAGGCTGAGTGGTCGGTGTGATTTACTCCGGCAATACTCAGACCAAACAAAATGGTAATACCGCTCGACTAATATGAGGTGGTTTGAGATTTTGATCCTGCCGAAGAAATGAGGGTGTGTACATCAGAAGACAGATCTGAGTAGCCTGTGTGTACTGCTGTTGACGAAAGCTTCGTCCTCCGCCCACTCTCCAATGCTTTTATGCTCTTGCTCTCATCGGACTCGATTAAGCGTCAGCAATACAAAAGCGAGTTGACGCAGGCGCATGCAAATCGGTTGAGTCCGTGGGATTTCCTGATGTTTATTGGCAGACGGAAGTTTTTTGATAATAATTGCCGTGAAGCTCTCACCGGTTTAGGGGACAAATTGGCATGGGCAATTGTTTTGAGGAATCCAGGAAGTGGCGTTGCGTCAAATCTCGCCGGCAAATGTATTCTGAAGGTGCTCGCTCCTGCGCACTCTTCCACTTAGGGTGGGTTAGGCGTTTAGCTTGCTTCCTGCCTAAAACTTTTCGAACCTTAATTGCAGCATGTCTGCTGATGCCGGCGTTTCTTCCTAACACGGCCGCGCAGAGTCGTGACTATCGTTTCACTGCGGATCAGGGATCGGTCAGAGTTCCGTTCGAACTGGCGAACGACCTGATTGTTTTGAAAGTCCGTGTAAACAGCTCAAGACCGCTTCACTTCATCTTTGACACAGGCGCGAGTATTTCCGTGATCGATCCGCAAACCGCAAAGGCTCTGGGTTTGCGCGCGAAAGGCAAGCTAAACCTCGACGCTACCGGCGGCTCGGTTCAAAGTGGATTGATTGGACCAGTCTCTTTGTCGCTGGCTGGTGTGACCGTGTTCAGGCAAACACTCGCCACAATTGATCTTGATGTAATCGCGCCGTTATTTGGCTACAAGATCGACGGCATCATCGGCCACGATTTCATCAACAACTTCGTCGTCGAACTCGATTACGCGGCAGGTTTGATGAGCCTGTACGAGACGGCCAGCTACAAATATTCGGGAGCCGGTGAGTCAATTCCGATTGAGCTCGTGGAGAAAACGCCTTTCGCGCGCGGCCGGATCGTGTTGCATGGACGCGAACCGATCGAAGGCAAATTTGAAGTCGATACAGGCGGAACCGGGACCCTGAGTCTGAACACACCATTTGTTAATAAGCATAAAATGCTTGAGACGCTGACCACGCATGCGCAAAGCAAATTGGGCGGTGCTGGTGGTGCAGGGGATGCGGTGAAGGCGCACGTTCCTGCGGTCGAGCTCGGAAGTTTAGTTGTAAAAAATCCCCCTGTTGTATTTGCACAGGGCACCCAGGGGAGCGAAGGCAGTGCTGAGTATGACGGTGAGCTCGGCGCGGGGCTTTTCAGCCAGTTCAAAACGATCCTCGACTACTCACGTTCACGAATCATCCTCGAACGAAACCAAAATGTCTCGACTGCAAAAGACTTGAGTGGGCTCGACATTGTTGCCGAACCGCCGCGCTTCAGAACGTACGTAGTGAACGGCGTGGCGGCAGACAGTCCGGCGGCGGTGGTTGGAGTGCAAGAGGAGGACACGATTCTCGCAGTGGACGGTCAAGCAACGGCGAGGCTTACTTTAAGAGAGTTGCGACGACTCTTCACGCGTCCAGGCGAGCGCGTCCTGAGTGTGAGACGGGGCTCGAAAACGATCCGATTGCGACTGCGATTACAAACCGCTTTTTGAGGTTCGGTCTAACTGGTCCAATCTAGTTTTGAGGTTATTGTGCGGCTCCATGCTGCCGCATCTGATCCGGGGCGATGCCTCGCCACCAAAAGCAGATTTTCGAAAGTGGGATTGTCAGTCCCGCAAGCGAAACTGCAAAATCCATCCCTGACTCGCAACTTTAGTGACACGTTGAGAATACAAGGCAGTTATCTCCCTCGGCAATATATTTGTTCTTTGTTGACCGTGGCACAGTTTTTGAAATCGGCTGGTCCGAAGTAGTTCCTAAATCACCGACGGGTTTCTACTGCCATGCACGATCTAATCTATTGCTTCCGTATGCTGCGCAAGCGGCCCTCCTTTACGATTGTCGCCGTGCTGACTCTTGCGCTTGCCATCGGCGCGAGCACTGCGCTCTTCAGCATCGTTAATATCGTGGTGCTGAATCCGTTTCCCTACAAAGATCCTTCACGACTCTTCTTTGTGCGCCAGAGTTTGCCGAAGATCGGGGTGCAGGAACAAATTCGATCTTCAGGTCCGGAGTTTGTCGACTTCACAAATAGCGGGATCTTCGAACGTGTCGCTGCGGTCGAACCTGTTAGTCGCAATCTCACCGGCAGTGATGAACCGGAACGAGTAGCGGCCGCGAAAGTCTCCACTGAGTTCTTCAACATCCTGGGCGTCGAACCGTTACTGGGCCGCACCATCGCCCCCAACGAACAAGGTCCGAACGGTCAGCAGGTCCTGGTGATCAGTCATGGACTCTGGCAACGACGTTTCGGTGGTGACAAAGCGGTGTTGGGCCGGAAAGTGTCACTCGACGACGAGCCATACACGATCATCGGCGTGATGCCGCCGCAATTCAGATTCGAGGAATCACAAGCATGGTTTCCGTTTCCATTTGATCTTAATCAGCGCGCGCGAGACGGTCGTGCTTACCTGATCATGGGCCGCATTACCCCCAACACATCCGAGCAGCAGGTAACTGCGGCACTCGCTAATCTAGCGCGACAAAATGAACAGGATTTCGTTGGCACAAACCAGGAATACGCCGGGCGAACCCTCTACTTGCAGTCGCTGGGCCAGTATTATTTTGGCCAGGTTCGCAGAGCGCTCTTTATCCTGCTGGGCGCCGTCGGACTCGTCCTGTTAATCGCGTGCGCTAACATCGCAAACTTACTACTTGCCAGATCGATGAGCCGCTCGCACGAAATCGCGATTCGAAATGCGATGGGGGCGAGCCGCGCGCGCATCATCCGCCAGATGCTCATCGAAAGTGCTGTCTTAGGTTTACTCGGCGGTGGGCTCGGTCTGTTGATCGCTTCGTGGGGAACAAAACTTCTTTTCAAACTGATACCCACCGGCATACTTCCCACGGGCGTCGAGATAACGATGAACGTACAGGTGCTCCTCTTCACGGTAGGCGTTTCGCTCGTAACCGCGTTCATCTTCGGACTATGGCCCGCGATTCAGGGATCCAGAACACAGACGCGCGAGGCCCTGCAAGCAGCGAGTCAACGAACGACTGCCGGCGTGGGCGCTCGCCGCGCGCAAAGTGTGCTGGTAGTTGCAGAAGTGGCCCTCTCGTTGGTCCTGCTGGTGATGGCGGGTTTGATGATCCGGAGTTTCGCGAAGCTGACGAACATCGATCCGGGCATGAGCACGTCAAACGTCATGTCTATGCGGATCAATCGATCGCCGGCGAAATCGAACGACGGCGCACAGAACGGAGTCTTTTTTCAACAGGTGATCGATCGAGTCAAGACGTTGCCGGGAATTGAGGCGGCGGGAGTTATGTCACACCCGCCTTTTGGATCCACGGAAGAGTTCCCGATCACAGTCGAGAGTGTCGCAAACGCCGCAGCGCAAACGCAAAGCATCGACACGCGCACCGTCAGTGCCGACTACTTCAACACGCTGCAGATCCCTCTGGTTGGCGGGCAATTCTTCTCGGTTGACGATGGTCCACAATCGGCGCCGGTTGTGATTGTGAATCAGGCGATGGTCAACCGCTACTGGTCCAACCAGGATCCGCTCGGGAAGAGGATCAAGATCGGCAATGCCGACGCGAAGAGCCCGTGGTTTTCTGTCAAGGGCGTCGTTAAAGACTCCGCTCAGTTAACTCTCGATCGAGAGACCAGGCCCGAGGTCTATTTTGCTCTCGGACAACTGGCTTGGCGCTATCGGCGTATGAACCTCGCGGTACGCACGAGTGTCGATCCGAAGAGTACGCTGCCTGCCATTCAGGCGGCGATTCGCGAGGTGGACAAGGACCAGCCGGTCTACCAGATTCAAACGATCGAGGAAATGATTGGCAATACCGTTGGTACTTATCGCTTTGCGTTGACGATCCTGATTCTGTTTGCGGTGCTTGCTCTCGTGTTGGCCGTCTCGGGAATTTACGGTGTGATTTCGTATTCGGTGACGCAGCGAACTCAGGAGATCGGGATCAGAATGGCGTTAGGTGCGCGCGCGACAGACGTGCTGCGACTGGTGTTGATGCAATTCATGCGACTGACAGTTATAGGTGTATTGCTCGGACTCGTTGCGGCGTATGCGCTGACGCGGCTGATGACGAGTTTGTTGTTTGGTGTCACAGCGACGGATATTACAACTTTTGTTTTAGTCCCGATCAGTCTATCGCTGGTTGCGTTGGTTGCGTGTTTGATACCGGCGAGACGAGCAACGCGCGTCGATCCGCTGGTGGCTCTCAGATATGAGTGAAAAATGAGGTGGAGTGATGACGGGTTTCTGGCAAGACTTGCGTCTCGCGCTGCGAAGTGTGCGGAAGCAACCGGGCTTCACGCTAACCGCAGTTATCACACTCGCGCTGGGTATCAGTGCGAACACCGCGATATTCAGTGTTATCAATGCGCTCATTCTTACTGCGCCGAACCTTGCTGACGCGGAACGCGTCGTCACTCTCTGGCGCACCGCTAAAGATAAACGCGTTAAAGGCCCGGCATCGTATCTCGACCTGCAGGAGTGGAACGCGCAGAATCATACTTTCGACGGAATTGCGGGCTACAAATCGAACCCTTTCACTCTGATCGAAGAACAAGCAGAACGCGTGCAGGGCATGCGTGTCACTGCCAACTTTCTTTCCGTGCTCAAAGTCACGCCCGCGCTCGGCCGCGACTTCCAGGCTGAGGAAGAGAAGCGAAGCGCGAAAGGCGTGGTCATCGTTAGTGCCGAATTTTGGCGGATCAGGTTGGGTGGCGACGCGAGTGCAATCGGAAAGGAGATAACTCTGGATGGTAAGCCATTCACCGTTATTGGAGTCCTGCCCGCCGAGTTTGAGTTTCCACTCGCCAAACAGTCTACAGAGTTGCTGACGACCGTCGCTGAGGAAGGGCAAAACCTCGATGAGCGTGGCGCACAGGTTCTACTTCCTGTCGGTCGTTTGAAGCCTGGCGTAACGCTCGCACAGGCCGGGGCAGAGCTGACCAACATCGCACTTAATCTCGAGCAGCAGTATCCACAGTACTGGCTCAACACGACCGTCTATCCCGTGCCGGTCGCTGAAGAGATAGTAGGTCCTGATATGCGCCGCGGATTGTGGGTGTTGCTGGGCGCCGTCGTTTTCCTGTTGCTCATTGCCTGCACGAACGTCTCGAATTTGTTGCTCGTGAGAGCGACGGCGAGAGAAAGAGAGCTGGCGTTACGGGTCGCGTTGGGTGCAGGGAAGTGGCGCATACTGCGGCAATGGCTGACGGAGAGTTTGTTGCTTGCATTGCTATCCGCGGGAGCGGGCGTGTTGCTGGCGGCGTGGGGACTGAAGTTAATCAAATACTACGGTGCAGATCAATTGCCGCGACTTGATGAGGTCCAGATCGATCTGCGCGTGTTGAGTTTCACGGTGATCATTTCCGTCTTCACGGCACTTCTGTTTAGCGTGCTACCGGCATTAAAAGCTTCGCGTCCTGATATCAACGAAGTATTGAAAGCCGGAGCGAAGACGGCCACGAGCAGTGGCTCGGCGCAGTTCTGGCGTGATTCGTTGGTTGTGGCGGAAGTGGCGTTGGGTCTGGTACTCCTCATCGGTGCGGGCTTGATGATGCGTAGCTTTGCCTCGCTCACGAACATACGTCCCGGTTTCGATCCGGAGAATGTTTTGACAGCGCGAATCACACTGAGTGGTCCAACCTATGAGGACCCGGACGCACGCAAACGCTACGTCGGTCAAACAATCGAGCAACTCAAAGCTTTGCCCGGCGTCGAGAGCGCTGCGTTCGTTGCGCCGATGCCTTTCAGCGGCGCGGAGATCGGCGGCGATTTCAAGATCGACGGGCAGGCGACACCTGAACCCGGACAAGAGCCTTCAGCGAATGTGCGTAACGTTACCTCAGATTATTTTCAGGCGATCAGAATTCCTCTGCTGAGCGGGCGCTACTTCAATGATCAGGACCAGCGCGGGAATGTTGGCGCAGCCATCGTCAACGAGACGTTCGTCAGACGCTATCTTGCCAACGACGATCCGATCGGTAAACGCATCAGAGAGCTTGGCGTTAATCAGAATCCAGGCGATCCGAAACAGTATGAGATCGTTGGTGTCGTTGGCGACGTGCATCACAACAGCCTGATACGATCCGCGACGCCCGAGCTCTACCTGTCGCATCAACAGAACAGTTGGCCTTGGGGCAATTTTATTGTTCGCACGAAGAATGATCCGGCAGCTCTTACGCGAAGTTTCACTGATACGATTCGCGCGACGGACAAGAGCGTGCCGGTGACGAGAGTCAGACCATTAACCGAGGCGATTTCGGCCACGCTTTCGCAAGCGCGGTTTTATACGTTGCTGTTTGGGTTGTTTGGCGCGACGGGTTTGTTGCTCACGCTCGCCGGCATTTACAGCGTGATCTCTTACACGGTTTCACATCACACACGAGAGATCGGGATCCGGATGGCGCTCGGCGCCCAAGGCATGGATGTTTTGAAGTTGATTGTCGGGAAAGGTTTGATGCTAACGTTGATCGGTATCGGCATTGGCCTGGTTGGCGCGTTCGGGCTTACACGCGTGATGCAGACGTTGCTGTTCGGCATCAGCACGACCGACTGGGTCACGTTTACCGGAGTGGCGCTGTTTCTAACTGTTGTCGGCTTAATCGCCACCGCCATCCCCGCCCGCCGCGCTATCAAAGTAGATCCGTTGGTTGCGCTTCGATACGAGTAAACTGCGAAGCAGTAGCGCGGCCCGCGCGGCTTTATGCTGCCGCTCGCTTCGCGGGCTCGGTCGCTTTTATGGCTGCGTCGATGATTGCTTTCAACTCGTCATATCCTTTCGCTGACACACGCCGTCCGTTTATGAAGATCGTCGGTGTGGCGTTGATGCCGAGCTTCATTCCGTCTTCGAGATCGCGTTGCACTGACTCCGTGAACCTTCCCGAATCGAGCGCTTTGTCAAACCGCGTGCGATCCAACGCGAGCTCCGTGGCGTAGCCTTTTAATTTGTCAACACTCAACGCGGATTGATTGCGCAGCAGCACTTGTATGTACTCCCAATACTTCCCTTGCTCGCGCGCCGCTTCCGCGGCTTCCGCGGCTTTGAACGCCTCCGTATGCTGACTGAGCGGAAAGTCGCGCGTGACGAGCCGCACTTTGTTGCCATAATCCTTCACCAACTTCTCCAACACGGGATGCATCGCCGCACAACTCGGACACTGGTAATCGGTAAACGCAACGATCGTGACCGGCGCCTCGGCGCTACCGAGCGACGGCTGGTCGTTCGTCGTGATCGTAAAGACCGGCGATTCAGGCGCAACCAGAAACACCTGTATCGTCGCCGTCGCGCGCAGCTTCTCGACAAACCCTCGTTCTGCCTGGCGCAACTCAATCTGTTCGAGATACTGCCTGATCGCGTCCTTAGTCTGAGCAAAGTCGCCACTCACGCGCTCTTTGTTTTGATCGTAAAAAGTCTGCGCCTGCTGTTCTGTCACGGGCTTCGGTTTCACTTCAGCTTCAATTAGAGCCGCAGTCGTGATCTTTCTTTTCTGCGCTTCCTGGTTCAGCAGGGTGTCGTTGATGCTCAGCTCAAGCTCGTCGCGACGTAATTTGTAGACTTGCTCCTGCACGTCAAAGATTAATGGCAGCAACGACATCTCAACATCAGCGGCGGTGATCTTCTCACCTTTGATCGTGGCCAGGACGCGCCCTCGCTCTGCTTCTGTTGCGGGCGGTGTCACTTCGGTTACGAGCACCTTCACTTCACTGGCAGCGCGCAAACTGTCGGCAAACTTCTTCGCCTCCTTTTCCTGCTGTTGCTCGGACAGGTAAGCGATGATGTCGTTGACAACTTCGGTGAACTCACCCTTGATGCGCGCCTTATTTTGATCGTAGAAGGCCTGCGCTTCTGTCTGCGTCGGCTTCTTTATCTTGTTGAGCACCTCCTGCTCGAGCAATTTCACTGTGCTGACACCACGTTTCTTCGCTTCGAGCGCAAGTAGTTTGGAATTAATCATCAGGTCCAACTCGCGCCGCCGCGCTTCAACGACCTGACGTTGCAGTTGGCTCACCTGGTCACCTGTGGATTTTTTAATATCGCTACTGGTGATTTTTACGCTATTCACGACGGCCAGTGTTTCCGGTAAGGCTTGCGATTCGCACGCACAATCCGCGGGGGAAGTTTGTGATCGCGCAACTGCCGGATAGATAAAAGTTAACAGCATCAGGGCAAGGGTCAGTTTGTTCATCGTAATCTCCCACCGTCGTGTGAAGTTGCAGAGAGAAAATTCTTCTGCAATAACTGTGCTGCGAGGAAGGGGGCAAAAATCCTCTTTCGGAGCGTGCGAAGTTTGCTTCAATATGAGACACTGTGCGCGCCGTTCGCAACAACTCTTGCAGGCTTCAAACAGGTTTTTGGGTGTTGTAGTTAGCTAACCTGTCCAACCCCAAAATCAATAAAAAGAGTCCCTTCTCCAGGAGGCTGTTCGAGACAACCTTTTACCGGGAAACTGCCTATGAGTGTGCTCTCAAAAGTATTTCTCAACGAACCTCGCGGCGAGATGGTGACGTTTAAAAAGGGGTTCAGTATACGTCTGGTGCTCCTCTTTACCGTCTTGACGGTAGTGTTGACTGCGACTGTGATCCTAACCTGGGAACAGGTGCTGAAGCCTCCTTATTACCAGTGGGTCGAGCGCAATTATCCCGGATCCGCCAACGCCGAAAACCGCGACAAGATCGAACAAAGAACCGAGCACTTTTTCATTTCGATGACGGTTGACGTGATTGTCGTCAGCATTCTATTGGTTATTGTCAATCGTAAGCAAAGACGATTAGTCGAAGTGAATCAGCAACTTGCACACAACGAAAGGGTTGCGACCCTGGGTCGGGTCGCGGCCCAGGTGGCTCATGAAGTGAGAAACCCACTCGCCGGTTTATTGCTTTACTCAGAACATCTCAAAGGCAAGATCGACGGTAAGTTACCCAACGGCGATGCTCAACTGATCGACAAGATTATCGACACGATCAACAACCTGACCGCCACCACCGAACAAATCCTGAATTTTGCGCGGCCCGTTACGCTGGCCCCGAGAAGAGTAGACCTCAATGAAGTTGCGCGCGACGTAACACAGCTTCTGAGCACGGAGATCGCCGCTCATTCCATCGAGACCAAACTCGAGCTCGACAGCGCACCCGTTACAGGAATGCTTGATGAGCCATCGATTCGCGCTGCCACGCTTAACCTTGTACTTAATGCGGTCCAGGCCATGCCCGCCGGTGGATACCTGACAATTTCCATCAGGACCAACGACGGCAAACTGTTGATGCTTATCAGGGATACGGGCTCCGGGATGACTCCCGATCAGATCAAACAGAACTTTGAGCCGTTCAATACGACCAAAAGTCGCGGCCTCGGTTTGGGAATGCCTTACGCGCAAAAGGTCATTCAACAACATGGCGGACACATCGTGGTTGATAGCCAGCCGGGAAAAGGAACTGACGTCAGAATTGAATTGCCGGCCAACGAGAGGAGTCATTAAGTGATCGCCCGACCCACAAAGAAAATCCTCGTCGTTGACGATGAGCCAAGCGTTACCGGATCACTTGAGCTGATCCTCAGCGAAGGCGGATTTGAGGTTTTGACTGCCAACAGTTTCGCTTCCTCCACGGCGATTTTGAACCAGACCAGCGTGGATCTTGTGATCACTGATCTGCGGCTGTCGGATGCGTCGGGAATCGACTTAATCAAGCACATTAAGAAAAACACGCCGGAGATTGAAGTGATCCTCATGACCGGGTACGGCTCGCTCGATATCACTATCGAAGCCATCAAGGCTGGTGCTTACTACTACCTCGAGAAGCCTTATACGGCTGATCGCCTGTTCACGCTCGTGGACCGCGCTGTACAGTTAATCGATTTGAGACATGAAAACGAGTCGCTGAAACGCACGATCGCAGGTGAAAGTGAAACGTTCGGGATGATTGGCCGCGATCCGCAGATGCACCAGATCTTTGAGACGATCCGGACTGCCGCGCCTTCCGATGCTTCAGTGTTGATCGAAGGTGAGAGCGGGACGGGCAAGGAACTGATCGCCACGGCTTTTCATGCGCAGAGTCAGCGCGCTGCCGGGTCTTTCATCCGGATCAACTGCGCCGCAATTCCACACGAGCTCATCGAATCAGAGTTGTTCGGGTACAAAAAAGGCGCATTCACCGGCGCCGATCGCGACAAGCGTGGACTGATCGAAGCCGCTAACCAGGGCACGTTGCTTCTCGACGAGATCGCGGAAATGCCCACGCATCTGCAAACGAAGCTGCTGCGAGTTTTACAGGAGCGAAGACTGCGCCGGCTTGGTGACGAGCGTGAGATCGACGTCAACTTCCGACTCGTCTCAGCCACCAACCGCAACACTCTCTCATTACTCGACGAAGGTCTCCTGCGCAAAGATCTCTACTTCCGTATCAGTACGATCAAAATTAAGGTCCCACCTTTGCGTGAGCGTCTTGATGACGTGCCGGTGATCGCGGGACGTTTTCTAATTCGATTTAATGAACAGTACGGCAAGCAGATTCGCGAAATCTCACCGGAAACGGTAGTACGTTTGGTAAGCTACGATTGGCCCGGCAACATCCGGCAGCTCGAAAGCGTGATCGAGCGCGCGGTGCTGTTCTGTTCGGGCCACGAATTGCTACCGAGCTGTTTGCCAGAAGAATTTCAAAGCCGCGCTTCGAGCTCTACATTTGTGATTCCACCGTTGTTGCCGATGGAAGAGATCGAGCGCCAGGCGATTATGCAAACTCTCGAACGCACTCACGGCAATATTAAGAAGACCGCGCAGATATTACGTTTCCCGCGGCCGACTTTCTATCGCAAACTCAAGAAACTGGGCATCAAGGTTGAACGTCCAGTCCCGCCTGTGGCGGCGAAGTCTCAATAAGTGCCGGCTGTAACAAAGGATAAAATCAGCATTCTGATCGTCGATGACGAACCGTCCGTAGGCGACGCACTCAGGCTTGTGCTTGAGTCGAACGGCTACGAAGTCGTGCTTGTAACAAAAGGGATGGACGGTATAGACCAGGCGCGCAACCGGCGGTTTGGTTTCAGTGTCGTCGATCTCTTTTTGACTGACATTTCCGGGTTTCAGGTAATCACAGACATTCACAATTTACAGCCGCAGGTTCCGATTCTTCTCATCACTGCTCACGGCAGCCCGCAGGTATTCGCCGAAGCAAAAAGACTCGGCGCGATCGGCGCGCTTTCCAAGCCATTCCCACCCGCTGAAATCCTCAAAGTGATCAATTCACACGTGCATGGTCCAACCCCTGATTCACTGTGAGCCACGCCTCGCTCGCCGATGTCTCACGCTGAGACACAGGAAATAGATCACGCAAAGGCGCAAAGGAAGACGCAAAGGCGCAAAGGCCTGCTAAATGAATCTTGGTGGCCTTTGCGTCTTTACGTTCTTTGCGGCTTTGCGTGAAAAATCGATCTGGGCACGGGCGTTGCAATAGCGACGACGGTCAAATTCATCCGAGTTTAGGGGGTGGGATATGGCATTGGTCCGTCTTCGCATTACGAAGTGATCCCGGTGAATCGAGTGGAGGCGCCCGAAGAGTGGCGGGCGCTTATATCGCACTCGGATCATTTCAATCGATGGCGGCATCCGAAGTATCTTCAGGTAAACACCGGAGGGTCTCTGGATTGGCGGTTGATCAACCGCACCAGGGTGCAGCCTGTCGGGGGACAGGCTGCACTCTCCTTTCTCATTTACGTCCAGGGCATTTGCTAATTTCACACGCCGGGCGCTCTCGCACATACAGTTGGCACATAAGGTACAATCCCTGCGCATGCCGCATTACATAGATCTGGAAACCTGGCCGCGACGCGCCGTCTTCGAGTTTTACCTTCCGTTCGACAAGCCTTACTTCAACATCTGCACGCAGCTCGACGTCACGAGCTTGCTCAGAGAATTGAAGAAACGCCCGGGCACGAGTGTGTGGCTGACTTACCATTACCTCGCGCTGCGTGTTGCAAACGAGATCGAGCCGTTTCGCTATCGACTGCGACAGGGCAAGGTGCTGGTCCATGAGGTTATCAATGGCGGCACCACGCTCATTCTTCCCAATGAAACATTCACACTCGTCTACTTCGACCACGCCGTGAGCTTCTCGAAGTTTATGGAAGACGCAACAAAAGCCGTCGAGGAGATCAAAAACGGCGACTGGGCGTTCCGGCCAAAACACGAAGACGACGCGCGCATTCACTGCACAACGCTCCCGTGGATCGCATTCACGAGCTTCTCGCACGCACGCCGCTGGGGACGCGAGGATTCGGTCCCCAAAATATCCTTCGGTAAGTTCATCAGGAATGGCGAACGCACGCTCCTGCCATTCTCCGTCGAAGTACACCATTCACTGATGGACGGCCTGCACGTTGGTCGTTACATTGCTCGCATCGAGGAACTGCTCGCGCAACCGGAAGCCTTTCTCGACTAAATGCGCAAAATCATTCTCGCCGTCATCGTGCTCGTCGTTCTCGGCAGCGCAACTGCTTTTCTCGTCTATCGCTATAAAAACAAGCCGGTGCCGACCCCGGTCGGTTGGAAGGCTAACGTCACAACCATAGCAGGTGACGGATCTCCGCTCGTTCTTTCCGATCCGTTTGGAGTTGCGGTTGCTGCTGATGGAACGATCTACGTCGCCGACGCCGGCGAGAATAATCGCATTCGCAAGATTTCACCTGACGGGAGCGTAACTACACTCGCCGGCGGCAGCGAAGGATTTGCGGACGGAGCTGGAACAACCTCGTCTTTCAACACTCCGTCCGCGCTCGCACTTGGACCCGACGGAAACCTCTACGTCGCAGATACGGGAAACAATCGAATCCGCAAGATTACTCCTGCCGGAACGGTCTCAACGGTTGCAGGTAACGGCTCCGCGGGTTATGTCGATGGACCAGCAGCGCAGGCGCAGTTCAATGGGCCCATAGGTTTAGCTGTTAGCAAGGGTGGTGACATCTACGTCGCAGACACCTACAACGATGTGATCCGGATGATCACGACCGAGGGCAACGTCACGTCGATTGCCGGCGGCGGCAGGCCCGGATATGCGGATGGTGATCAGGCGGTCGCCCTCTTCGATACTCCATCGGGAATCATCGTGGTCGAGGACAGCAGCCTCATCGTCGCTGATACCGGTAATCGCCGGCTTCGCAAAGTCAGTGCGGAAGGTAATGTGACTACGCTGCCGATCTCGGGTGAGGAGCTATCGAGACCTATCGGCCTGGCGTTTTCTCACGATCACTTTCTTTATGTTACTGAGCTGGATCAATCGCGCATTATCCAAGTAGCGCCAGGCGGCGTCGCGCGTGTTATCGCGGCGCAGTTTAATCAACCGACCGGAATCGCGATTGGACCACGCAGCAACAAACCAACAGAGCTTTTCGTCGCTGATAGTGGCGACTATCTGATTCGAAAGCTGGATCAAACACCAGTTTCGAGCGCCGCGACTCTCGTCGATCCACTGCCGAAACTCACAAACCAAACTCTCGGTCAGCAATCGCTGATCTGGCCGGTCGATCCACAACAGAGTCCACACGAAGTCGTGGCTACGATGGGCGAAGTACGCGGCAGTTTCGACTCCGACGATAGCCGTCATCATCTTCACAGCGGGCTCGATGTCTTCGGTGCATACGGCGAAACCGTTCGTGCTGTCCGTTCGGAGAAAGTTGTCAGCCCACAATCAAACTGGGGCTTTGATTCGCTCAACGAGGGCTTTCGTGTTGGCGTTGTCTCGTACATTCACCTGCACGTCGGGCGCGATAAAGACGCGAAGATGTTTGACGATTTACGTTTCCTTCCGGTGAATAACGGTGAAGGGAAACTGGAGCGAGTGCGAGTCAAACGTGGCACACGTTTTCAGCCTGGCGATGCCGTGGGCACGATTAACAAGATGTATCACGTTCACATGAACATCGGTCCACCGGGCGATGAGATCAATCCGCTTTCGCTCGCGCCGGTGGGGTTCAAAGACGATATTTCACCCACGATCGAGAAGGATGGCATTCAACTGTTCGACGCGAACGGCGCGCGATTGAAGGAAATGCAGGGAGACCATTTGGTAGTGAATGGGCCAGTGCGGATCGTTGTGGATGCGTTCGATCGAACGAATTTGAATCCTGATCGACGGCGACTTGGGTTGTACAAGCTCGGTTACCAGGTGCTCAAAGCTGATGGAACGCCGGCGCCCGGATTCGAACAGCCGCTTATCAATATTCTTTTCAATCGACTGCCGCCTGATAGAGAAGCGACGAAAGTTGCGTATGCGGATGAGAGTGGGATCACTGTTTATGGCAGTAAGTCGACGAGATTTCTTTACGAGGTGACGAACACCGTCCGCGACGGACACGTGGCGCGCGGTGTTTGGGACACGACGCAATTGCCGAAAGGCGATTACGTGCTCCGAATCATTGCGGCCGATTTCTCGGGCAACGAAGCGCACGACGGCCGAGATGTTTTAATTACTGTCAGGTAGGGCTTGAATAGAAGACATAGAACAAGTCAGGAAGAGGGGCTTGCCCCCGCTGTTTCGGAAAGCGTTCCAGAGAGCGGGGGCAAGCCCCTCTTCCTGACTTGTTCTATGTCAGCGGGTCCAGGTCTTCTTTGCGCCTTGGCGTCTTTGCGTGAGAATATACACTTTGAATACGAACCCGAAGATGCATTCAGAACTGCCTTCCGAAATCTCTCAATACATTAAGTGTGCGCTTGAGGAGGACATCGGGACCGGCGATGTCACGACTAACACAATTGTGCCCGCCAATGCGTCGCTGCGTGGTCGCATCGTCGCCAAACAAGATGGAATCGTCGCCGGATTGGATGTTGCGAAGCAAGTCTTTCTCACTCTGAATCAAAACGTAAAATTCGTTGCAAAGGCAGACGATGGCTCAAGAGTCACGCGGCGCGACGTGTTAGCAGAAGTCGAAGGTCCAGCCCGCGCACTCCTCACAGGCGAGCGCATCGCACTGAATTTTCTCGGCCGCATGTCAGGCATCGCCACTCTCACGCGAACATTCGTCGATGCAGTCGCGAGCACAAGCGCAATTATTCTCGATACACGCAAAACAGCGCCCGGTCTGCGTATGACAGACAAGCTGGCTGTTCGTCTCGGCGGCGGAGAGAACCACCGCGCGGGCCTGTTCGATATGGTTCTAATAAAAGACAACCACATCGACTTCGCCGGCTCGATCACGCAAGCAGTCGAACGTGTGCGTGCGTCTGGAACGACGCTCGAAATCGAAATCGAAACACGCACACTCGACGACGTGCGTGAGGCGTTGGCGCTCGGAGTTGAGCGCATACTGCTCGACAACATGTCGCCTGACCTGATGCAAGAGGCAGTCGCGATCTGCGGCGGAAGGGCCAAACTCGAAGCGTCTGGCAACGTTACGCTCGATAATGTGCTCGAAGTTGCGAAGACTGGTGTCGATTACATTTCAGTCGGCGCTTTGACGCACTCGCCGGCCGTGTTTGATGTGAGTCTTGAATTTGTTGGTTGAAAAGATGATTACTACTGACACGACAACTGCTGCGATCTACGAGAAGCTGAGCCGGCTTTTGTCGGACACGGTGCCTGACTTCGAGCTGCGTCTCAAAGCCGAGCTCGCAACGGAGATTAATCGACTCAAAGTTGAGAAGAACGCCGTCATACTCGGTCACAACTACATGGAGCCGGCGCTTTTTCATTCGATTCCTGATTTCGTCGGCGACTCGCTCGAGCTCAGTCGCAAAGCCGCGGAGACTGACAAAGACATCATCGTGTTTTGTGGCGTGAAGTTCATGGCTGAGACGGCGAAGATTTTGAATCCGACGAAGAAGGTGCTCATACCTTCTGAGAAAGCGGGTTGCTCGCTCGCGGCAAGCATCACTGCGGCAGACGTGCGCGAGTTGAAGCGTCGCTTTCCGGGTGTTCCGGTCGTGACTTATATCAACACTTATGCTGATGTGAAGGCTGAGTCTGATATTTGCTGCACTTCGTCGAATGCAGTTGCGGTTGTTGAGTCTCTAAAGACTGACAAGGTGATCTTCATTCCCGATGAATATCTCGCAGGCAACGTCGCACGTGAAACCGGCAAGCAGATCATCTTTCCGACGCGCGAGCCGCGCATGCATTTTCCGAACGAGCTTGAATACGAGATGATCGGTTGGCCCGGTCGCTGCGAAGTACACGAGAAGTTTAGTATTGAAGATATTCAGAATGTGCGAAAGCAGTTTCCTGACGTGGTGATCCTGGCCCATCCGGAGTGTAGTCCTGAAGTTGTTGCTGCTTCCGATTATTCCGGCAGCACGACCGCGATGATCCGATATGTTGAGAAAACGAATGCGCCGCGGTATTTGCTGCTGACGGAATGCTCGATGGGCGATAATATCGCGGCTGCTAATCCTGATAAGGACATGTTGCGGCTGTGCAGCGTTCGTTGTCCGCACATGAATCAGATCACGCTCGAAGATACGCTGGAGTCGCTGCAAAAAGAGCAGTTTGAGATCGTTATCGACGAAGACATTCGCCGGCGCGCGTTACGTTCAGTCCAGCGAATGCTCGAAATCGGAAAAGAGGACTAGCCGCGAATTCACGCGGATAAAACGCGGATGGCAAACGCTGAAGTCCTGATCATCGGTTGCGGAATTGCCGGTGCGACTGCTGCTCTACGTCTCGCTCGAAATTCCGATCGACAAATCACCATTATCACGCGCGCGTCCGACGCGCACGAGTCAAACACTCGCTACGCACAAGGCGGCATCATCGGCCGCGGACCTGATGATAGTGCGGAGTTGCTCTTCGAAGACATCGTTGCTGCCGGAGCGGGCGTAACGTCACCCAAAGCCGCGCGCATTCTCGCTGACGAAGGCCCACAACTGCTGAATGAAGTTCTTGAGCACACGGCCGGAGTTGTTTTCGATCACTCTGAAGATGGTGCGCCGGTTTGGGGACAGGAAGCCGCACACTCACGGCGGAGGATCCTTCACGTCGGCGACGCGACTGGCCGCGCGATCATGAAAGGCCTGGTCGCCGCGCTTAAGAGCTATCCAAACATCAAGATCGAATCAGATGCGACTGCCGTAGATCTCATCACTTTTCCGCACCATTCGCGTAATCCGTTAGACAACTACGGCGAAATCTCGTGTCACGGTTGTTACGTTTTCGATCGAACTGAGAAGACTGTTCATCGTTACCTGGCGAGCGCAACGGTTCTCGCGACAGGCGGATTGGGAAGAATCTATCGAAACACGACTAATCCCATCGGCGCGCGTGGTGATGGTTTGGCCATGGCCCATCGCGCCGGAGCCCGTATCGCGAACGCCGAATATGTTCAGTTTCACCCGACCGCACTTGCTGCGCCGGGCGCTGAGGGGCTGCTGATCAGCGAAGCTGTTCGTGGTGAAGGCGGCGTGTTATTGACGCCTGAGCTTCGGCCGTTCATGGAGCGCTATTCGCCGGAATGGAAGGACCTCGCGCCGCGCGATGTGGTTGCGCGCGCCATTCATCATGAGATGGAGGCGAACGCTTATTCGTACGTGCTGCTCGACATCGCTTCACACATGCCCGCTGACAAGATTCGCGAGCGCTTTCCTTTTATATATGACCAGTGTTTGAAGGTCGGTCTCGACATTTCGCGTGAGCCGGTGCCTGTTGTGCCGGCGGCGCATTATTTTTGTGGTGGCGTGCTGGTGGATGAGTGGGCGCGTTCGACGATTCGAAACTTGTATGCGGTCGGCGAGATCAGTTGTACCGGTGTACACGGCGCGAATCGACTCGCTTCGACGTCGCTTCTCGAAGGACTTGTCTGGGGAAATCGCGCGGCGTTGGAGGTCGATAGGGTGTTGAGTGAAGGGAATGGTCACACGGCGCGGTTCGAAGATATTCCGCCGTGGGATGAGAGTGGGTTGAGTGCCGAGCCGGATCCGGCGTTGATTCAGGGCGACATGCAGACGATTCAGAACATCATGTGGCATTACGTCGGGCTTGTGCGTACCGCGGATCGTTTGTCGCGCGCGATTCGCGAGCTGCGGCACTTGTGGAATGAGATCGAGACGTTTTACCGGACGACGAAGCTCAGTGACGGGTTGATCGGGTTGCGCAATGCAGTTGAAGTAGCGCTGATCGTGGCGCAGGCGGCGCAGCACAACCGGCAGAGTCGTGGCAGTCATTATCGACAAGACTCGGTGACTGTTACAGGGGATCGACTTATATAACGGATTGACCCGGATTTAAAAACCGATCCAGGTGCCGGCGTTCTGAGACTGTGCTTTGTGGTAGAGATAATCAGCGGTGACGACGTCTTCGATCGCGAGGCCGAGCGATTTGAAGAGCGTGATTTCGGTCGCTGAAGTGCGGCCGGTTTTTGTTCCGATCAGGAGCTCGCCGATCTCGCCGAGAATGCTTTCAGGAGTAACTAATCCATCCTTAGCAGCGAGCAAATAATCACCAGATTCATTCAATGCTGACTCGCGTCGATCGACGAAGATGCGGGCCGCGGCCATCGTCGCGCTGTCGATCTCGCGGGAGTTGGGCGAGTGTGTGCCGATCGCGTTCACGTGCGCGCCCGTCGAGATCCAGTCTTATTAATTACCGGGTCGAGTGACGATGTCGCGGTTACGATCACATCTGCACCACGTACCGCCTCCTCATTGGTGCCAACCGCTTCGATCGGAAATGCAAACTTGGGCTGCATCTCGCGCACGAGCTGGTGTGCGTGTTCGATGTTACGCGCGGCGATGCGTGCATGTCTGATACCTCTTACAGCGGAGAGCGCCGTTAGATGCGTTCGCGCTTGCACGCCCGCTCCGATGATTGCCAATTGCTGCGCATCTTCACGCGCAAGCAGACGTGTTGCAACCGCGGAAACGGCTGCCGTTCTGATCGCCGTGATCTCCGAAGCATTCATGAGCGCCAGCAACTCGCCTGTTTCGCGGCTGAACAACATCACGGCGCCCTGATGAGCGTCTTTACCCTTTGCCGGATTCTCAGGAAAGACGCAGATCGCCTTCAATCCGAACGCGCCTTGTTCACCAGCGCGATGCGCCGGCATCAAGCCGAGCAGCCCACGTGCTTCAGGTGGACGAACTATCGTGCGCAACGGTTGATACACCTCACCACGCGCGAGCGCCGCGAGCGCGTCAGCCATCAGCTCGATGCATTCTGTCATCGGCAGTAGCTCTCTTATCTGTCGATTATCCAGGACAAGGATTTTCATTATTGATCTAAACAGAATTCATAGGCAGATTACCCCAAAAGGTAACTCACCTCACACAATCCGCACGGAATGGTTAACGCCTCACTCAGCAATGTAGCCCGACTATCGAGAAAACTACAAAAAAATCGGCATTATTCGAGTGATCGCTTATTGGCACACACCTTGCCAAAAGGGAAACGAACGAAACGGTTGAATTGAAAAAGGGGTCAGTCGGGAAATGAAAAAGGGGTTAATAGCAATCTTCTGTTTGTTGGTTTTGACGTTCACGTCGCTTCCCGTGGCGGCGCAAACACGATATCGCAGGTACGACAGCTCGAGACGTTACGAGCAACGCACGGGTGACTGGCGGTATCAAGATAGAGTTTATAACGGACGTCGCGGTCGCTGGGACAGATCCTTCTGGGATGAGCATCGCGACAAGCTTACCACCGGTATCGGAGCAGGTGCGGGCGCGGTAGTCGGCGCAGCGGTTGGTGGTAAGAAAAGCGCAATCCTTGGTGCGATCATCGGTGGCGGTGGAGCAGCCATCTACACCTACGGGATTCGCGATAAAGACAGGCGCTACAACCGACGCTACTAAGCTTGTCGGATAACGGATCGGTCACACATTGCAAGATGAGTGGCCTTGTAAGGGCCCGGATGCGAAGGGGAGAGCGCGTCCGGGTCCTATACATTTTAAAGAAAGAATTAGCCGCGGATTTACGCAGATTGACGCAGATGTTTTTCCGATCTGCGTAATTCGCGTTTATCTGCGGCTAATTATTTGTTTTCGCTTCTGTGCTTTTGTGCCTCATTGTGGCTTCTGTTATATAGATAGGTCCGCACTTATCGAGCTTGTCGGAGACTCTGATGGAATTCCAGGAAAACATTCTCGGCTTGATCGGAAATACGCCTCTCGTGAAGCTCAACCGGCTCGCGCGAAACGTTAAAGCTCAGGTCTATGCAAAGATGGAGAACCTGAATCCGGGATACTCAGTTAAAGACCGGATCGGCGTCGCCATGATTGAAGCCGCTGAACGTGAAGGGATTCTGAAGCCCGGCGGGACGATCATCGAGGCAACATCGGGAAACACGGGCATCGGTTTGGCGCTCGCCGCCGCAGTCAAAGGTTACAAGTGCATTTTCGTAATGACTGACAAGGCTTCGGTCGAGAAATCGCGCTACTTGAAAGCGCTCGGAGCGGATGTCGTCATAACTCCGGTTTCCGCCAAACCCGGAACGCCCGATCACTACGTTTCCACGGCCAAGCGCATCGCATCCGAGACGCCAAACTCGTTTTATCCCGATCAGTATTCGAATCCCGCCAATCCGGAAGCGCATTATCGAACGACTGGTCCCGAGGTTTGGCGACAGACTGAAGGCAAGATCACGCACTTCGTGGCCGGACTCGGAACCGGCGGCACGATTTCCGGCACCGGCCGCTATCTGAAAGAGAAAGACCCGAACATCAGGATTATCGGCGCCGATCCGTACGGCTCGATTTTCAAAACTTATAAAGAGACCGGAAAGATCATCGAGACGACGCCGTACCTCGTCGAGGGAATCGGGCAGGAGATCGTTCCTGCAAACGTTCACATCAAGTATGTGGACGAAGTGGTTAACGTCACGGATCGTGAATCGTTCGAGATGTCGCGCTTGCTTGGGCGAATGGAAGGAATCTTCTGTGGCGGATCGACTGGAACCAATCTCGCCGCGGCTTTACGGGTGGCGAGCAATCTTGACGAGAATGCGATCATCGTTTTCATCGTCTGCGATACCGGCGAGCATTACCTGTCGAAGCATCACTCGGATGAGTGGCTAAAAGAAAAGCGCTTGCTGGAACCGCAAAAGATTACGGCTGGTCTAATCACCGGCACGAAGAAGCCGCAGGCGCCGAAGACGCTGGTGTCGGTGTTACCGGGGAACAGCGTAGCCGAAGCGCTCGAGACGATGGACAATCTCGGTGTGACGCAGATGCCGGTTCTGGAAGAAGGACGTGCCATCGGATCGTTACGCGAGAATCGAGTTTTAGCGAAAGTAGTCCGTAACCGGGAGCTGCTGAATTCGCCTGTGAGTGAAGTGATGGAAGCGAGTTTTCCGACGGTTGACGTTGACGCAAGCTCTTCTGAAGTGGCGCGACGATTACAGACGAGTGCGGCAGTCCTCGTCGAAGAATATGGCCGCATCATTGGCATCATCACGCGTCACGACGTACTCGACTTGAAGGACGTAGGGCAGTAGCTCTAGCCTGCATGGCAAAAGAAGAAAAAGTGTTGGCAGCTAATCGTGCGGCCTTCCACAATTATCATATTTCGGATAGATACGAAGCCGGACTCGTATTGAAAGGCACTGAGGTCAAGAGTGCCATGGATGGTCGCGTGCAACTGAAAGAAGCGTATATTTCAGTGCGCGAAGGCGAGGCGTGGTTGTTCAATGCACACATATCGCCGTATTCTCATGGCAACCGCGAGAATCACGATCCACTGCGAACTCGCAAGCTGCTGCTTCATAAACGCGAAATATCCCGACTGGACGAAGCCACAGCCAAACAGGGAATGACTCTCGTTCCCACGCAGCTCTACCTAAAAAACGGTCGCATAAAAGTCGAGGTGGGGATTGCGCGCGGTAAGAAGTTGTACGACAAGAGAGAGGCTGAATTAAAGCGAACAGTTGAAAGAGAAACGCGTGCCCAGTTGAAGGAACGCAATCGTTGACCAGATTTTAGTTCTAACTTCCAACACCCAGGAGAACCTACTCACATGCAAGTTGAAGCCAGCCGGGGCCCAATTGAAGAGCTTGAGGTGCAAGCCTTAGCAGTCGCCGTTTTCAAAAACGAGAAGCCCGACGAGGGTTTCCTGAAGAAGCTCGACGAGCTTTCTGGTGGACTCGTGCGGTCGGCACTCGACGCCGAAGAGTTCATCGGTAAAGAAGGCGAGACCGCTTATTTCCATCTTGTCGGAAACGACAGTTTGAAAGCACGTCGCCTGCTTCTCGTGGGTGTAGGCGACGCGAGCGAGTACAAGAATGCACAAGTCTCGCAGATGGCGGGCACTGCCGTTCGTACATTGCGCGGTAAGAAGGCGAAGACGATTGCGGTGGCGCCGCGTGCTTCCGGCGATGCATTCGAAACAACGGCAACGGCTGTTCAGGGCGCTTACATTTCGCTCTTCGATCCGGATAAATATCGAACCGTCGATAAAGAGGAAAAGACGGTCGATCGTTTGGTGATGGTGATCGAGGGAGCGGAAGAGGACGCGTTGCAGCGTGGGGTTAACGTGGGACGGATAGTTGGGGAGTCAGTGAACTTCACGCGCGACATGGCGAATGAGCCGGGCGCGTACATGACTCCGACAGACATGGCCGAACGCGCGCGTGAGATCGCCAATGAGTTTGGTTTAAGCATTGACGTGCTGGACGAAGCGCGCATGGAACAGGAAGGCATGGGATCGTTGTTGAGTGTAGCGCGCGGCTCAGACCAGCCTGCCAAGCTGATCATTCTGAAATACACGCCGCCAACACCACCGTCAGATACCAAAGAGTTGCTCGCGTTCGTCGGCAAAGGTGTGACGTTCGATTCGGGCGGCATCTCGCTTAAGCCCGGCGAGAACATGGAGCTGATGAAGTACGACATGACGGGCGGTGCAACGGTGATGGGTGCGATGCGTGCGATCGCGCAGTTGAAGCCGCCGATCCCGATTCTGGGTGTGGCGCCGTGTACGGAAAATTTGCCGTCGGGTAAGGCGACGAAGCCGGGCGATGTCGTGAAAGCGATGACGGGCAAGACCATCGAGATCATCAATACTGACGCTGAGGGCCGGCTGATACTTGCCGATGCGATTGCTTATGCGAAGAAGCTCGGCGCTACTAAAGTCATCGATCTGGCGACGTTGACGGGGGCGGTGTCGATCGCGCTCGGCGACGTAAATGCGGCCGTTTTGGGAACCGATCAGGACTTGATTGACGAGATCATTTCGGCGGGCAGGGAAGTCGGCGAGAAGTTCTGGCAGTTGCCTCTGGACAAGGAATATACGAAACAGATCAAGTCAGACATCGCAGATATTAGGAATGTCGGAGGCCGGAAAGCTGGAACAATTACGGCTGCTGCGTTTCTAAAGGAATTTGCGGATGGAATTGCCTGGGCACATCTCGATATCGCAGGGACGGCTTGGGGAGACGAGGCGAAGCCTTACCGTTCGAAGGGTCCGACGGGGATTGCTGTCAGAACCTTGCTGCGAATCGTCGAGCGCGAGAGTCAGAAACAGTGAAAGTTCAGAGTTCAAGCTTTAGCTTGCGGTTTTCCGGAGCAGCCTAAAGGCTGAACTGCTGAACTCTAAGCGAGTGTCGTTAGTGGTAGACAGTTGGTGTCCTCGACTGTTGACACTTTTCGGCATGAACAAAATCGATAAGTCGATTTTGCTGGGGTTTTTGACAACAGGGGCCATGGCATGGCGGTTGTAGATACAACGAGCATTAGCCAAAGGGTGCGAGTCGCCTTATTTACGTCCTCGCCCCCTCGAATGCCGCTCGAGGTATTTGCCCGGCTCCCCTTTGGCACCCCCTAACTCCGAATTCGTCATCTCAGTAGACGTTTGAATCAACCGTAGTACTTGCACACGGTGGTATACTTTTTGGGCGAGTGACGCGGTGTCCTCAGGCAGCCCTTGGCATCCATCGCTGGCTTTCGGAGTTCAGAAGCACAGTGATCGACTACTACAGAATTTTGGGCGTCAAGCCGAATGCGTCTCAGGTCGAAATCAAGTCGGCCTACCGGAAACTTGCGCTAAAAAGTCACCCCGATCTGAATCCCAACTCCGAAGCCGGTAAACAGTTTGCACTCCTCTCAAAGGCGTATCACACGCTCAACGATCCGCAGGAACGTGCTTACTACGACGAGCAGTTGAACGCACAGAAAAAGGCCAACTACTCGATTCTCAATTCGAGCAACCCACACGCGAAGCGCGCCCGAAACCTCGCGGTGCAGGCAAAATGGGACCGTTTGGTTGACGAGGTCCTCGAGCGCGATCGTCTGGAGAATCGAGAGCGACAACGAGCCGTGTTCACCACAGTCTCGCTGTTCCTGTCGACGTTCTTTCTGGCGATGATGAGGCCGCAGTTGTGGCACGTGTTTTCGACGATGGGCCGTGTCATTGTGTTGACGCTGTTTGTGATTGGCGTCTGGCACCTCGCGAACCGCTTGCGTGAATACATCACGCACTACACGTACAAGCCCAAGCTGATTCAGGGATCGATCATCAGCCAGGATGCGGCGCCCGAGCAGCCGTTTACGCGCTTTTCGGCGTACACGTTTCTGCTTGTGGGTTATTCGCTCAGCGTCGGAATTGGTTTGTATATCGGCTGGCACACACAGGACTTTTTCAACGATATGGCTTTGCTGTTCCGGCACCGCGTCGTGGCCGTGCAGTCAAGCATGATTCTCGATTTGATTTTCTACCCGCCAATTGCCGTGCTCATTGTAGATACAGTGCACGGGCTTGCCTCCCGAATCGACTAGTTAGATAGATTTCAGGTTTTACGTGTGACTCATGTCTAATCATGTTAATCCTGTGTGAATTCGTGTATATTGACCTTCCCCACCCCGAATACAAGCAAAAGGAGCACGAAAATGGCCAATACCACGAATCCACGCCAGTTTCTTGCTTCGAAACTCGAAGCACTGAGTGAAACCGAAGTAGGGGAAGTCTTGGATTACATCTCGACGATGGAGTCCATTCGACGAGCGAAATTAACCTCTGGCGCTCTCGACGATGAAGTCGTGATAGCCCTTGCCGATGCTCCGGAGAACCGCCGCGCACGACAGGCGTTTGAATGGGAAGCAGTGCGACGCAAGGCAGAGAAACGAGCCGCAGCTAGAGGTGGCGTTTATATTTAATGCCGCGAAAAAGCACAAAAGGCACAAAGGTTAAATCCATTTGCGCTTTTTCTGCCTTTTTGTGTCTGGTTTCCTTTGTCGCTTCGGCCCAGGACACGCGTAACCTCACTCCTTCTCAAGCCGAAATCGAAAGACAGCGTCAACGTCTGAACTCTTCCGACGTTGAGGAACGCCGCGACGCTATCATGCGCCTCGGCTCAATGCGCCGCGCGGCTGCGTCACGCGCTGCTCTTCCAGCACTCACCGATGCAGAGCCGATTGTTCGAGCTACTGCAGCGAAAGCGGTTCTTTTTATCGGTCCTGAAGAAAGTGTTACGTCTCTACTCCCATTACTCAACGACAAAGACGAGTTTGTTCGTCGTGAAGCAGCTTACGCCCTCGGCCTGACACGCAGCCGGGCCGCCACTGCCGCACTCAGCGATCGATTACTAAACGACAAAGAAGACGGCGTGCGCGCTGCTGCCGCAGTTGCGCTGGGCCATATCGCGGATGAAGCGGCTGTGGTTGCCCTCGTGGGAACACTCGCGCCGGAGCTGTCTGCGCCTGCGAATAAGAAACGTAAGCGAGAAGAGAACGTCTTCGTGCTTCGTGCTGCGGCTACGGCGCTCGGCAACATCAAGAGCCACGCCGGCACTGCGGCACTGATTTCAGTTTTGAGCAATGAAAAACTCCCGTCGGATGTCCGACGGGAGTCTGCGAGATCGCTTGGGCTAATTGGCGACCGAACGGCTGAGCCGGCGTTGCGAGCTGCATCAATGGCAGCCGATCCTTACCTTGCCCAAATCGCCGCTGAGGCGTTGAAGAAATTAAGCCGCGGATGAACGCGGATTAACGCGGATTAATTCTCTACTTTCTCTCCGCGGCCATGACCTTTCTTAGCCGCTTTCGACACCGCCGGGATCGGCAATCCAACACCACCCGACAATGTTTCACTTGAACCTTCGTCCGCATTCGATTTCTCCGCCATTTCGTGGATTAGGGCACCGCCCGAGCTCTTCGAAAAGATCAGACGGTTTTTAATGCCATCCACGTCGACGTGTACAAGATCTCCCAAACCGATCTGGCCAGTGGCCACGAGGTTTGAAAGCGGATACACCAGAAATCTCTCGACCGCTCTCTTCAAATGTCGGGCGCCGTATTTGTAATCCAGCCCTTCCTTCAGCAGCATGTCTTTCGCTGTTTCAGAGCACTGGAAGACAAACTTGGTTCCCGCCGACTGCATGATGCGATCCTGAACGGCCTGCAGCTCAAGGTCGAGAATCTGACGCAGGTGATGCTCCTTCAACGAACGGAACACAACAACCTTGTCGATGCGGTTCATAAATTCGGGCGAGAACTTGCGTCGCGCTGCTTCGACCGCCGTGCGATAGATCTTCTGGTCCACTTCGGTGTCGTTCGGAGTCTTCGAACCCTTGCCGGGCGCGAAACCGATACCACCGGAAATCAGCTCAGACATCTCGCGGGCGCCGAGATTTGAAGTCATGATCACCATCGCCTTCGAGAAATCGACGCGACGATTGTCGCCCAGCGTCAAAGTCGCTTTGTCGAGAATGCCCAGCAACAACTGCCACAAACTATCGGAAGCCTTCTCGATCTCATCGAACAGCACGAGCGACACTTTCATATCGTCGGTGTGCATCCGATCGAGATTTTCCTGGGTCAGCATTGGCGAAGTTTCGCGGTGTCCCAGATATCCCGGAGGCGATCCAATCAGTTTGGCAATCTCGTGCGAGTGTTGAAATTCCGCACAGTCGATCTTTACTATTGCGTTCGAGTCGCCGTAAAGAACTTCGGCGGCCGCTTCAATTACCCGAGTCTTGCCGGAGCCTGTCGGACCCAAAAATAACATCGTTCCGATAGGGCGGTTGGGGGGATTCATGCCTGCCAGAAATATCTGGTACAGGCCACTCATACGTCTGACCGCGCGTTCCTGACCAACAATTCGCGCCGTCAAACGCTCCTCAAAATCCTGCGCACGCGGGCTTTTTTGATCAGGATCAAGGAAAACTGTACCTGTGTTGTTCATGTCTCTTGTCGTCACTTCTCTCTCAGGTAACATCGGCTCTTTCTCCTCGCCAGTCAATCTGGGGGCGATTGTTAGGACTCAAGTCCTTGGCCCAGCGGCTCACCTGCAAGGACCGATCCACATCAAATTGATGCAGGGGGAATAGGCTGAGGTTCGCCAGCTCGGGATTTAGCGCCCGAAACCGCTGGCGACCCGTTGCTATATATACAAGTCTGCAAAAAATGTCACCAGAAATATGCCTGACTGACAATTAATTGCACCTTTTAAGCTGAGAATACACCGATTGACACAGGCTAATCGTAGTATTCCAGACCTAAGTGAGTTATCAAATCTTCACCGCGCAAGTGCCGCAGCGTGTTCTTGAGCTTCATCAATTGAATAAAGATGTCGTGCTCTGGATACAGCCCCGGCGCGGTTTGCGGAGATTTGAAGTAGAACGACAGCCACTCCTGCACGCCCTTCATTCCCGCGCGCTGAGCTAGATCGAGAAATAGGGCGAGGTCGAGCACAATCGGCGCTGCGAGGATCGAGTCGCGACACAGGAAGTCGATCTTGATCTGCATCGGATAGCCGAGCCAGCCGAAGATGTCGATGTTGTCCCAACCTTCCTTGTTGTCCCCACGCGGCGGGTAGTAGTTGATTCGCACGACGTGTGAGAAGTCTTTGTAGAGGCTCGGATAAACCTCAGGCTGAAGGATGTATTCGAGCACTGACAGCTTCGACTCTTCTTTTGTCTTAAACGAATCCGGATCGTCGAGCACTTCTCCGTCGCGATTGCCAAGGATGTTGGTGGAGTACCAGCCGTGCAGACCCAGCATGCGCGCCTTCAATCCCGGCGCGATGATGGTCTTCATCAACGTTTGTCCGGTCTTGAAGTCTTTACCGCAGATCCCGAGCTTGTTCTGGTCTGCGAGTGACATCAACGCGGGAATGTCGACTGTCAGATTCGGAGCGCCGTTCGCGAACGGAATTCCTGACTTGAGTGCCGCGTAGGCGTAAATCATCGAGGGCGCAATCGCTTTGTGGTTGTCGCGCATCGCCTGCTCGAATGAGTCGATCGTTTTGTGTACTGCATGTCGTTTCAGGAAGATCTCTGTTGATGCGGCCCAGATCATCACGAGGCGTGAGCACCGGTTCTTTCGTTTCCATTCGGCGATCTCGTCGATCAGTTGCTGCGCGAGCTCAAATTTGTTCTTGCCGGTTTTGACGTTTGTGCCGCTGAGTCGTTTCACGTACGTCTGATCGAAGACGGCTTTCATCGGTTTGATCTTGCGCAGTGGCTCTTTGAGTTGCCCCAGCAACTCTTTCTCGAGCACGCCTGCGTTGAGAGCTGCGTCGTACGCTGAATCCGGAAAGATATCCCACGCACCGAACACCATGTCTTTCAGTTGGGCGAGGGGCACGAAGTCTTTGATTAGCGGAACACGATTCTCGGTCCGTTTACCGAGACGAATCGTTCCCATCTGCGTCAAACTGCCGATGGGTTGGGCAACACCTTTTTTGATCGCTTCAACGCCGGCGATGAAGGTAGTACTGACCGCGCCCAGACCGACGAGTAAAACTCCGAGACGTCCTTCGGCGGGAACGATCTCGGCTTGTTTAGCAACTGGCATTCGGGTTCTCTCCTGAAGAATTTGCAGGAATGATACTGAGCGGGAGCCGATTAGAACCGACAAATCTTGCGCATTATTGGCGACGCATTGCTAGCGAGAGTTTCTTGAGACGAGATCTTTCCGGAATTCGCGTGGCGTCGCACCGGTGGCGATGCGAAATGCTTTGGTGAAATGACTGCCGCTCAGATAGCCGACGCGCGTGCCGATCTCAGTGACTGAAAGATCTGTTTCGGCGAGTAACAACTGTGCTCTCGCAGCGCGGATGCCGGCGAGGTAATTGTGCGGAGAAGAGCCGGTGAGTTTCTTGAAAAGGCGCGCGAAGTGAAATGCCGAAAGATACGAAGCAGCAGCGAGTGCTTTGAGGGTGAGGTCCTGATCGAGTTGTGTATGCATCAACTCGACAGAGCGTCGAATGCGTCGATCGACGAGTCCCACACGAGAGAGCTCGAGCTCTTCTGAAAGACGTGGCGTTGCGTGGTTTCTCAAGAGGTGGACCAGCAATTGTTCTACGAGTGCTCGCATAACGATCTCACGGCCGGGTTTCTCGGTTGCGAGCTCGGCCGCAAATTCTTTCAGCAACGCATCGAGCTTTAGATCCCCGTGCATGTGATCGCGCGTAAACGTCACGATCGATTTTGGCGGAATCAATCGCATCGCAGTGGCGTTCTGAATGACGAGTGATGCAGAGAGCGTTAGAAACAACAATTCGACTTGCCGGCCGTTGGCGTTGATGGTCGTGTTTGGCTCGAGTACGAGTGATCCGGATTGTTCGAGCGTGAAGCTTTGATCGTCAACCGTGTAATCAAGCTTGCCGCTGAGCGTGGTCAGCAGTGAATAACCCGTGGTCGCCTGGTTCTGCCAGACAAGCTGCTTTGCTTTGCGGTACTGAACTGAAAAATCTGGCGAGACGAAGAAACGGTTGTGTTGAGCCAGGGGACGAGTCATCGATGACCCAGCATAGCGGCGGGATTGTTAGTAATCAACGCATCAATCCCAATCGCCCGCGCTCGCTCGATCCATGCCGGATCATCCACCGTCCAAACCGCGACGTGTAGTCCCGCGGCTTTGGCTTTCTGCACCAGACTCTCCCGTGCGAGCCGGTGATGCAGCGCGAGCGCCGCCGCACCGACGTCCGTCGCCTGATTGATGATTCTTTGATCTAACAACACGGAAGGATGGGTGAACGCCGGCTCGAACAGCGCGACTGTTTTGATGCCCGGAGCGATCTCTTTCAGGATCTTGAGTGCTGGTAACTGGAAGCACTCAACCACAACGCGTGATTTTAAGGAGTGCTGCTCGATCGCTTTTACACACGCTTCCGCAAGCGACCGGTGTCCGGCAGGCGAGTCGCACTTCATCTCGAGATAGAGCGTTGAATTGTTTGATTGGAACAGCGTGAACAACTCTGCGAGACTCGGGACGGTCTCATTTGCGAAAGTTCCTGCGAACCAGCTACCGACATCAATCCTGCTGATTTCCGCCCACGTTAGATCAGCGACTCGATAAGGCAAGCCACCGGTTCGGCGCAGGGTGCTGTCGTGAATTACAACCGGAACACCGTCGCGCGTGAGACGAACGTCAAACTCAATTCCATCAGCCCCAACCGCGAGCGCCTCACGAAACGCCGCCATCGTATTTTCCGGCGCAACCGCAGACGCACCACGATGCCCAATAATCAGCATTAATTAAGCCGCAAAAAAGCACAAAAGGCACAAACAAAAAATCGATCCCCGTGTCTTTGGGGTTGCTTTACTCATTTTGTGTTTTTGTGCCTTTTTGTGGCGAATCCTGAGCCGGGTTGACGATGCGCTTCAGCTTGATATCAAACGTGCCGTAATCCGTTTTCACTCGACTAGCTACGGGAATGTGTCGCGCGTCGTCCGTGATCCAGATCGAGAACTCGCCCTTCTCCTGATCAATCAACCGCTCTGGTCCAAAGAGCTCCGGATTCACTTTCAACACATTAACGCGGCCAAGAATCGTCTTCATTCGCTTCTTCTCGATAACCTTCACCGGTATCGTGTAAACCTTGCCGCCGTCACCGATGAAAACCTCGAAGGTCTTGCCGACTTCGAGTCGCTGCGTGCGAATGAAATAGATCGCGGAAAGAACGTCCTGTAACTGACCTGAGAACTCGGTGATCGCGTGGCGTGGCTCTGCCTCAGGATTGTTCGGATCACGAGAGGTCCAGATCATCCGGCCCTTCGACGCATCGAACGTCGTCTCTGTCGTTCTTACTCGTTTGCCTTGCTCGTCGAGTATCGTCGTCTTTTGAATCGTGAACGTGCCCGGCTCCACAGTCGATTCCACACGCTCGCGAAACTTCAGATTAAATAACCGCGCGAAGAAACCTTTACTCGAAACGTCCGCTTTGAATGTCAAAGCGTAAGGCTGTGGCGCGTTGGAGCTCGCGCCGTCGAGCGGCGTGCGCGTCGCGTGAAATTTCAGCTCGGCAACGTCGATGTTGCGCAAGAGCGCGCGTGAGAATTCCGCTTCGAAATGAAGTTCTTCACCGTGCTCGAAGCGATGCGGTGTTATATACGCCGGGCGTCGCTGCGCAACTGAATACGACAGGCCCATGAAGATGCCCATCGCGACGAGCAGAGAAACAAAAACGATGTATTTGAAAAATCCCATTCAGTTAAAAGTAGTAAGTCTTAATTAAAAGTATCCCCCAGGCGATGACGAGGCCGAGCGCGGCCCGGTACTCGCGATAACGTAGATACAGCGTGCCATCGAAGCGCGTCGTCGCCGATTCATCTTGCCGAAACCGTGTGAGCCGCGGAAAAAATAGCGGCACAGCGCGCCGGTAAGTCTCGTATTCACTGCCAAAGAGCTCCGCCATGGTCGAGGCTTCGACGCGCATCACCGGTAAATAGATGCCAAGAAACAGGGCCGCGAAAAGGAGGCCGAGGACTAGCCGTCCCGAAGCGATCGTGAAGCCGAGGCCTAGTAAAAAACTGCCGAGATAAAGAGGATTCCGCGTGAAAGCGTATGGCCCAGAGGTCGCGAGTTGTACATTTTTTCGGATATGACCCGCCGCCCATGCGCGTAGTCCCAGACCTAACAACGACACTGACGCGCCGATGAGCAAAGCGCGTGGAGTCGGGCGCGCGCAGAAGATGAAGGCCGCGCCGCACAAAAAACCGAGCGGCACCCGCCATCGTTGAATCCAAGTTCCGCCTCTTCTTGCCATAAAAACTCTTTAGCCACAAAAAAGCACAAAAGCACAGAACAAAGAATTAAGAACTTTGCGCCTTTTGTGCCGTTTTGTGGCTTAATCTCCGATCGACTGCTTCGAGCACGCGCTGCACTTCGATGTCCATGCAGATCCATTTTGAGCATGAACGGCGATGGCAGTCTACACGACAGTTGATATCGGTTCGTTCCACGCAGATGTCCTCGGGACGCGGACTGCCGTTTCGCCACCACTCAGTCGGACCAAACAGACCGACGATCGGCGCACCTGCGGCGACTGCGATGTGCGTCGGGCCGGTGTCGCCACCAACGTAAACGTTTGCGTTCCGCGCGAGTGAGTAAAAACCTTTTAGCGAAAGACTGACTGGCTGCGCTTTGCCGAAGACAGACGATTGGCGAACCTCCTCGGCAAGTCTCTCTTCGCCCGGGCCGTAAGTAACTAAAGACGAAATCCCGTAGTTGGACCAGAGCAGATCTGCAAGCTTTCCAAAACGGTCGACGCTCCACAATTTCGTTGGCCAGCCGCCACCCGGATTCAGAATCGCGTACTTCTCGCCTGTTGTCGCAGCGGCTTCGCGAGCCTCGGCCTCATCGTTCTCGGTCGTGTTAATCGGAAACGACAACACCTCGGGTTCCGGAACTCCGAGAGCGCCCTCAAGTAGCAGCAGGGCTTTTTTAATCACGTGAGTCTGTCGTGGGACGGCGACTGTCTTTGAAAGGAGAAGCGCGCTGGCCGGCTCCCGCAATGCGGCGCGCGAGTACCCAAAAACACGACGCGCGCCCGACAGGCGCGCGATTGAAGCGGATTTAAGAAGTCCCTGGAAGTCTAAAGCTACATCGAAGGCCGAGGCGCGTAACCGACGTAACTGCTGGCGCGGT
>Ga0126311_10000074_pt1 | contig 49465 bp, 43 predicted proteins | sample Plot61_FD_92539 | JGI IMG/M metagenome (GOLD analysis project Ga0126311, IMG submission 92539) | Serpentine soil microbial communities from UC McLaughlin Reserve, CA, USA - Plot61 | ecosystem: Environmental > Terrestrial > Soil > Grasslands | place: USA: UC McLaughlin Reserve, Lake County... | reverse complement strand
CCAGAGTTGCGGTCATGGGAGACGGTTACTAAGTATGCTTAATAATCACACTCTCAATAATGTTAGCCACGTTCTCGCAACGATCGACCGCAGCTTCGAGCTTCTCGTAAACCTCTTTCCATTTCAAAACCATGAGTGCGTCCGGCGGATCGTGAAATAGATCCGCGATGGCGGCGTGATAGATATCATCGCCTTCGTTCTCAAGACGGTGAATCTCAACCAGCCGCTGCGTGACATTCTTCGGACGCTGCAGAGTGGAGACGATTTCTTTGAGCTCGTCCGCCATCCGCTCGATGACGTTCGCAAAATCACGCGCGTACTCTGTCGTTTCACGGACGTCAAAAATGATGATTGCGCGTGCCGCATCGTCGATCAGGTCTACGATGTCGTCGAGTGCGGTCGACATCATGTAAATGTCTTCACGATCAAACGGCGTGATAAACGACTTGTTCAGCCGCGTGGAAATGCTGTGAGTAAGCTCGTCGCAGGCGTGCTCGAGCCCTTTGATGCGTTTTGCATACTCGCCATACGCATGGTTCTTGTCGGCGAGCATCTCCTTCAGCTCACGCGCGGCCGCAGAGATATAGAGCGTCATCTGCGTGAACAGATCGAAATACTGCTCTTCTTTGGGAAGCAGGCTTAGCAGACCCATCACAAACCCACCTGTCTGAACTTTATCTGAACGAATGCCGGACTATAACTTACCTTCCGCCGACTTGCCAAATGTTATGCGCGTCGTATATCAAAGGCCCCAATGACCCAAGACCATCTCGCCGATATCCAGCACGTCCTAAGAATCGAGTCTGACGCCATTGCCCAGACGGCCACGCGGCTTGACCGCGAACAGGTCGGGCGGGTGGTTGAGCTCGTGGCAAACTGTTCGGGAAAGGTCGTGATCCTGGGCGTTGGCAAGTCCGGAATCATTGGGCAAAAGATAGCGGCGACAATGACGAGCGCGGGAACTGCCGCACTTTACCTCCATCCGTCCGATGCACTGCATGGCGGGCTCGGGATCGTCCAGGCGGACGACGTGGTCGTTGTTTTGAGCAACAGCGGCGAGACAGACGAGATCGTCGCGATGTTGCCGTACCTGAAAAATCGCGGTGTGCCGATCGTTGCGATTGTCGGAAACGTTAATTCGACGCTTGCACGGCGCGCGGATGCGGTGCTTGACGCTTCAGTCGATAAAGAAGCGTGTCCTTTAAATCTCGCGCCGACGACGAGCACGACGGTGGCGCTCGCGATCGGTGATGCCCTCGCGATGACGGTCATGAAAGTCAAGGGACTGACGCCGGACGATTTCGCCGTGAATCATCCCGCCGGACAGTTAGGAAAGCGATTGACGTTGCGCGTTGCTGATCTGATGCATCGTGATGGTGAGAATCCGACGATCTCGATGGGGTCATCGTGGGTTGATGTTGTAAGGGCGATCAGCAAAGGTGGACTCGGTGCTGTTTGTGTAGTTGGTGATGGTGGACTACTGGCAGGGATTATCACCGATGGCGACTTGCGAAGAGCGATCGAGCAGACGAGTCATGAGTCGTTAGCGAAGTTGACGTGTGATGGGTTTATGACGCGGCAGCCAGTGGTCGTGACGCCGGAGATGCTGGCGTTTGATGCGCTCAGGTTGATGGAGGATAGACCGTCGCAGATTTCGGTGTTGCCGGTGGTGGACCAGGATGGGATGTGTGTTGGTCTAATTCGAGTGCATGACATTGTGAGGAGTGGACTTTAGCCGCAGATTTACGCGGATAAAGGCGAATCAGATGCTACATATCGACGATGTCCCAGGCGGATCTCACGCGCAGTAACTTCGACATCAATCCGGCGTGCATGATGTGGCCGCTGCGCTCGGCGACGACTTTGCCGAGTATCGGCATGCCCAGTAATGCGAGATCGCCGATGATGTCGAGTATCTTGTGACGCACGAACTCATCTCGAAAGCGCAAGCCGGTTTCGTTCAACATCCCTTCCGGTGTCAGCACGATCGCGTTGTCGAGTGAGCCACCGCGAATGAGGTTCGCCTTTCGTAACTCCTCAATCTCATTTGTAAACCCAAACGTGCGCGCCGCCGCAATCTCACGACTGAACGCGCCGTTGCCTAACTCTACAAACAAACTCTGCACACCGATCATCGGATGTGAGAAGTCGATCAGACAGTCGATCTGGTAAGTGTCGGCCGGCTCGACACTGATGCGACGATTACCTTGTTCGAACGAGACTTTCTCTCGGACCAGCAGCGCGCGCCGTGCAAGTGGCTGTTGGACAATACCCGCACGCTCAATGATCTGCGCGAAGTCTTCCGCGGAGCCGTCCATGATCGGAATCTCAAGATTGTCGACTTCGATGAACGCATTATCGACGCCGAGTCCACGCAACGCGGCGAGCAGGTGTTCGACAGTCGAAAGCATGACACCGGTGCGCATGAGCGTGGTGGCGTAACCACAATGCGCGACAGATTCGACTGTTGCTGGAATTTCGAAGCCGCCGAGGTCCGTACGGCGGAAGACGTAGCCAGTGTCAGGTGGAGCAGGGACGAGGCGGACATGGACCGGAACAGCAGTGTGTAGTCCGATCCCGTGGGTTTCAACCGCACTGCCGAGTGTGGTCTGTTTGATCAAACGTCGGGGCCCTTATAAAAGAGTCTGCTCATGCTTTCGTTCGGAAAGTAAGGAGCAACGCATGTGCCGAGCGAAAATAAGGGTTAACGTGTGGTCTGTGTTGCGTATGCGCCACAGAGAACCCCGCGCGTGAAGATCATTCGCCACAGTTTCTTGTAAAAACAATTGAATAGACCGCATTGCTGGAGTACACTCACACGCAACATAACCGTCGGGACGCCAGCTTTTCGGCGTGCGTTTGAAAAAAATCAGCGCTTTCGGGCCACGTCCTGTGGTGGAAAGAAACGCACCGCCAGCGCTCCGAAGAGCAAGGGAGTGAAAGTCCTCGTTTTCACTCTCGTGGAGAAACCGCGATGCCAGACCTTGAAATTACGTGTTCGGAGTGCAGCACTCCGTTCATGTTCACGGAACGGGAACAGGAGTATTACCGGGAACGAAACCTGACTCACCCGAAGCGATGTAAGCCATGCCGCGACGCACGGCGTGCCAACTTCGGCGGCCCTAAAGGACAAGGAGGAGGTGAGCGTCAGAGATTTGAGATCACCTGCGATCAGTGTGGCAAGAACGATTCGGTACCGTTCAAGCCATCATCAGGCAGGCCAGTTTTATGCAGCGATTGTTTTAGCGCGAGTCGCGCGCAGCAGAGGACCTGAGATATTCAGGACGCTGTTGCGAAGAGCTAGCTTCGGGGCATAAACAATCAACAATCCGGGAATTTTTCCGACGCGTCAGCAGTCTACGCGATGACGGCGAAGAACGCTCTACGGAACCGAGCGCGGTAGCGCCGGGTCAAGCTCAGTCTTCAGGCGTGTTTGTTGTGGTTGACCCGGCGCTACCGCGCTCGGTTCCGTAGACTCTTCTATGACTTACGAAACGATCCAACTTGAGATGCGTGACACGGTTGGCGTGCTGACCTTGAACAGGCCGGACCGGCTGAACGCGCTCAACGTGCAGGTCGCGCACGACTTCAAGGCCGCCGTGAAAGAGGCACTCGAACGCGGCGCCCGGGCAATCGTGATCACGGGCGCTGGTCGAGCGTTTTCCGCTGGCGGCGATTTGCGCGAGATGCAGGAGATCGCGAAGAAGGACGGGCGTGTCGAGGCGTTCTTCGAGGAGCCGTTGCGACTACTGAACGAAGTCATCCTCTTGATTCGACGCACGCCGGTGCCGTTTATCGCAGCCGTAAACGGTGTTGCGTCAGGTGGAGGATGCAATCTCGCGCTGGCCTGTGATCTCGTGATCGCGGCAGAGAGCGCTCGCTTCAACCAGGCTTTTATAAAAATCGGTCTCACGCCTGATTGTGGTGGAACATTTATGCTGCCCCGGCTCGTAGGATGGAAACGAGCAACAGAGTTGTTATTCACCGGCGATTTGATCAGTGCTCAAGCCGCCGCTGAAATGGGAATGATAAACTCGGTTTCACCTGACGAGGAGTTAATGAACAAAGTCATGTCAATGGCGGAGAAACTGGCCCAGGCGCCGACGGCTGCAATCGGCGAGATTAAAACGCTGCTTGAAGCCAGCGCCGCGACTGACATGCAAACTCAGTTGGATCTAGAGCGCGAGACGCAGATTGAGTCAGGGAAGAGTAAGGATTTTGTTGAAGGCGTCTCGGCATTTCTTGAAAAAAGGCCGCCGCGATTTGTTGGAGGATGACGTTCGACGAGAACGGGAGCAGATCGCGAGCCGCCGCAATCGGGCGGCTTTTTTTATTGGTCGAGTATCATCAAAAGTGGCTGTTAAAGGTCTAAAGCAATGATCGATTCACTCACTTACGCACAGCTCCTGCGGCGCAATCGCTCTTTCAGACGATTGTGGATCGGGCAGGTCATCTCTGAGCTCGGCAACTGGTTCAATTTTATTGCCGCGCTCGGGCTGGTCCGTGTTGTGTCACACGCCGCGCCCGAAGTCACCACGATCGTCCTCATCTCGCGACTCGTGCCGTTTACACTTTTTCTTCCACTGGCCGGCGCGTTTGTCGATCGCTGGTCGCGTCGCACGGTAATGATCGCTACAGATCTCATTCGCGTGGTGATCGCGCTTGGGTTCCTGTTCGTCCGCGGTCCTGAGGATCTGTGGATCGCATACGTGTGTACTGCCGCGCTCTCGACCTTCGGCACGTTCTTTGAAGCGGCCAAGAACGCGGCTGTTCCCAACATCACCGGCGAACGCGATCTACTCGCAGGCAACGCGTTGATGTTCTCGTCGCGCTTCCTGCTGATGTCGATCGGCGCCGCCCTCGGTGGCTGGACCGCTGCTCACGTTGGTTACAAGGCGGCGTTCATCATAAACGCGCTCTCATTCGTCGCGTCAGCGTATTCCGTCTGGCTCGTGCCTGAAAAGGACACGCGCAGCGAGAAGGTTGTTTCCGAGGAACCGAAGAGTTTGTATCGCGGCTACTGGACCGACGTGCGCGAGGGCTGGTCCTACATCGTTAAGCACGCGCCGGTGGCGACGATCCTCGGGATCAACATCCTTTGGGCCACTGGCGGCGGCGCGATGAATCTCATCGCAGATCGCTTAGGCGCGCTTGTGTTTTCCGGCGAGAACGGCGTCAGTCCTGACTCGGCAGTCGCAGCATTCTATTTCGCGGGAGGCTTTGGTCTGTTCATCGGTATGATGATTGCGCGTCGTGTCGGTGCGTTCTTCGAATTAAGACAGCGGACCGTTGCCTTCATCGGCTGGAGCCTGTTTATCCAGGGCATCATTTACGCGCTGGTGGGCGTGATGCCGACGCTTGTGGGGGCGTGTGTGCTCGTGGCGATCTCGCGTGTTTTGCTGGGCGCTGAGTTTGCAGTACAGGAGACGCTTCTGATGCGGCTCGTGCCTGACTACTTGAGAGGCAGAGTTTCGACGACCGATCGTGCAGCAGAAATGACGATCTGGACGTTCTCGACGGCTGTTGCCGGATGGTCGTTGCACTGGATCACCCCGCGATCATTGACGGTGATCTCTGGTCTGCTTTCGGCAACGGCAGGCGTTCTTTGGCTGGCGCTCTTTGTGCTGAGAAAAGTTCGTTTGCCAAAGAAGATCGCCGGTCACCGGTACACACAGGTCGCTGCGGATTGATAGAATCGCCGCCGATGCGTGTTAGAGGCCGTCGCCGAAAGTCAATCGTATTTTTCATCACGCTCAGCGCGTGTCTCGTCGCACTCGCGATCGCGCTGAACGTTGGCTGGATCATACTCAACTGGCGTGAAGTCGCGCTGCTCGTTCTCGGAATCGTCTTCTTCATCGTCCTGATCTTTGGGCTTGTGCTCAACACGACGTTTCTGATTCGCGAGATCCGGCGCAACGAGCAGCACGACGCGTTCATCAACGCCGTCACGCACGAGCTGAAGACGCCGATCGCCTCGATTCGTCTTTATCTCGAAACGCTGAAGACGCGCGAGGTCGATCAGGACGAGCGGCGCGAGTTTTACAACATCATGCTGGCTGACAGCGATCGGCTGTTGCACACGGTCGAGCAGGTGCTGCGCGCCGGTCGCACCGGGCACAAGCGTCAGCGCATTGCGAGCTCGGTGATCGATCTCGGCGCGATGGTGCGCGAGTGCCTGGAGCTGACGCGCGTTCGTTACGGGCTCAGCGAGACGGCGTTGATTTACAGCGAGTCGCCGGAGGTAAGCTCGGCGAAAGTTTCGGGCGACGTTGATGAGCTGCGCGCGGCGTTTTCGAATCTGTTGGACAATGCGGTGAAGTATTCAGCAGATGAAGTGTGCGTTTGGGTGTCAGTGTCGGCGCTGGATAATAAACGCGTGGCGGTGCGCGTGTCTGACAAGGGTATTGGAATTCCGAGTGCGCAATTAAAGCGGATCTTCAAGCGTTTTTATCGTGTGCCGGGACGCTTCATGGCGCGCGTGAAAGGAACTGGCCTGGGATTGTTCATCGTTCACTCAGTGATTACGAAACATGGTGGTCGCGTGTTTGCCGAGAGTCCCGGACTCGGTCATGGAAGCACTTTCACCGTTCACTTGCCGCGAGTCTAAATATGTCTCATTCAGTATTGATAGTTGAGGACGAAAAGCATCTCGCAGCAGGTTTGCGTTACAACCTGAACGCGGAAGGTTACGAAGTCGAAACGGTGGGTACGGCGGAAGAAGCGCTCGCGTTGCTGAATGATGGGCGCCACCGTTTCGACGTGATGGTGCTCGACGTGATGTTACCGGGAATGGATGGCTTTTCACTCGCATCGCGTTTACGCGCGCAGGGACAGTTTGTTCCGATCTTGATGTTGACGGCGCGTGGGCAGGCGCAGGATGTGCTACGCGGGTTTGAGGCGGGTGCGGATGATTATCTTCCGAAGCCTTTCGATCTGGCGGTGTTGGTGGCGCGGCTCAATGCGCTGTTGCGTCGCCGGCAGTGGTTCAACAAAGATCGCGACCGCGCTTCGCAGAATGATAGTGCGAAGGTTTTTGAGTTTGGTGGGAAGACGATCGACTTCGAGGCGTTGGAGTTGAGATCGGGTGAGCAGACAGTCCATCTCACGTTGATGGAAGCGGAGTTGTTACGCTACCTGATCAATCATGAAGGGAAGATCGTATCGCGCAGCGCGATACTCGAGGATGTTTGGGGCTTGCGTGAAGATACCGATACGCGCGCGATTGATAACTTTATCGTGCGCTTGCGGAAATATATTGAGGACGAGCCCTCGCGCCCGCGGCACTTACTCACAGTGAGAGGGGTTGGGTATAAGTTTGTTGCACAGGCTTAAAAGCAAACAGCGGGGGCAAGCCACCCTTCCTGACTTGTTCTGTTTCTAGTAGCTCAATTCTTTTGATATCTGGAATAGAACAAGTCAGGAAGAGGGGCTTGCCCCCGCTTCTGCAGGCTTAACTGGTGGCGACTATGAGCGACGCCCGCACTCCGAGCATGTCAGAAAAATCTTTCGAATAGATCGAGCTTACTTTTCTCACGCGCGCAATCTTGTCAACCATCTCTTCACTCGAAATGAAACCATTCTCCGTGTGCGCGATCGCCCACGCCTGAATGTGAGACGCCGTCCGCAGCAAGTCTTCAACAAACCCGAGATACTGCTGTTTGCTCTGCACGCGTGAGCCGAGCCGGGCGCTACGCTGTCTCTCAAGATCCAGCCAGAATTCGTCGCCCCCACGCAGCCACTCTTCGCGCCATGTGACGATCGGATCCTTTGCTGTTGTCGTTTGCGTTACCGGAACCGGCAGTCTCAAAAACAGCAGATCGGTGTGATGGCGCTCGGCGACGAAGTTACGCACGTCCTGGTTGGTGCTCTGGTTGCGCATCGAGTTGTCCACCGGCTCCGGCAGGCATTCCAGCATGCGACGAAAAACGTCCGGCAATGAGAACGGCTGACGCAGCGTGCGGGTCTGTTCGTTGAACGAGAGAACATAGTCGCCTGTCATCATGCCGGCAGTTAACGCGAGCGCGCGCTTGTAGGTTTCGAGCTCTTCAGCGTTGAAGCGCAGGTTATCGAACCACCATCCATCCGTCTCGTTGAACCATTTCAGCAACGCGGGATTCGACATCTTGTCACGCGGCACGTAAGCGTCGTCGAGCAACACGTTGAGGTCGTCTTCATTCAGTTGTTCGGTGTTGTTTTCGACGAGGGCGAGCGCTTTAGTGTAGGACCACGACATCGGATCGTTGGTCGCCACTCGAACCCGCCAGTTCTTCAGGTGGAGTGACAGCTCCGGTTCTCCAGTAAACGGCAACGCCACTGAAGCAAACTTCAGCCGCCGGAGCACGCCGAGTTCAAAAGCCAACCAACCGTTCGGAAAATGCATTTGATTTTAAGAATACGACGAAAACAGATCCCAGCCGCGACCTTTGTTAACTGTCTCCTCGGCCGGCTCAACTACTTCAGGTTTTGCAAACGACTCCAGCTCCGGAAAACGCTCAAGGGAGAGGAACATGTTCACCACTGCCGGATCAAACTCGATCCCAGCACCATCAATCAACACACGTCTTGCGACTTCTTCCGTCATCGCGGCGCGGAATGGTCGCGCATCGGTGAGTGCCGCGTATGAATCAGCCAGCCGTAATATCCTCGCTGCGAGAGGGATCTCTTCACGTCGCAGCGCATCAGGATAGCCGGCGCCGTTCCACCACTCATGATGCCAGCGTACGAGCAACTGCGCCGCCCGATCCGCTCCGACTCGCGACGCCTCGCGTTCACCAAGCACAGGATGACGGGAGAGATCGAGTCGCTCTTCGGTGGATAGTGGTCCGGTGGCCTGGATGTAATCGCGCTCCATCGCCACCTCGCCGAGATCGTGCAAAAGTGCCGCGGCATACAACGAGCCGCGATCGTGTCGCGCGAGTTGAAACTGCTGCGCGATCTCATCAGCGATGGCGGCGATACGTTGCGCGTGCGGATTCTCGTAGCGCTCGAACTTATCCGTGGTCTTCGCGAGCTGTATAAAAGCCTCAGCCGCCGCGCTCTCAATCAACTCTGTTTGCACTGCCGCCATAATTTTTCTAGCCACAAAAAAGCACAAAAACCGCAAAAAGAAAACTGTGGAAGGGTAACCGGTTCGCTGACGGTTCTCATTTCTGCCTTTTGTGGCTCATTTTAATGCTCGCAATAGCTCACGCGCCTTGCGGTTGTTTGGGTCAGCGGCGACGGCGCGCTCGGCCTCACCTTTCGCGCGCAGCTTCAAGCCGAGATCTCGATACAACTCCGCGAGCATCATCCGGTATTCAGCGTTCTTCGGATCGAGTTTAACGGCGGCGCTCAGCTCTGCTTCAGCGGCACGTCTTGTGGCCTCATTTCCCGCCAGCACCTGACCATAATAAGCGCGGTAACGCGGGTCGTTCGGAACAGCTCTCGCAGCCGACGCAAATAGTCCGAGCGCGACTTTCTTTTGCCCCATCTCAAGCGCCGCGAATCCTTCTTTAAACTGAAGCGCTGCCCGTTCGGCCGTCGAGACGACTGGCTCAGTAGCGCCTTCTGCTACTGCTTCAGGCTCCGCTACTGGTGCGCTTGCTTTCGGCGCGGCCTCTGCGAGCTGATCGACTTTCTTGCTTACTTCGAGTTTCGCGTCGTAGCTTGCACGCAGCCGATCGTCGCGCAGAGTGTCGTAAGCCTGTGTGATCCGCGCAAACGCTGCTTCGATGCGCGGCAGTAACTCTGCCGCACTTTTGCGAAATCGATCCGGATGATAATGCCGCGCCAGTTGGTAATAAACCGTCTTTAAGTCAGCGGCGGAGGTCTCACGCGCAACACCCAGCACCTCATAATACGTGCGCGCATTTTTGATTCTCACGAGAAGATTTTCGACGTCTTGCGGATCAGTATCGTGACTCTGCTCACGTTCCACGGGTTGGGGAGGCGGAGGCGCGATCTTCTTAGGCGCCGGCGGCCGAGTTGCTTGTGTACCTTGAAACACCGTGGGCCAGCTTTCGCGTTTGAGCAGACTGGCGAGTGCGAGTGCATACAAATATCCGAGCGTCTCATCATGGCCCAGTCCACTGACGGCAACGATCTCACGCACTGTAGTTGGTTTATCAACGCGCGAAAGTAAAAAGCCTTCTGCCGGCAGCAGGTTGTTATTGAGGGGATCGTCAACTGGTGTGATCAGCTCAGCGGGATTGTTGAAACGAGAAGCCGCAAACTTCGCCGGGAGCCTGCGTGCGGCTTCAAGTAACAGTGCCTCAAGATTGATCTTCGGATTGAGCTCTTCGCTGAGACGGGATCGCACATCGAAGTCCCACGCGCCGTCAGTCCATAAAAGCGCGAGCCGCAGCACATCAGCCACCAGGCGCGTTTGAATCTGTTCCGCCATTGCCGTCGACAGCAGCTTCTGCGCACACAGCAGCTTGAGCAGATCTGTATCGGAAACACGCTCGTTAATCTGCGCGAGCTCGTGATCCGAAACAGCTTCGGCCTGCTTCAGGTATTCACGCACGCGCAGTGTGCGCACGTTCGCAGCGGCATATAGAAACTTTCCCTGGTCAAAATAAGCGACCACGTGCATGCGCTCGTGTTCGAGGCGCAACCTGCCGCCCAGAGACTTCGCTGAGATTTCACGAATTAGTTCGGCGAGAGGCTGCTCACTGAGTTGGCCGTTCATCCCCGATATATTAGCCACAAAGACGCAGAAAAAGCACAAGAAGATATAACTAAACTTTGACAGGCTAGAACGGTAAACCCTATATTGAAGCCAATATAAACACCCTGATTGACCCCCAAGTTTGCTGAACTTTTCAAGCAGGTTGAGATCTATATGGACGACATAGCACACGAAAGTGTCGACAGGGAGAACGTTACGATGGCCAACGGGGTAGCCACGACGGCGGCTGCGGAACCGGGCTCACGCGAAGAACTACTGATCGCTGAGTTGAGAAAGCGTACTGCCGAGCTGGAAGAGGCAAATCGCGAGCTGCGCAGGGTTTCACATTACCGATCATTGTTTCTGGCGCGCATGTCGCACGAGTTGCGGACTCCTTTAACTTCGATTCTCGGATTCACTGAAATCCTGCTCGATCAGGAAGAGCTGACCGACACCCAGCGCCGTTTTTGCCAGAAAGTGCAGGACTCAGGTTTGCAACTGCAAGCGAGTTTGAATCAACTCGTCGATCTGTCGCGCATCGAAGCCGGGCACACGGAAGTTTTTCTACAGGAGTTTTCGATCAGAGAGACTTTGCGAGAGTCGTGTGCGGCGGCAGCACGCATGGCGCAGAAGCAGCAAGTCAAGATCGAGTATGAGCTCGCTCCAGAGATCACAACCATCGTTACGGATCAAGGGAAGTTGCGCCAGACGCTCTTCAACTTCATCGCGTGGGCAGTGAGTCGCAGTCCGGCGGGCGAAGCGGTGCGCATCAACATCGACAGCGACGCAGACGGGATGTTGTTGTTCAAAGTGATCGACAACGGTGAGACGCGTGCGGACCTCGCGAATGTTTTCGATCCGGAGCACGACTCCGCAAATCACGAACCGAACATCAACGAGCTCGGCATCATCATCGGTCGTAAATTGCTCGAATTGATCAACGGACACGTGACGCTGCAGAACCTCGCACCGCGCGGCTTGCAGGCAGTAATTCAAATACCGGCACGGCCATTGAAGGGATAATGTTTACGGATGGAAGAGACGACAATTCGGGAGTGCACAACGATCGAGCAGTTTGATCGCTGTGTGGCGTTGCAGCGTGAAGCATTCGGCCTTCCTGATCTTGAAATCTCACCACGCCGGCATTTGATCGTATCCCGCCAGGCCGGCGGCTGGACCCTTGGCGCATTCGTCGCCGATCGCATGGTTGGTTTTGTCCATCATCTCGCCGCCGTCCGTGGTAACGAGATCTTTGGATACTCGCACGTGATGGCGGTAGCGAAGGACTACCAGAACAAAGGTGTCGGCGCGCGGTTGAAATGGGTGCAGCGCGAGCGCGCCCTGAGCGAAGGAAGAAAGTTGATCAAGTGGACCTGGGATCCGATGCTCGCGCGTAATGCGCACTTCAATCTCAACCGGCTCGGCGCGACTGTTGAAAGCTACCTTGATGATTTTTACGGCGTCGATTACGGGGCCGATGAACGGCTCGGGCTGGCGAGTGATCGGTTGTCTGCAGAATGGAGGATAGATTCTGATCGAGTGCATGCGCTTGCGAAGGGAGCTGAGGCGCCGTTTGCAGGGAAACGTGTCGACACGATAGCCGTACCGGCTGATTGGAATGCGCTGGTGAAGCGTGATGCTCAGCGCGCGTGTGAAGAGCAGACGCGTGTGCGGGAAGAGTTTAAGCGGGCGTTAGCGGACGGATTGATTTGTGCCGGGTTTGAAAGGGGTCAAGAGCAGTCGAGGTATGTTTTGTTTGAGGGAAATCCTAGCCACGGATAACACAGATTTAAGGCACGGATAAATACAGATTGATTTTTACGAAATTTGATCGATATGTAGACCGGCACGCACGCAGCTTTACGGAGCGGTTGCAGCAGCTTTGCCGCATGCCGTCAGTAGCGGCGCGCGGCACGGGCATGCGCGCGATTGCGGAAACGGTCGAGCAGTCGATGCAGCGAGTGGGCATCGGTACGCGATCGTTTCGGGTTGGATCCGGCTATCCGATCATCTACGGTGAGTGTGGTGGTGGTCCCAAGACGTTTGTCGTTTACGGGCACTACGATGTTCAGCCCGTGGGGCACCTGACTGAATGGACTTCGGGACCATTCGCGGCCACGATCGCAGAGGGCAAGTTGTACGCGCGCGGCGCCGCGAATAGTAAAGGGGATCTGGTTGCGCGTCTGGCGGCAGTCGAAGCGTACCAAAAGACGTTTGGAAAACTTCCGGTCACACTTCGCTTTATCGTCGAGGGCGAGGACGGACTGGGCAGTCCGAGTCTTTATCGCTTCACGACTGAGAATGCGGAGCTGTTGCAGGCTGACGGCTGTTTGTGGGACGAAGGATCGAGTGACACGAAAGAGAATCCGGTTGTCAGTCTCGGATTCAAGGGCATCACGTTTTTGGAGTTGCGTGCTTTTGGCGCGCATTCCGATCTGCACTCGAAATGGGGCACGATCGTTCCCAATCCCGCCTGGCGTCTCGTTCAGGCGCTTGCCACCATCACCTCGCCAAAAGGCGTGATCACGATTGACGGGTTCTCGTCGCACATCGCTCCGATCAGTGACGAAGATGCGGAAGTGTTGAAGCACATCGAGCTCGACGAAGCCGGACTGAAGCGCGAGTTTCGCATCAGCGGCTGGGTGCGCGCGATGAAGGGCCACACGCTCGTTAAAGAACACATCTTCGGCGCCACCTGCACGATCTGCGGTATTCACACTGGCCACACTGACGCCGGCGCGAAGACCGTTCTGCCAAGCACGGCGATGGCGCGACTCGATTTCCGGCTCGTGCCGGACCTGACAGCGCAGATCGTTGTGGGACTCCTGCGAAAACATCTCGACGTGCGTGGCTTCAAAGATATCGAGATCATCGAGCTCGGCAGTGCGCCGCTTGCCAAGTCGTCGGCGAAGTCGCGTGTGGCGCGGGCGGTGATTGAATCGACGGCAGAGGTTTATGAGAAGCCGCCGTTGATCTATCCGATGGATCCCTCGAGTGGTCCAGTCGGCGCGGTCTGTGGTGTTTCGGATCCGGCGATACCGGTAGCGTCGTTCGGCACAGGCTACGCCGGATCGAATCCGCACGGCCCGAATGAAAATATCCGTGTCGACGACTTCATCAAGACCATCAAACTCATCGGGCGCGTAATCCACAAGTTGAAATCATCACCCGCATAATCCGTGGCCAGACAAGTCAAAAAATTATCCGAGATCGAAAAACTCAGAGACGAGATACGTCATCACGACGAGCTGTATTACGTCGGGAATGCTCCTGAGATCTCCGATCGTGAATACGACGCGCTAATGGAGAAGCTCCAGAAGCTCGAAGCAGCGAATCCGGAGCTGATCACGCCTGACAGTCCGACGCAGCGAGTGGGCGGGCGACCCGCGGAAGGTTTTCCGGAAGTTGTTCACACGCGGCAGATGCTCTCGCTCGACAACAGCTACAACATCGACGAGCTGCGTGCGTTTGGTGAGCGTTGTCAACGTCTGGCTGAAGGCCGGAAGCTGAATTATGTCGCTGAGTTGAAAATTGATGGCCTCTCGTTGTCGCTTCAGTATGAAGCTGGGTTGTTAATTCGTGGTGTCACGCGTGGTGACGGGCGCATCGGCGAAGACGTGACGCAGAACGCGCGCACGATCCGCAGCGTTCCGTTGCGTCTCAAGTCGCAGGCGAAGCGGATGGACTCGAATCTCGAAGTCCGTGGTGAAGTCTTCATTCCGCGTGATGTTTTCGAAAGAACGAACGCAGAGCGAGAAGAGGCCGGCGAACCGCGTTTCATGAACCCGCGCAACGCAGCGGCAGGCGCGATCCGGCAACTCGATTCCCGTCTCGTCGCACGACGAAAGCTCGACATGTTTGCTTACGATCTGCTCGTGAATGGTCGCAAGCCGTTTCCCACACACTGGGAAGCACTCGACTGGCTCGACGCCGCAGGCTTTCGCGTGAACCCACATCGCAAGCTTTGCGAAACGATCGATGAAGTAATCGACTTCGCAAACGAGAAAGAAGCGTTGCGCGACGATCTCGGTTACGAGATCGACGGTCTGGTTGTGAAGGTCAACTCAACTTCGCTGCAGGATGAATTTGGCGCAACCTCTAAAGCGCCGCGCTGGGCGATCGCCTACAAGTATCCCGCGCGCCAGGCATCAACCCAGGTTCGGGATATTTTTGTCTCCGTCGGACGCACCGGCGCGATTACGCCAGTTGCACTGCTGGAGCCCGTCTTTCTCGCCGGCACGACTGTCTCTCGCGCGACGCTGCACAATGAAGACGAGATCAAACGTCTCGACGTCAAGATCGGCGACTGGGTGATGATCGAGAAGAGCGGCGAGATCATTCCCAAGGTGCTGAGCGTCGTCACGTCGAAGCGCAATGGGAAAGAGAGGGATTTCGAGCCGCCTGCGAATTGTCCTGTGTGTGGTGGGTTGATTTCGCGTCCGGAAGGTGAGGTCGTCGCCCGGTGTGTGGCGGCAGACTGTACCGCGCAGCTTATGGGCCGGCTGCTTCACTTCGCGTCGCGACGAGCGATGCGAATCGAGGGGCTCGGCGATGTGCTTGCTGAGCAACTCGTGACTGCAAATCTCGTCAAGGACGTTGGCGATCTCTATTCATTGACGCTTGATCAAGTCGCGATTCTGCCTCGGATGGCGAAGAAGTCAGCGTCAAATCTTCTATCGCAGATCGAAGCGAGCAAGTCACGCGATCTTTCAAACCTGGTTTACGCGCTCGGCATCCGTCACGTGGGTGAGCGGACCGCAGGCATACTCGCACACGAGCTCGGCTCACTCGAGAAGCTGATGGAAGCGTCGGTGGAAGAGTTGGACGCGATCCCCGAGATTGGATTGACGGTCGCTGAGAGTGTGCGCGACTGGTTTGACGATGAAGGGAATCGTGCGCTTTGTGATAGGCTGCGAGCCGCAGGCATTAGAACTGAAGCTGAGCGCCGAAGCAGTGCCCAGGCTGATGAGCGCTTTGAAGGCAAACAATTCGTGCTCACGGGAACGCTGGTGGGCTTCACACGCGATGAAGCTCGCGCGCTGATCGAAGCACGTGGCGGTAGAGTGAATTCGTCAGTGAGCAAGAAGACGGATTATGTGGTCGCGGGCGAAGCAGCCGGATCGAAGTTAGACAAAGCGCAGGCGCTGGGCGTAACGGTGATCGATGAAGACGAGTTTAAAGGAATGTTGGAATAGGCAGGATTAAAGAATGAGTAGCATGGAACCAACAACAAAGAAGCTGGAATTACTTTACACGTTGTTTTGTGACGACGTCAGGTTAGAAGCCGGCAATAAGCTGTCGTTCATGGGTGTTTTCCAGAACATCATGGTGCAGCAAGTGCCCGTGTCGTTGATTAAGTTTGCCGTCGTTAACCATTGGCAAGGGCAGGGCAGCTATCTCTCCGAGGTGCGCATACTCACACCCGATCGCAAACAACCCGTGGTCGTATCGCAACCAACGCGTTTCGAGATTGCGTCGGGAGGCTTCGCTGACAACATCAGCTTCTTTGTAAACGTGACTTTCCCGACGACGGGTCGTTACGTCGTACAGACGCTCATCGATTCAAATCTTTTTCAGGAGCAGGTGTTGACTGTTTCCGACGTTACCGAGGCCGAGCTCCTCGGTACGTCGGAAGCAGTTAATTGAAGAAGGACGATGACTGGGGAGTCTAGCCTACGTCAATTTTAAAAAGTTTAATTTTGGAGTTGAGAGTGGTTGCCTTAATTCCAAGAAGCCTTGCAGCCTTCGCTTGATTACCTCCGGTCTCCGCAAGCGCCATCTTGATCAGGTGAGTCTCGAATCGTTGTACCTCATCGTAGAAATTAATCCCGCTGACAATGTCCAAGGGTTTGAGCCTCGTTGCTTCCTCGGTGAACGCCTTGTCGCGTGCCAGTGTTTCAGCTTCTATCAAAAGTGCGTCGGCCAGATCGACAACCCTCTGAATGCGATCGCGATCGGGTCGCTCGGCAAGTTTCAAACGCACCGTTCTTTCGGGTAGTGTGCTGTTCACACGAGCATGTCTCAAGTTGTCGTTTTCCATCAAAGCTGCTTGTTCGACGTTCATTAATACTCCCCTTTCGGAACTGGACCTCTAAATACGAAAACACCAGCATCCGAAAATCCGTGACAATTATTTTTCCGTTTGTGTATGTGGGAAGTGTTAAGAGTTGTTAAGAGTTTGTTAAGAAGAACAAAGAGGCGAGCCTCTTGAGAGACTCGCCTCACTACTCCTTGGTGCGGATGAGAGGACTTGAACCTCCACGATGTCACCATCACAGGCTTCTGAGACCTGCGCGTCTGCCAGTTCCGCCACATCCGCAAGATGCCGGTAGGTCATTATGCGAATGCGTGTGGAGGGTGTCAAGAATGCCTATCTCAAACGACGCCATCTGTTGTGTTGCCAATCACGATCGCGGCGAAAACGATCTCGACGATTGGTCCGGTCGAAGTCGCGGTCGCGATGTCTGCGGTAACGTCTGAAGTTGTTCGTGAATCCCGTTTGACGATTGGGTCCCCGACCATCCCAGCGACCGTCACGCGCGTCATGACAGTTAACAAACTTCTCGCACTTCTTATCAGAATCTGAACTCCTCCGGCCGCGTCCCTGGGCCATTGCATCGGACGCCGCGCCGAAGAGAATTACCAACCCCAACACCAAAATTCCTAACAGGGTCTTAGATGTCCAAAACTTCATGAAAGTTCCTCCTTAAAATTTCACCGGCCTATGAGGGTCTGGGGCCGCAACAGGGCTAACGCAGCATCAATTCGAGTGCCGCTTCTGTGACCTTTTGCTGTTTAGGTTATTATGATTGCGCATCGAGCACTCTGCTGAGCTTCCTTATGACTGACGTCAACCCGGCGCAAGATCAACTAGCTGTGAGACTTGCGGCCATTCACGGCCGGATTACAGCCGCCGCAAAAAGCTGTGGCCGGCGACCCGAAGAGGTGAGGCTCATCGCTATCAGCAAGACCCATCCGGCGTCTGTTATAAAGAGAGTGATCGAACTTGGAGCAGCGGATATCGGAGAAAATCGCGTCCAGGAGGCTGAGGGGAAGATCGCGGAAGTGGGGCGCGACGCCTCTCGCTGGCACCTCGTCGGGCACCTTCAGGCTAATAAAGTCCGGCGTGCTGTGAACCTTTTTGACGTCATCCACTCATTAGATTCTCTCGATTTAGCGCGTCGTTTGGATCGGCTTTGCGGCGATGAGGGCCGGGAGAAGCTGGCAGTATTGATCCAGGTCGACCTCGGCCACGAAGAAACCAAATCGGGTATCGACGAATCAGAATTAACCCATTTGGTTGAGGAGCTTGGACCATTGAGTCGACTGAATCTCGCAGGGCTGATGACACTGCCGCCGTTTTTTGACGACCCGGAACAAAGCCGTCCTTACTTTCGTCGATTACGAGAGTTGAGAGACGAACTGGCGGCTCGCGGTGCGTTTGCGACTGGGAAGGGCGAGCTGTCGATGGGTATGACTAACGATTTTGAAGTAGCAATCGAAGAGGGCGCCACGATGGTTCGCGTCGGCACGGCCATCTTCGGCGAACGTGGTCCGAGACATTAAAAAAATGCTCATCATCGATCGGATTGTTTGGTTCATTAACTCTGGTATCAAGATCATCATCGTCGCTGTCATAGCATTGATGATCGTGAGACTGATCGCCGACGCAATGGATTTAAATCCATTTGCGTGGACGTCGCGCACCGTACGACGACTTAGTGACAGTTTTGTCATTCCGGTACGAAGCGGTTTGCGTGGGTTTGGGATAGACACGAAGTTTGCGCCGCTCGTCGTGATTTTGGTCGTGATCCTGCTCGGCTGGTTTGTGCTTCAGTTGGTTGGGACCGTCGCCGAGACGCTGGTCGGCGTTATCGGCAGCGCCCGAAGCGGAGCTGTGTTCCGCATCATAGGCTTTATCATTAGTGGCTTAATCTCGCTTTACATTCTGTTCATTGTGATTCGCATTATTTTCTCGTGGGCGATGCTCAGCTACACGAACCGTGTCATGCGTTTTCTAATTAACGTGACTGAGCCGTTGCTGGGACCACTGCGACGGATCATTCCGCCTCTCGGGTGGTTGGATATTTCTCCGATGGTTGCGATTTTGATTCTGTATCTCTTTCAACAGGCGGTGGCGGGAACACTGTTGAGCGCACCGTTCAGGAGTTTCTGATCACAACCCTCAGTTATGGATCCTGAGAAGATCTCGCATTATCGAATACTGGAAAAGCTCGGCGCGGGCGGAATGGGTGAGGTCTATCTCGCCGAGGATATGAAACTTGGCCGCAAGATCGCGATCAAGATCCTGAGCGAAGAATTCACCACCAATAAAGATCGCCTGCATCGTTTCGAGCAGGAAGCCTCAGCCGCGTCGAACCTCAACCATCCAAACATTCTCACGATTCACGAGGTGGGGATTGACGAAGACAGACATTACATTGCCACCGAATTCATCGACGGCGTCACGCTGCGGCGCAAAATGGCTGCCTCACAACTGGAGACTCACACGATTCTCGATATCGCGGTCCAGGTTGGGAGCGCGCTCGAAGAAGCGCACGCGGCAGGCATCGTTCATCGCGACATCAAGCCCGACAACATCATGGTCCGGCGCAATGGCTACGTGAAGGTTTTGGACTTCGGCCTTGCGAAACTCACCGAGACGATCGACCGCAGCCCGGCTGATGCTGAGGCAGCGACGAGAGTGCTGGTACACACAGACGCCGGCGTTGTGATGGGCACGTCTCACTACATGTCGCCAGAGCAGGCGCGCGGAAAACCTGTCGATGCACGCAGCGACATCTGGAGTCTCGGTGTGGTTATTTATGAAATGATCGCAGGTCGCACTCCGTTCGAGGGTGAGACGTCAACGGACGTGATCGTCGCGATTACACAAAAGGAACCGCCACCGCTGGCCCGCTTCGCACCGAATGTGCCTGCCGAACTTGAATGGATCGTAATGAAGGCGCTGCGTAAGGATCGCGACGAGCGTTATCAAACAATCAAAGAGCTCATCACAGATTTGAAACGGCTGAGGCAGCGATTGGAGTTTGAGTCGGAGCTGGAAAGATCCGGATCACCCGTCAGTTTCACGCGATCGAAGATCAGTGATTACCCTGGCGCGCCGCCGACGATTGCGCAGCAGGCGGTGCAGACCTCTGAGAAAACGATCAGTCATGTTTCGAGCGCGGAGTACATCGCGACGGGAATCAAACGTCACAGGCTCGCCGCAGCTTTGATCGCGCTCGTTGTCATCGTCGTGAGCGCCTCCGCTTTCTACTTCTACAAGCGCAATTCGCATCCGTTAACCGAGCGCGACACGGTGCTACTGACTGACTTCGTCAACACCACAGGCGAGCTCGTCTTTGACGGCACGTTGAAACAAGCACTCGCCGTAAACCTCGGACAGACGCCGTTCTTGAACTTGTTTCCCGACGATCGTGTGCGCGAAACACTGCGCTTCATGGGCCGCTCGCCTGATGATCGCATCACGCGTGACATCGGTCGCGAGATCTGCGAGCGACAGGGAATCAAGGCGATGTTGACGGGATCGATCGCGAGTCTCGGCAGTCATTACGTGATCACTCTGGAAGCCGTGAACCCGCGCTCCGGCGATCCGATCGCGCGCGAGCAGATGGAGGCCGAGAGTAAAGAAAAGGTACTCGCGTCACTCGGCACAGCGGCAATGAATCTGCGCAAGAAGCTGGGCGAATCGCTGAGCTCGATGCAGAAGTACGACGTAAATATTGAGCAGGCCACCACGTCGTCCCTGGAAGCCCTCAAGGCCTATACGATGGCCAACGACGAGCGCGCGAAAGGAAGGGCGCGAGAATCCCTGGCTTTCTACAAGCGTGCGGTCGATCTCGATCCAAACTTCGCAATGGCCTACGCGCGCATCGGCGTCCAGTATGTAAACGAAGAACAGCTCGAAGCCGCGAAAGAATACGTGCAGAAGGCTTACGAGCTTCGCGATCGAGTGAGCGAGCGTGAACGCCTGTACATTTCCGAGAAGTATTACGCTTACATTACTGGTGAGATCGATCAGACGATCGAGACGCTCAAGACGTGGGCTCGTCTTTATCCAAAAGACTTCATCCCGCATAACAATCTTTCGCTGAACTACAGGCTAATCGGACGAAACGAAGAAGCCTTGCCGGAAGCGCTCGAAGCAGTGCGGCTGAGTCCGAATAACATCAGCGGGCATGACAATCTCGTGGACAGTTTCATGAGCCTGGGCCGTTTTGATGAAGCAGAGCAGGCTGAACGAGAAGCGCAGAAGATCAATCCTGACTCGTTAACAGCGCACGCCAAAAACTATCGCTTTGCTTTTCTCCGGAAGGATCAAGCGGCGATGGATCGCGAAGTGAGCTGGGCTAAAGGCAAACCGGAGGAGGCGCAATTTACTGCGTTGCTGAGTATGACCGCGCTGCATAACGGTAAGCTGAAGCAGTCAGAAGAATTGCTGAAGCGCGCCGTCGAGATGATGAAGCAACAGAACCGTGCAGAGAATGCGTCGAGTTTGTTAATGGGGTTTGCGAATGATCTGATGTATATCGGCAAGTGTGATCAGGCGAAAGCGCACGCGAAGGCCGCCCTGGATCTCCTGCGTGGTCAGATGAATCTCGCGAACGGCGCGGCGGTTTACGCGGCTTGCGACGATCGCGACCAGGCGCAAAAGCTGCTCGACGACGCGCGCGCCATGTATCCGAAGAACACGATCATCAATTCGATTGTCCCGCCCATCGTGACTGCGGGTATTGAGGAGAGTCGCGGGAACGTAAGTCAGGCGATTAAGTTATTCGAGTCAATCCGCGGGTACGAAGGGGGTATGGTTCTCGGTCTCGGGACAACCTTCGCAAGAGGAAACTTGTACCTCAAGCAGCGGATGGGCAACGAGGCAGCGGCGGAATTCAAGAAAGTGATAGACCAGAGAGGGATAGACGTTTTTTCATGCACGCACATTCTCGCCCACCTTGGTCTCGGGCGCTCCCTCGCGCTCAACGGCGACGCCGCCGGTGCGCGCAAGGCGTACCAGGATTTCTTTGCGCTCTGGAAAGACGCCGATCACGATTTGCCGGTGCTGGTCGAAGCGCGGAAAGAGTACGAAGCGCTACGTTAATTCGATCAGCGGGGGCAAGCCCCTCTTCCTGACTTGTTCATTCCCCGAGCGTCGCAAGAGAGAACAAGTGGGGAAGAGGGGCTTGCCCCGCTTTACGTGACAAAAGCTGTGTTGTGATATATTTCCCGTCCGACCCACAAACTCCAGAAGGATCTGAAACCCAATGTCCGGACATTCCAAATGGCACAGTATTAAGCATAAGAAAGGCGCGCTCGATGCCAAGCGCGGCAAACTGTTCACGAAGTTTATTAAAGAAATCACCGTCGCGGCACGCAGCGGCGGCGGTGACCCCGACGCCAACGCGCGTTTGCGCAAGGCCATCCTCGACGCGAAGGGCGGAAATATGCCCAACGACACGATCGATCGGGCGATTCGGCGCGGCACGGGCGAGGAAGAAGGCGTCAATTACGAAGAGATCACGTACGAAGGTTATGGTCCGAGTGGTGTGGCGCTGCTCATTCAGTCGCTTACTGACAATCGAAACCGCACGGTTGCGGAGATCCGGCACCTGTTTTCGAAGAACGGCGGCAACCTCGGTGAGAGTGGCTCGGTGGGTTGGATGTTTGAGAAGAAGGGTTACATCGTCCTCAGCAAGTCTGATAAGTCAGAGGAAGAGCTTTTCGATCTCGTGATTGAAGCGGGCGCGGACGATCTGCGCGACGATGAAGACAATTTCGAGATCATCACGTCACCCGAAGCGTTTGAGGCCGTCCAGGCGGCGGTAAAGGGAGCGGGTATCGAGCCGCAGGTGGCGGAAGTCGAGTTTGTCCCGCAAAACTACATTAAGCTCGAAGGCTCCGAAGCGCGCCAGATGCTGAAACTGATGGAAGCGCTCGAAGACCACGACGACGTGCAGAAGGTCTCAGCAAACTTCGACATCAGCGAAGCCGATATGGCAGCGGTTTAGGCCGCGGATAAACTCAGATCTTTAAGAAAGAAAGGTTTTCTGTTCTTCTTTCTGATCTGTGTTATCCGTGGAAATCTGTGGCTCGCCCATTACTACTCGGACATTGTGCGTCTTTTCGTCGTCGATCAGTTCGATGACGTTCTGCGCCACACCATCGACCTCGACGCTCACCACACCACGACTCACACCCAAAGGGTTCTCGACTCTAATCCGGTAAACCGCGCGTCCGCGGCGGTAAACGATTTCGAAGTCGCGCCACCAGCGAGGCACGCATGGATTGATCTCGAGTCGATCCTTTTGCAACTTGAATCCGAGTATCGACTCCAGTCCGGCGCGATACATCCAACCTGCTGATCCCGTATACCACGTCCACCCGCCACGACCATTGTGCGGCGGCACCGCATAAACATCACCCACCGCAACGTATGGCTCGACCTTGTACTTGTGCAGGCCCGCGCGCGTTGAGGAGTGATTGATCGGATTAAGTAACGAGAACAACTCACCGGCGCGCTCGCCATCGCCGAGCATCGAGTAGGCGATCATGGTCCAGATCGCCGCGTGCGTGTATTGCCCACCGTTCTCGCGCACGCCCGGCACGTATCCTTTTATATAACCCGGATCGAGACTGCCTTTGTCGAACGGCGGCGTGAAGAGAATCACGAGTCCATCGCCGCGACGGATCAAATACTCCTCCACCGCAGCCATCGCACGGCCCATGCGAGACGGATCCGACGCTCCTGAAATCACCGCCCACGACTGCGCGATCGAATCGATGCGACACTCTTCATTTCGCGTCGAGCCCAACGGCGTGCCATCGTCGAAATAAGCGCGACGGTACCAGTCGCCGTCCCACGCTTTTTCTTCTAACGACTTGCGCAAGGTATCGAGATGTTTGCGATAGCGATTGCCGCGCATCTTCTGTTTGCGCGCATCGACGTGCGGGGTGAAAGCAGCGAGGGTCGTGTACAGGAACCAACCGAGCCACACGCTCTCGCCCTTGCCGCCGATGCCGACACGGTTCATGCCGTCATTCCAGTCGCCTGCGCCCATCAGCGGCAGGCCGTGCTTGCCCACTGCAAGGCTGCGATCGATCGCACGCGCGCAATGCTCGTAGACCGGCGCGGTCTCCGCGGAGACCGTTGGCTGCGAGTAGCTCTCCTGCTGATCGGGATTGAGCAGGGGTTGTTCGAGGAAGGGAACTACTTCTTCGAGCACAGACTCATCGCCAGTCACGTCGATGTAAAACGCGGTCACAAACGGCAGCCACAGCAGATCATCAGAGATGCGCGTGCGCACGCCGCGATCGCTCGGCGGATGCCACCAGTGTTGCACGTCGCCTTCTTTGAACTGGTGTTGGGCTGCCATAACAATTTGTTTGCGCGTGATATCGGGACTGCTGTAGACGAGGGCCATCACGTCCTGCAACTGATCGCGGAAACCGAAAGCGCCGCCCGATTGATAGAACGCCGTGCGCGCCCAAACGCGGCACGAGAGCGCCTGGTACAGCAGCCAGCGGTTGAGCATCGTGTCGAGCGCTGCGTCGGGCGTGCGCACCTCGATCGTTCCGAGCAGCTCGTCCCAGTGTGCCAGCACGCGTTCGAAGGCAGCGTTGACGTGTCCTGGCTGGCGGAAAGCGGAGACAACCGATTGCGCTGCCGCTTTCGACTCCGCTTCACCGAGCAGGAAAAAGACTTCGCGCGCCTCGTTTGGCGCGAGCTCCACACTCGTCTGGATCGCAGCGCACGGATCGAGGCCGGCGCCGTCTCTTCCGGCCAGGTTCAAACGTCGCAGAGCCGCTGGCGTTTCGAGTGAGCGATTGCGACCGATGAACTCCTTCCGATCACACGTCGCGCTCAAAATGCTTTCGCTCGTCGCCGCGAACGCCACACGCTCCGCAAACTCGTTATTGAAAGGGTTCTTCGCAAAGATGGTCGAGTTGTTGGCGTCGATCTCGGTGATGATATAAGGCGCGGACGAAGCGCGCGAAACGCCGAGCACGAGCTCGTTGTAGTTAGTGACTGTGATTCTTCGCTTGCGCGCCGTGCGATTTCGCAAACGCAACAACGAGACCTTCACCGGCGCATCGAGTGGCGCAAAGACAAGTAGCTCCTGCGAGATACCATGACTCGTGTGTTCGAAGACGCTGTAGCCCTGCCCGTGCCGGACGATGTATGGCTCGCGCTCGCGAATCGGCAGCGGCGTCGCGGACCAGACAGTGCCCGTGTCTTCATCGCGCAGGTAGACAACTTCACCCGGCGGATCGCTGACGACATCATTGGACCAAGGCGTCAGACGATTCTCGCGACTGTTAATCGACCACGTGCAGCCGCCACCAGTCTCAGTAATCAGGAACCCGAAATCGACATTGTTACCAACGACATTGGACCACGGCGCGGGCGTCCACTGTTCCGCGCCGAGAACGGTGACGTATTCACGCCCGCCCTGGTGGAAACCGCCGAGGCCGTTGAAGAACGTCAGGTCTGGCTGCGGCACCGTCATTTCCGGATACGTTTGGGAAGGAACGCGCGGTACGAGCGGCGGCGGCAGTGGCTCTTCAACTCGCGGACGCTCGATCTGATCCTCGAAGGACCCGCGCTCCGCGACAATCACAACGCGCGCCACGGCGTGTAGCAGAATGCGATCGGCCTCGGGCATTTGATCCGAGCGACGCAGGTAAACTCCGCCGGGCTTGTCCTGTAAGGCCTGCAATCCGCTCGTGCGAACCGTCGTATCGAGATCCCCGTGTAGTAGCTGGAGATAGTCGGTCGGCGTGTCGTTGAGTATCACCAGATCGATCTTCAGTCCTTTGTAGTGAAGGTACTCGTGCCCGCGCACGAGCTTCTTCACGGTCCGCATGTCATCGGCTTTATTGATGCGAACGACAACGATCGGCAGGTCGCCGCTGATGCCGTAAGCCCACAGGCTCGACTGCGCTTTCGTGTTGAGCGCGAGCACGTGCGGGGTTGGGCGCAGCGAAGGATCCGAGTAGACGATGCGCGCGGCGAGACGTTGAAACAGGTGCGCTTCTTCGGCATCGATCTTGAGGTGACTCATCTCGACCTGCGCCTTGGTCCAGGCGAGGCGAAGCTCGCGCTCGAAGATGTTTGGATCGTGATATTTGTCCGCGAGCGCCAGCGCCTCTTCGCGCGAGCGCGCGACAGCCGTGCTGAACGAGCAACGCACCGTTTGATTCGGAGGAATTCTCACGCGCCGCCGCAGGCTGAAAACCGGATCGAGCACGGCGCCCGTCGTGTTTGAAAGCGGGCGATCCTCCATTACGGCGATCGGATTTCCGGCCGTGCGGCCGCGACCCAGAAAACGTCCGCGATCCGTTTCGTATTGGACCGCGCCGACCTGGTCGCCTTCCGCAACCACGACGTGTACACCCCAGATCGGCTGCTCATCCGAAGAACGCTGCCGCCGGTGGGCCATGATCGCGTTCTCGCCGGGCACGAATTCGGTCTCGATAAACAGATTGCTGAACGCCTGGTGCGCGGCGTCGGCATTCGGGCTGGCCAGAACGATCTCCGCGTAGCTGGTCAACTCAATCTCGCGTGTGCGTGAAGAGTGGTTTGTGAGCGAGATGCGGCGCACTTCCGCGTTGTCTTCTGCCGAAACCACGACTTCCATCCGCGTCGAGATTCCAGAATCCACGCGACGGAAATCAGCTTTGTCTTCTGAAAACGCGACGTGGTACGACTGCGGCTTGCGTCGCACCGGCTGCATACCTGCCGACCACACCGCACCGCTGCGCACGTCGCGCAGATAAATAAACGCGCCCCAGTTATCCCCTGTTACGTCTTCACGCCAGCGCGTGACTCCGTTGTCTTCGCACTGTGAATAGCCCGAGCCGGCAGTCGTGAGCATGACGTTGTAACTGCCATTCGAAAGCAACTGCGTGCGTGGAGTATCGAGATCCGCGGATTCGTAAACGCGCGTGATCATACCGGGCATTGCCTGCGCTACTCGTCCGGTCAGGACCTCTTCGGAGCGCGGATGAGCCGCCGGCACGCCGACAGGTATTCGTTCCTGCAGCAGCAACTCGGTCGCCTGCACCGTGGGATCGGAGTGAAAACGTTTCGCGCCCAGGTCTTCGTGAAGAATGTTCGCGAGCGAGACCAGGCTCATGCCCTGATGGTGCGTCATGAACGCGCGGATGAGCACCGACTTCTGACCTTCCGGCAGTCGCTCAGCCGTGTAGTCGATCGACTCGTAAAAGCCGTATGGTCCAAGCGCGCCTTCTTTCTGTAGCCGGCGCAGGTTGTCCATCGCGGCATCCGGATCGATATCGAGAGCCAGCATCGTCGCGTAAGGAGCGACGACGAGATCCTCGATCAGTCCGCGCTTGAGACCGAGACCGGGAACGCCGAATGGACCATATTGATAATTGAAATGCAGATCGCGCACGTTGTAGGCCGCTTCCGAGATTCCCCAAGGCACGCCACGCTCGCCGCCGTATTCGATCTGGCGCTCCACTACTGTTTTATATGTTTCGGCCAGCAGCGTCGCCGCGTAGTTACGCATAACGAGTAGAGGCATCAGGTACTCGAACATGGTGCCGGTCCATGAGATCAGCGCGCGCCCGCCGTCGACTCTTGTGAGCGCGCGACCCATGCGGAACCAGTGTTGTTGCGGCACGTCGCCTTTGGCGATGCCGACAAAGCTCGCGAGACGTGCTTCCGAGGCGAGCAGATCGTAATAAGACTCGTCGGCGCGCGAGGCGGTGACGTTGTAGCCGATCGTGAAGAGTTTGCGCTCCACGTCGAAAAGAAACGAGAAGTCCATTTGCTCGACGATCTCATCGCAACGACGAGAGAGTCGACTCAGGCGCGACAACATGTCAGACGAAGCGCCGGCGGATTGTTCGAGAGCTTTTGTGAGTTTGGCCGCGGCCGGTGAGGCATTGTCATGCGTGGCCGCAAGTTGGACGAGGGCTTTATCGCAAAGCTGCGGTATTTCGGCGAGTGTCGGAACCTGCTGTAAGAGTGGCGCCCACTCGGCGTTGTTTATCTCCTTTTCGACCGAGGGCAGCAAGCGACCCCAGTTTGTCAGTGACTCAGCATCTCTGCGTAAAGATTTGACCTGGTGTTGCAGTGCGCCGACCCACCAGCGCAGCTCCTTGAAGCCCGCCTCGCCATGCTCGTGGACAAGCGCGTTCACGATGTCTTCGATTTCAGAAGCACGGCGTCCGAGTGAATCAAACAGCGCGATCCATGATGAAAGAAGGTCCCCCGGCTCGACCTGCACGAGCGCACGACACGCTGTGATCTCGTCCTGCAACTGTCTAACCGTCACGACGTCAGTGCGTTGCCGAAAGCTGCCCAACGCACTCGCTTCTGCGTCGATAGCGTTGATCGTGTCGGTCAATCCTTCGATCACGTGCGCATCAAAGAGGCGCGTTTCGGGAAACTCGATACACGCTTGTTTGACTGCGATTAAGTGTCCGGCGAGGTTACCGCTGTCGACGGTCGAGATGTATTGCGGCAGGAGTGGCTCGAGAGTTTTGGTGTCGTACCAATTGAAGAAATGACCGTGCAGGCGGCCGAGTTTCGCTAACGTTGCGAACGTCAGCTCCTGTCGCTCGAGTAATTCAAGCGCGCCGAGGTAGCCGAGATCGCGTGCCGAGTGGTTGCCGAGAAGCAACAAGCCCATGTTTGTCGGCGACGTACGGTGCGCGACGACTGGTGTTGGATCTTCCTGGTAGTTGTCGGGTGGCAGCCAGTTATCGTCAGCACCCACGAAGGTTTCAAAGAAGCGCCACGTGCGGCGCGCGATCAGTCGCGCAAACGCTTTGTCTTCTTCGTTCAAAAGCTTTCGTTCTGCCGGTCGCGGCTTGCTGACGAGGTAAGCGACCAATGGCGAAAGGATCCAGATGAGGAAGAGTGTTCCCATCACCGGAAGCGCGCGCGGTTTGAAGCTGAACGTCAGGACGATCGCGATGAGTGTCAGTATCAACGCCGGCAACATGAAGCTAACGAACGACTGCAAATTGTTTCGCAAGGATCTTTCTGCTTCGGCTGCCGACACCCACTCGAGCAACTTCTTTCGCGAGATTAACTGTCGATAGACGGCACGCACGATCGCGTCGCACATCAACCATGCCTGGTGCGGCAGGAACACGAATGAGAGCGCGATCTGTGCGGTGTTGGTGCGAAAGTCGCCCCAGCGGCTCCAGAAATGGCTGGTCCAGGGAATGCCGCGCGGGTGTATCGCGAGGCCCGTCGTCACGTGCAGGTAAACCGGAAACGCGATGATGAGAAAAACAAAGAGCGACCAAAGCAACGCTGAGCCTGGAAACAACGCGCACGAAGCCACCAGCCACAAAAACAACGCTGGAGCAACGAGGCTGCGACGAAGATTGTCGAGGATCTTCCAGCGCGCGATTAGCGGCAGCGTGTTGCGGATCTTTTTGCGATTGCCGTCGGGAACCCACGGAAATAGCCAGCGACTGATCTGCCAATCACCGCGGACCCAACGGTGCGATCGCTTAGCGTAAGCTTCGTACGACGCGGGATAATCGTCGAGCAGCTCGATGTCCGTCGCGAGCGCGGCGCGCGCAAATAAACTCTCGAAAAGATCGTGACTCAGCAGCGAGTTCGGCGGCACGCGGTTCTCGAGCGTCGTTTGAAAGGCATCGACGTCATACAGCCCTTTGCCGGTGAAGTTACCTGCGCCGAAGAAATCCTGGTAAACGTCTGACACGGCTGTCGTGTAAGGATCGATGCCGGTGTAGCCGGAGAAGACCTGAACAAACTTCGAGCGTGACGCGCTTGCGAGAGCGATGCTGACGCGAGGCTGCAAGATGCCGTAACCGCGTGTGACGCGATTCGTTGCCGGATCGATCTGCGGTTGATTGACCGGGTGAATCGCGGCCCCGACGAGCTTGCGTGCGACGTCACGTGGAAGCTGCGTGTCGGAGTCGAGCGTGATCACGTAACGAATCGATTTGAGCAGGGCATCGTTCGCAGTGCGCACGACAAAGCTCGTGTCCTGCGCGCCGCGAAGCAGGCTGTTGAACTCTTCCAGCTTGCCGCGTTTGCGTTCCCAGCCCATCCATTTGTGCTCGCCCGCGTTCCACTGACGTTTTCTGTGGAAGAGGTGAAAGCGCTCGTTGCCGTGCCTGCGATTCAGAGCGTCGATACCGCTTTGCGCAATCGACAGGAGATTCGAATCGGCTGGTGTTTCTTCGGAGTCGGCGTCAGGGAAGTCGCTCAGCAACGCGAAATGAATGTGTTCGTCCTGGTTTGCGAGATAGTGAACTTCGAGTCGCTCGACGAGCTCGTGAACTTGCGAATCGTTCAGGAAAATTGTCGGCACGACGACGAATGTCGCCGCGTCGATTGGAATGCCGTCCGACGTGTTCATTCTCGGCAGCAGACGTGGCGGAAAGAAGTGCGTGAGGTCCCAGTTGAGCACCGTGATCGCGAGATCGCTCGCAGGTATCAGCGCCAATAACGCAGTCACAATCAAGAACGGCCAGCCGACTGGGTACTGAGTCATGAAGTAAAGCAGCGGCGTCATGATCAGGAGCGTCATGACCGTCAGTGTGCCGAGATACGTGGCAGTGCAGTGTCGCAGCAGGACACGACGAAATCGCTCGACGGTGCGTGGTTGATAACGAAACTTTGTTTCTAGTTGAGTTAAGCCGGCGTCGATGAGGTAGTAACCGACGTGCCGTTGTGCGCGCGATTTTTCGTCGGCGTGGGTGGCGAGATCGATGGCGGCCTGACCGATGTCGAGCTCGTTGGTGCGCGTTCGTTTGCTGATTCGCTCGATCACGTGTCGATAGCGATCACGAGAGGCAAACTCCATTTGCGCGTAGACGCCGGCCGGATCGTTTCCCAGCAGCCGCTCGATCAGACTGACTTTTTCAAAAAAGTCGTTCCAGTCGAGCGTCGAGAGCAGACGCATGCTGGTGATGATATTTCCGACAGTGACCTGCGCTGCGGCTTGTCGCTGGTGTTCCGAGTGAATGATCTGTTCGACGGTCGTTCCTTGTTTGGTGACCTGTTCCTCGATCCAGTTCATCACGGGCATCACGGACGGGTGTTGTTCGCGCAGGCGTTGCACGAGTTGGACCAGAAACGCGTGGGGCAGCTCGTCCTGTTTCCCGACTCGTTCGTTCATGAACGACATGACGTTCGCGGGTTGCAGTGAAGCGAGCTCGAGCAGTTTATCGGCGAGCTTGTCGGCTTCGTCGCGTTCGGCGCGTGCGCGAGCGATGGCGATCGCGAGACGGCGCAGGTTTTCGACAAGTGCGAGTCGCAGCGTGATGGCGACGGCCCACAGCTCGCCGATCGAGAGCGGCGCAACTGTTTGATAGGCAGCGATGAATCGTTGCAGCGTGTTGGTGTCGAGGCGCGAGTCAGTGTGTGCGATGAGTGCGAGAGCGACGGCGTAAATTCTTGGATAGTCCGCGAGCTCGCCTGCAGCGAGTTTTGGAAGCTCGTGGTAATAGCTCTTCGGCAAGTCCTGGCGGATCTCGCGCAGTTGCTCTTCGACGATGTGATAGTTGTCGACGAGCCATTCAGCGGCGGGTGAGATCGCGCGGCCTTCGCGCAGCGCGTCGACGAGAGCTCTGTATGCGGCTTCGAGTTTACGGCCGTTGTCTTCGAGGCGCGGCAGGAGTTGTGCGCGACCTTTGCGAGTTACGGTTTTGTGTTCGGCGGCGAGAGTTTGTGCGTATTGTTCGAGGCGTTCGACGCTAAAGAACTCGGCCTGGAAAGGCTTCTCGTCGGCGTAGCCCGTGAGTTTACCTAAAAATGAAGACACTGATTCGAAGAACTCACTCATAGAGTGTGCCCATGTTACACACAAGCAGGGGACTAAAGGGGGAATTCGAGGATAACATTTTGTGGTTGTAGTTGGTAATGCGTGTATACTCGCGCGCGATGCGCGTCTTAGGAATCGATCCGGGAAGCCAGACAACGGGATGGGGCGTTGTCGAAGGCGACGGACGGCGTTACTCACTCGTCGCATTTGGTTCCATTCGTGCATCGTCCAGCCTGAAGTTTTCCACGCGATTGCTGAAGATGTGTACCGGGATCGAGGAGGTGATCGCGCAGCATCGTCCGGATGCGTGCGCGCTCGAAGATTCGTTTCTTGCGACGAATGTGAAAGTCAGCATGAAGCTTGGACAGGTGCGTGGAGTTGTGTTGCTGGTTGCGGAACGCGCGGGGCTGGATATTCATGAGTATTCACCGCGATTGATCAAGCAGACGGTGGTTGGTTATGGGAATGCGGAGAAGCACCAGGTGCAGGAGATGGTGCGTTTGCTGCTGACGCTGAAGAGTATTCCCGCGCCGCATGACGCAGCAGACGCGCTCGCGGTGGCGATTTGCCATTTCCATCACGCGGCATTTAAAGAGAGAATCGCCGCGGTTTAAGTCTGATTTTCAACCTCACGATTGGAGAACAAAATATGATTCCTCACAAGCTCACGCTTTGCCTGCTTTTCATTCTCTTTCTTCAGATAACCGGTTTCGCGCAGAAAAAGCCGCCGAGCGGAGGGCGGCCGGCGGTTGTCGTCGATGAGCGGCTCGCAGCGTTGCGCTCGACGCCGCATCTCAACGGAAAACTCCTGCGCCGTCTCAGCCGCGGGCGGCTCGTGGTTGTTAGATCGTTTAAGACTGGCGCTGACGGCATCACGTTCCTGCTGGTAAACGTGACACGCCGAACGCACGGCTGGATTCAACGTGATGCAGTCGTTTCACCTTCGCGTTTTGGTGACGATCGAAGATTATTAACGCTAATCCAACGTTCAGATCGCTTCGATCGCATTTCTCGCGCGCGAATCTTTCTCGATCACTTTCCACGTTCCGCGTTGCGTCCGGAAGTATTATTGCTTCTTGGCGACACCGCAGAATCTCTTGCCGAAAAACTATCGCTCGACGCTGCACGACGTCTCAAAGACGACCTCGGCGACGCGCCAGAGTCCAGTTACTACCTGAACTACACCGGCCTCGATCGCTACAACCGCCAGCGCGTCGGATTTGTCTTCGACAAGACCGCGAAACGTTTTCATTACGACGGCGCCGCCTGGCGCGAGCTGATCCGCCGTTATCCGCGTTCATCCGCGGCTAGCGAAGCTAGAAAACGTCTCGACCTACTTTTCTCGCAAGTGAGAATAATGTAGTATCCGCATCATGACACTCAAACGAAAACCTCAAGGAGAACTGAAGATGGGCCTCACACATGTTGCAGTTAAGATAGGAAACCTCGGTTCCAGGAAGTTATACAACGCAGAATTCCTTGTTGACACGGGAGCTGTGGAGTCGATGGCCCCGGCATCTGAACTCAAAAGAGTGGGAATCGAACCGGTTGGTAAGCGGACATACGAGCTCGCCAGCGGTGAACTCAGAGAATATGAGTACGGGCTAGCGGAACTCAGGTTTATGGATGAAATCACCTCAACTGACATCATCTTTGGGCCTGAAAACACTGAGCCGATCTTGGGTGTAATCGCACTTGAAGGAGCCGGTTTCATCGTGGATCCGAAAAACCAGACTCTGAGAAAGCTTCGCGCTCGTCCGCTAAAAATGGTAGCTTAAAATAAATTGTCTCTGGCGGGCGATCCACACTAAACTTCCAAAAATTCGTGCCTGTGGGTGTTAATAACCCCCCAACCCACTCGTCTATCAGGGTGTAGACGAAGGAGAAACACCCTTGCAGGCAACAGCAGTTAAACCCTTGCGATTAGTGACAAACGAATCCGCCAGCGAGCTGGAAAACCTCTTCCAGGCACATAACGGCCGAGTTTTTCGGACCGCACAGCGGATCACGGGCAGCGCCGCCGACGCCGAAGACGTGCTCCAGACTGTCTTCCTCCGCCTTGTAAAAGGCCAGGACGACTACGACTGGTCGCGAAATCCCGAGGCTTATCTTTCGCGCGCAGCAATCAACGCGTCGCTCGATTTGCTGAGGAGCCGCACCCGTTCGAAGGCCGTAGCGCTCGACGAAAACGAAGTGGATTCGATTGCGGGCGCTTACGAGAGCCCGGAGAAGGTTCACGCCGATCGCGAGCTGCAAACACTCGTTCGCGAAGCGGTGTCGCGGCTCGGTAAGACTGCCGGTGAGATGTTTGTCCTGCGTTATTACGAAGGTTTTGACAACAAAGATATCGCAACGCTTATGAATACTTCACCGCTGGTGGTCGGCGTAGTCCTCCATCGCGCTCGCACCAAACTCAGAAAAGAGATTGGGCACTATCTGGAGAAACATCATGAAAAGTAACAAAGAAGATCAGATTCTCGACAAAGTTACTGCCGAGATCCGTAACGAGAAAGCAGATCCGCCCGCAATGGCAGCAGCAGCAGACCGTGTTTGGGCGCGTGTCTCCACTGCCGCGGGTGCGACTGAGTTTCAGCTACCGACAGTCGATCGGATCGAAGGCTGTGCAGACTTTCAGTCACTGATTCCGGCGCATCTCGCCGGCAAGCTTTCAGAAGCGCGCTCGCTGCTGCTGGTGGACCACACGCACGAGTGCATCCCCTGCCGCAGGGCGATGAACGAAGCACGCGCGAAACGCTCGGGCACGATCAAACCAGCCATCCGTAACAAGCGCTACTCGCTACAGCCGACGGTTATGCGTTGGGCCATTGCCGCTGCGGTCGTGATCGGTATCGGACTTTTGGCCGTGCCGTTCGTGCAGCGGTTCTGGCCGTATGGACAATTTGACGCGACGGTTCAGGCCGCCGAAGGACAGGTTTACCAGGTTGCTGATACGCGCACCGCCGCGGTCGCCACCGGAGCGAAGCTGCAACAAAACGAGAAGGTGCGTACCGCGAAAGACGGTCGCGCTGTTGTTCGTTTGGGCGACGGCTCTCTGATCGAAATGAAAGATCGCTCGGAGCTTTACCTGACGAAAGCAGGCAAGAACACAACGATTCACCTCAGCCGCGGCAACATCGTCGTCGAAGCAGCAAAGCAGAAGGACGGGCAGTTGTTTGTTGAGACAGGTGACTCGCTGGTTTCAGTTACGGGCACGATTTTCTCCGTGAACAACGGCACGAAGGGATCGCGAATCTCCGTCATCGAAGGTGAAGTGAACCTGAATCACGCGGGCAGCGATCATGTGCTTCGTCCCGGTGATCAAGCCACGACCAATCCCGCGATTACGACGATTCCCGTCAAGGATGAAGTTTCGTGGAGCCGCAACGCCAATAAATATGCAGCAGTGTTGAATGGTCTCGCGAACGTGAAGAATGCGTTGAAGAGCGTTCCGCAACCCGGCGTTCGCAACTCCACGCACCTGCTCGACCTGATGCCGGAAAACACTGTGGTTTACGCCGCACTCCCAAACTTCGCGAACACGATTGTTGAATCGCATCGTGTGATTCAGGAGCGCATCAGCCAGAACGCAGCGCTGCGCGAGTGGTGGGAGAAGGAACAATCCGGCCGCGCGCAGAACATGGACCAGGTGGTCGAAACGATTCGCCAGTTTGGGTCCTTCCTCGGCGATGAGATCGCAGTCTCAGTCTCGATTAACGATCAGGGCCGTCCAAGTGAGCCGCTCGTGCTTGCAGAGCTGAAGAACTCGCAAGGGTTCCGGCAGTTTCTCGAGCAGGAGATCGCGAAGTATGCAGCCGATAAGAAGGGCCGACCGGAGATCGTGTTCGTTGAGAATCCGATGTCAGCGGTTTCGCAGTCTGATGACAAACACGAAAGGCTTTACGTTTGGATTCAGCAGAACTTGTTGGTTGCCAGTCCGAAGCTGGAGCAGCTTCAGGGTGTCGGAACAGCTATCTCAAACGGAAATTTGAGCAGTTTCACTGCCACTCCGTTCCGCAACCGCATTGCAGAGATTTACAACGCAGGAGCGGGTTTGGTGGTCGCAGCGAATCTTGAAAAAGTAGTTGCTGCAACCAAGGCTGAGCGCAGCAAAGGTCCGAATGCTGAGAAGCAGGAAAACGCGCTGAACAAGTTGGGAATCCTGAGTGTGAAGTACTTCGTTCTCGATCAGAAAGATACCAACGGCAAGACGCACACCGAAGCTTCACTGTCATTCAACGATGCGAACCGCGGTATTCCTTCGTGGCTCGCAGCCCCTGGACCGATGGGCTCGCTCGATTACATCTCGCCCGACGCGAATGTCGTAGCCGGTTTCGTCGTGAAGAACCCGGCGACACTCGTCGACGACCTGCTCGGCGTGCTGGAGACGGTGTCGCCCGAGTTGCGCAAGAACCTCGACACGCTGCAAACGCAGCACGGTCTGAACATCCGCGACGACATCGCTGCACCCCTCGGTGGAGAGTTTGCCTTCGCGATCGATGGACCGATCCTGCCGACGCCTTCCTGGAAGATGGTGTTTGAAGTCAACGATCCGGCGCACCTGCAACAAACGCTCGAACGTGTCGTCACTGACGTGAACAAACAAGCCGCGTACTTCGGCAAGTCAGGATTGACGTGGGAAAAAGCGGATGTCGGTGGCAGAACGTATTACACACTGCGATCCGTAGACTTCGGAGCGCTGCAAGTGAATTACGTCTACACCAACGGATACATGATCGTTGGCCCAAGCAGGGCCCTCGTCGAAAGAGCTTTGACGTCGCAGGAGAACGGTCTGTCACTGCTGCGGTCGGCGAAGTTCACGGCGGGCCTGCCGGCTGACGGCAATGCAAACTTCTCGGCAGTGTTCTATCACAACATCGGCGGGCTTGTTCCGGCTGGTGTGGCAACGGCCGCGCAGAACCTTCCGAGTGGACCACAGCAGGCGATCAAGTCGATCGCGTCTGACATGCCGCCGACACTCGCTTACGCTTACGCGCAAGGCGACACCATCACGTTCATGGCGAACACTGAAGGTGGACCATTCGGACTTGGTCCGGCAACGCTCCTGGGTATGCCCAACGCGCTCGAGATGCAACACATCATCCAGCGGGGCATGGGTTCGAACAAGTAAGGTAATTAGCCGCAATGAACGCGGATGAACGCAGATCAGAAATGATCGGCGTTTGTCCGCGTAAATCGGCTTTATGAAAGTACTACAATGAAGCTCGTTTTAATGTCTCTCGTCTCGTGGCTGTCTGCCCTCGCGATCCTCTCGAGTTTCTATACAGGGCACGGACACGGCCCCAGCGTCACCGTTACATCAATGATCATGGCCGCGTTGCTGTTCTCGCTCGCCTATGCACCCTTACTTTTCTGGCTGCGGCAACGCATGGGTGGTTGCAAGCCGGCGCTGCTCTTTCCTCTCGTTTCCGCTGTCGTACTCAACACGCCAGTCTTCCTGATCGAATTTCTTGCGATCGGCAGAACTTTAGCACCCTGGGATGCGTTAGCATGCATTGTTGCTTTTCTGCTCATGGGTACAGTCTTCGGACTCGGTTTCGTTTGGAATTTTCAGGACGCAGCGTTATAAAAAGAAAGTATGGCACTCCCCGCTTCGGTTCCAACGGAACCGATCAAAGCTCAAGCGGCTCTTACTGAGCCACCAGTGATCGACCTTCACGGTCTCAGTGTTACTTTCGGTCACCGGCCAATACTAAAGAACCTTCGCGGCGATCTGCGTGGTAAAGCGATTGGTCTGCTTGGTCCAAACGGAGCCGGCAAGACAACGCTGATCCACACGCTGCTCGGATTTCACGCGCCCTCCGCGGGCACCGCAAAGATATTCGGCATGGACATCATCGATCAGACGAAACAGATCCGATCGTTGATTGGCTACATGCCGGAGCGCGACTCGTTCATCGCGAAGATGAGCGCGGTTCACTTCGTGCGCCTGATGGGCGAGCTATCAGGACTGCCTTCGGAGGCCGCGCTGGAGCGCGCGCACGAGGCGCTCTTCTACGTCGGACTCGGTGAGGCGCGTTATCGACGTCTCGAGACTTATTCGCTGGGCATGAAGCAGCTCGCAAAGCTCGCGCAGGCGATCGTTCATGGCCCACGACTGATCTTCCTCGATGAGCCGACAAACGGGCTCGATCCGCCGGCGCGCCTGCGCATGATCAAGCTGATACGCGAGATTCGCGACAGCGGCCACGCGCACATCGTTCTGTCGTCGCACTTACTGCTCGACGTTGAAGAGTGTTGTGACGAGATCTTGATTCTGAAGGACGGCGAGATCGCCGTTTACTGCAATCTCGAAGAAGAACGTAAATCGAATCGCAAGTTTCTCATGATCGAAACGCGCGGCGATCAGGCGAAGTTTGTTAAGGCGATTGAGAAACTCGGTTGTGAGTTTGCAGTCTCAGGCGATCATCGATTGAAGATCGTTTTGCAGGAAGGCGTGGAGGTGCGCGACCTTTACCGTCTTGCTGAAGAGCAGCAGGTGCAGCTCAGGCGTCTGAGTTACAAGCGCGACTCGCTAGAAGACATTTTCCTCAAGGCAATGGAGAACGGTTATGGCGGTTTATGAACAGACTTATAAGCCGTATAAAGGCATGCTGACTCCGGAACGGAGTCGCTTTCTAATCATTCCGCGACACACGTTGCGAGGTGTCTTCAATTCCAAGCTGTTCACCGCTTTTTATGTAATTTGTTTCATACCGATCTTAGTTGAAGCGGTACTGATCTATTTGCACCACAACGTCACTGCCCTCGCGATAATGAACCTGAACGCGAGGCAGTTGATACCCATCGACGCTTACTTCTTTCAGACTTTCGTCTACGTCCAGGGTTGGCTTGCGTTCTTTGTGGCGTTGCTGGTTGGACCACCACTCGTTTCGCGCGATCTGCGGAACAACGCGCTGCCGCTTTATCTTTGCCGTCCGTTCACACGCACAGAGTATGTGATGGGCAAGATGTCAGTTTTGCTGATCCTGCTTTCGTGGATCACGTGGGTGCCGCAGTTATTGATGTTTCTGTTTCAGTCGTACCTCGAAGGGTTCGCATGGTTTCGCAGCAACTTGTTGATGGTGAGCGCGATAGTGATCGGCGGAATTGTTTGGATTCTCCTGCTTGCGTTACTTTCGCAAACTGTTTCGGCGCTTTTGAAGTGGCGCATTGTCGCCAGCGGAGCGATGCTGGGGATCGTATTTATTCCGTCGGTATTTGCCGGGATAGTCAATCTGATCTTTCAAACGCGCTGGGCAAATATCATCAGCCTGTTTGCTCTGATGTACAACATAACCGCCGGTCTTTTCGGCACCTTCGATCGCGTCGGCGGCAGGATTCTAATCACTGACTACAACGATAACGTCAGGGAAGTGTTGTTAATGGAACCGCCGCTGTGGTGCTCCTGGGCAGCGTTGTTCATCTTTTGTGCAGTCTGCCTCGCAATCTTGCACTGGAAAGTTAAAGCTTACGAGGTGGTTCGTTAATGGCTTCCACCGATCAGCTCATCGTCTTCAACAACGTCTCCAAGTTTTACGGCGAGATACTCGGAGTGAATCGAGTCAACCTCCAGATCGCGCCCGGTATCACGAGTCTCGTCGGGCCGAACGGAGCAGGGAAGTCGACGTTGATGAATTTGATGACGGGACTGCTGCGACCAACGCGCGGCTCGGTCACGCTGCTCGGTATTCCGACCGACGAGCCAGAAAGACTGTTTCGGAAAGTCGGTTACTGCACGCAGTTCGATTCTTTTCCCAGAGGCGTAACGGGTCGCGAGTTCATTACTTCGTTTCTGCTCGTCCACGGTTACGATCGTAAACAGGCGAACGACCTGGCCCACGTGGCACTCGAGCGTGTCAGCCTCGTTGACGCTGCGGATCGTAAAGTAGCGGCTTACAGCAAGGGCATGCGTCAACGCATTCGCCTCGCGCAGTCGATCGCACACCAGCCGGCAGTTTTGATACTCGACGAGCCACTCAATGGTCTCGATCCGATGGTGCGCGCCGAAACGATCGCCCTGTTTCGCAAACTCGCTTCCGAGGGTCTGCACCTCATCATCTCGTCGCACATCCTGCACGAGGTCGACATGATGTCAGACCGTGTTGTGTTACTGAACAACGGTTACATCGTGGCCGAAGGAAACATTCACGGCGTGCGCGACGAGATGGAAGAGCATCCGATGCAGATCCTGATTCGTTGCGATCAACCTGCGAAACTCGCGTCGTATGTTTTTGCTCAGAATCATGTCGTCGAAGCGCGATTGCACGACGACCGCCGCGGTCTGTTTGTGAAGACGAAGGATGCAGATCGTTTCTACCTGTTGTTGAACCATGCGGTTGCTGAGGGTGAAGTGAACGTCGAGTCGGTGGCGCCGGTTGATGATGATCTCAGCGCGGTTTACCAGTACCTGATCGGCACCACGGGCGGCAGTGCATAAGGAGTCTAGTTAATGAGTTCTGCGGTTGAGGTGGCTCAATCCACATCTGAACAGAATCGAGCGCGCTGGGGACTCTGGCTCCGGCAGGTCGGCGCGATCTTTCGTCTCGAAATCGAGAAGAACTTTCTGAGCCGTCGCTCGATCTTGATCTACCTGATAGCGTTGTCGCCGCTCTTTCCGCTCGCGCTTTTGGCGCCGTTCACGCCGCCGGGAAAAGAGTGGCAAGATTTCAACCAGTACGGCATCATCTACTCGCTTATTTACAACGTTCTGATTCTGCGCACGCTCATCTTCTTCGGCTCGGCGTGGATCTTTATGAACCTGTTTCGCGGTGAGCTTGTCGACCGCAGTTTGCACTATTACTTTTTGAGCGCGGTAAGAAGGGAAGTGCTGGTTGTCGGCAAATATCTCTCCGGCCTGGTGACTTCGATCGTTCTCTTCACGTCGACAACCGTCATTGCGATGCTGCTGCTTTATCTCCCCCACTTTTACTCGCAGAGCGTGCGCTACTTTACAGAGGGTCGTGGTCTAACGCAGCTCTTGACTTACGCCGGCATCACGATACTGGCGTGTGTCGGTTATGGAGCGTTCTTTCTGGTTGTGGGGCTGTTCGTTCGTAATCCGATCATTCCGGCGCTGCTGCTTTATGGTTGGGAATGGCTCAACTTCCTCCTGCCGCCGCTGCTGAAAAAAGTCAGTGTGATTCACTACCTCAACTCACTCGTACCAGTGCCGCTTTCCGAAGGTCCCTTTGCCGTAATCGCCGATCCGACACCTGCTTATATCGCGATTCCGAGCATGCTGGTGGTCACGATCATCGTCCTGATCCTCGCCGCCTATCGCATCCGCCACATGGAAATCCATTACGGCAGCGACTAATCCGCGTTCATCCGCGTCCTACTAAACTTTTAGTTGACACGTGCGCTCCCGGTGCGGTATGGTCTCCGGCCTAAAGTCTTAGGAGGAGAGATGCCGCGTCGCAAGAGTGAGCAGATGACACCCCTCGAGCTGGAGATCATGCAGGTGCTCTGGGAAATAGGTCCGGCCACCGTCCAGCAGGTGCAAAAAGAACTGAAGCGCGAGCTCGCCTACACCACGGTCCAGACGATGCTCACCGTGCTGCACCGCAAGAACAAAGTTAAGCGGACACTCAAAGACAAGGCTTACATCTACAAACCCGCAGTCAGCCGCACGAAGTTTACGGGCCACGCGGTGCGCGAGTTCATCGATCGTCTTTTTGGCGGCTCGGCCGAAGGGCTGGTGATGAATCTGCTGCAGGAGAAACACCTGACGAAGGCGAAGCTAGCCGAGTTACATGCGTTGATCGAGGAGGAGGAACGCAATGCTAAGAACTAGCGAGCTCATCCTCAACTTTGTTTTGAATTCGTGCTGGCAGATCGCTGCAATCGTTGGCGTCGCAGCGCTCGCATCACGTCTACTGAAGAATGGGCCAGCGCGTTACCGCCACACGCTCTGGATCTTTGCACTTTCTGTGTGTTTGATCGTGCCTTTGTTAACGACAACACGCTTTATCTCAACATGGATCTCGAGTTTTCAGGTCGTTGCACTGCGCACAGTGCCGAGCGCGGTAGCGCCGGGTCCAGCGAACAACACTGGCCCGCGAGAGGATTTACGCGTTGATCACATCGGCACGCGCCGCACAACGACAGTCACGACCACGCGGCGCATCGTCCTCTTTCTCGCACTCTCATACGCGCTTTTCATACTTTTACGCGCCGTCCGGCTGGCTCGTTTCTGGCAGCGAAAAGAACGGCTGCGCAAGACTGCGACTCGCACCGGCCTCGCACCTGAAGTTTGTAGAGCAGCCGCGCGATGTTGCGAATTACTCGGAATCCGAGATGTTACTGTCACGCGATCGACTGAAGCCCGCGTACCGTACACAATCGGCGCTCGACGTCCACTTATCGTGCTGCCTGACGCTTACTGCTCAACTGTCGACGACGCAAAACTGCTTTCAGTCATCGGTCATGAGATGGCGCACGTTGCTCGTCGAGACTTTCTGACAAACCTTTTCTGCGAGTTGTTGTGCGTGCCCATCTCTTTTCATCCACTCACCTATTTGATGAAGCGCGAGATCGATCGCACTCGCGAGCTAGCCTGCGACGAGCTGGTGACACGAAGTGTCCTCGCCCCCAAAGTCTACGCACGCTCGCTACTGTGGGCCGCAGACGTTACACGGCAGTATTCATCGCAGGCATTCATGTTGAGCATCTTCGACGGCCGGATCTTGGAAGAAAGGATCGTGAGACTCATGAAAAGCAACACGCGTATTGGTGCGCGATTCGCGCGAGCGTTGATGTTCGCGGCGATGGCGGTCCTTTGTATGTCAGCGTTGTCTTTATCGATGTTTGGGGTCGAGCTGCAAACCCACGTGCGTGCCGCGGTTACGCAATCGATCCTGACTTCGACGACTCCGGCCGCACAGGAGCGCGTTGGACCTACCGTCGCTGCCCGGGAGTCGAGCAACAACAACCAAACAAATACGACCCGTCGGGACGAGCGTATGGTGTCGGCCTGTGACGCGGCTAAACGCGGTGACGTCAACGCGATTCCGGCGCTCATCGCAATGCTCGGCGACGACACCAGGACACAACCCGCCAAGTGCTGGGATACGGACCGCTGGAGTCCCGCGCTGCAAACGTTCAAGCATCCTTCCCCGGGTGAACAGGCGGCCCTCGCGCTCGCATCTTTCGGCCGTGCGGCCTTCGCACCCTTGTCGAAGGAGCTATACAGCTCAAGCCCGATCGCGCGTCGCAATGCCGCGTGGGCGATTGGTGAATTGACCAACATGCTGCCCGGTGAAAGAGCGAGCGCCGTTCCGCAGCTCATCACGTTGCTCGACGACGTTGACGATTTTGTGCAAATGGCCGCCGCACGCGCACTCGGCGAACTGCACGACCCGCGCGCTCTGCCAAGACTTGTCGCCACGCTCGCCGACGAAAACGGATCGGTTCGTGAACTGGCGGTCTGGGCGTTGAGCGAGATGAAAGACGCGCGTGCAGTCACTGCGCTCTGCGCCGTGCTGCTCTCCGATGTTCGCGTTGAAGTACGGCGTGGCGCAGCCGAAGCACTCGGCGAGATCCGAAGCGCCGAAGCCCTGCCGACTCTGAAACAGGCCCTGAACGACAGAGAGCCCGGCGTCAGCACAGCAGCCGCATGGGCCATCTCCGAAACCGAAGGCTAATCCGCGTTCTTCTGCGTTAATCCGCGGCCAAAAACAATGCAAAGGAGGGCATCGCGTATGTCCAGCTACAAGTGTGTCTTGTTAATACTCTTCTTATCGACCTCGATCTCCGCCCAACTCAAAATCAAACCCTACATCTTTGAAAACGATAAGAAAGAAAAAGTCGACGCGGAATTCGGCACGCTCCTCGTCCCCGAAAACCGCTCCAACCCGCAAAGCAACCTGATCGAGCTTGCCTTCGTGCGTTTCAAGAGCACGGCGAAGAATCCGGGAGCGCCGATCGTCTATCTCGCCGGTGGTCCAGGTGGCTCGGGCATCTTTACCGCGAAAGGCTCTCGCTTTCCTTTATTCATGGCGTTACGCGAAATCGCTGACGTTATCGCTTTCGATCAGCGCGGCACCGGCTATTCGAAACCGAACCTCGGTTGCTTCGACCAGCTCTCGCTTCCACTGGACGTCGCACCCACGCGCGAAGCTGCGATAAGCGCGTTACGCGAGAGCTCTCGCAGTTGCGCTTCATACTGGCGCGACATTCAACGCGTTGACCTCACCGGTTACAACACGAATGAAAGCGCTGACGATCTCGAGGACCTGCGGAAGGCTCTCGGCGCGAACCAGATCAGTCTCTGGTCCATCAGCTACGGAACTCATCTCTCATTCGCGGCGATGCGGCGGCATCCGAAGAGCATTCATCGCGCGATCCTCGCCGGCACCGAAGGTCCGGACCACACCTACAAACTTCCGAGCAACATTCAGAAACATCTCGAAGATCTCGCTGCGGTCATCCAGGCCGATCCGCAGGTGGGGAAAGAGATTCCTGATTTCCTCGGATTGATGAAGTCAGTCTTCGATCGTCTCGACGCGAAACCAGAGACGGTTGAGATCACTGATTCGCGCACAAAGCTCAAGGTCAAGGTGATCGTGAACAAGTTCGTAATGCAGTACATCGTTGCCAACAACATCGGCACGACGGTGACCGCCCGGTTCCCGGCGCTTTTCTATCGCGCGTCGAAAGGCGACTTCACGAATCCGGCGCAGGTTTGGCTCAATCAGTCACGGAGCGAGATCGGATCGGCGATGTCTTACATGATGGACTGTGCTTCAGGACAGACGGCGGCGCGTCGCGAGCTGATTGCGCGTGAAGCGAAGGGGACACAGCTCGAAGACATCTTTAACTTTCCTTTTCCGGATGTTTGCACGGAATGGAGCGCGCCGGATCTTGGAGACGAGTTCCGTGCACCGTTGAAATCAGATGTGCCTGTGTTGTTCATCTCGGGAACGCTCGACGCGCGCACGCCAATCAGCAATGCCGAGGAGTATCGCAAAGGATTCTCGAACAGTACGCACATGATCATTGAAGGTGCTGTTCACTCCGATCCGCTGTTCTTATCGTCGCCGAAGATTAAAGAGGGGATGATGGAGTTTTTGAGAGGACAGCCGGTGACGACGACAAAAATAGCGGGCGCGCCAATGAAGTTTGTCCTTTAGCCGCGGATTGGACGGATCTTACTAACAAACGGATTGTCGCGGATCCAGAAGCGCCAGGGTTTGTCGATCCATTCCTGGGCGTAGTCGATGCCGATGCGGGGACCACGAGCGATGCGGCGTGACGAGATAGTTTCGAAGTCTTCGAGCCACACTTTATCGCCGAGCAGATCCGCGGCGTTGAGTTGTCGATCGATGCCCATCGCGATGCAGAGCTTGCCTGGACCGTTGGTGAGGTTGTGATCGGGATGTGAGTGCCGGCGCGTCCTCATAATCTCAATTCCTTCTACCGGCTCCAGGGCGCGCACCAAAATCGCATGTGGAACATCAGCAACACCGCAGACCACGTTGAATTGATAGTACATGCCGTAGACGAAGTAGACATAGGCAATGCCTCCGGCTCCGTACATCGTCTCCGTTCGATTAGTGCGGCGTCCACCGTAAGCATGTGACGCCCTGTCTTCAGGGCCGCGATAAGCTTCAACTTCCACGATCTTCCCCGAGACACGTTCGCCTTTGGCGCCGGGCACCACCAGCAACTTGCCTAATAGATCACGAGAGACCGTGAGCACGTCCGGCCGAAGGTAGAACTCGCGCGGGAGCTTCATTGAGGTTGCTGGCGCACTTTCCAGATCATCACGAAAAATATTATCCACCCGATCAGCACGATCCCGCGGCGCACCCATTTCTGGCCGACACGCATCGCCATGTTTGCACCGAAATAACCGCCAACGAGCGCGCCACACGCCATCAGGAGCGCATCTTCCCAGACAACATATCCCGCGCCCGCGAAGATCAGCACGGCAACCGCGTTGATGCAGATGCCGAGGAAGTTTTTAATGCCATTGGCGCGATGTAGCTCGTTGAGACCGAGAACGCCCATCGCCGCGAGCATCAGTATGCCGTTGCCGGCGCCGAAATAGCCGCCATACGTCGCGGAAATGAATTGAAAGACGATCGCGCCAGTCCACCAGAGGCCCATCGGTTTCTCGTCGATCGATCCGAGGTGCAGGCGCCTGTTGACGATGCCGTTCGACATGAAGAGCAGTGTCGCGAACAGGATCAGGAACGGGACGAGGTCGGCGAAGACTTTCGACGGCGTTCGGACGAGCAGCAGTGCGCCGAAAGCGCCTCCGACAAGGCTTGCTATACCCAGTCGAAACAGAATCGTGGAGCTGTGTTCGAGTTCTTTGCGGTAACCAAACAGACCGCCAAAGAGGCCGGGCCAGAGCGCGACCGTACTGGTCCCATTGGCGACTTTCGGATCGAGCCCGAGCCAGATCAGAACGGGAAAGGTTAGCAGCGTCCCTCCGCCCGCAATGGAATTGATCGCGCCCGCTGCGAACGCGGCGCATAACATGGCAAGCACGGGGAAGAGTCGCATCGTTTCAGTTAGCGCATGTTAATATAAAAACTCGTCGACACAAAAAGGCACAAAAGCACAAACGAAGAACTGATGAAGAAACTGACCCTAGTCGTATTGATCGTGTTTGGTTGCTTGGCAGTTGGTTCGGCACAGGATTCGAAGATCAACTGGCCGCGTTACCATGACATGGCGGTTGATCTGATGCAGCAGTACTTGCGCGTCAACACATCCAATCCACCCGGCAACGAGATCGAGGCGGCGCGGTTTTTGAAGAAGGTCTTCGATCAGCACGGAATTGAAAACGAGGTCTTCGAGTACAAACCCGGTCGTGCAAACATTGTCGCGCGTCTCAAAGGTAACGGCTCGAAGCGTCCAATCATCCTGCTGAGTCACACTGACGTCGTTACTGCCGAACCGGCTTCGTGGGAAGTCGATCCATTCGCAGGCATCATCAAGAACAACGCGATCTATGGTCGTGGCGCGCTCGACATGAAAGGAGAGGGGCTGCTCCACCTCATGACCATGATCGTGCTCAAACGCGAAGGACCACAGTTGTCACGCGACGTGATCTTCCTGGGCACCGCTGACGAAGAGGTTGACGACGAAGGCTCGCTCTGGATGATTGCGAACAAGGCCGACCTCTTCAAGAACGCCGAATACCTGCTCACTGAAGGCGGCGACAATCTGATAGAAGGCGACTCCGTTAAGGTGGTCGGTGTCGATGTCGCGGAGAAGGCGCCGTTCTGGTTACGACTCACCGCCACCGGACTGCCGGGACACGGCTCACGGCCCGTCAATGATTCCGCGACGAACCGTTTGATCCGCGCGATGAATCGCATTCTCGAATGGGAGACGCCGGTAAAGCTTCTGCCTGCGGTCGAGCAGTTCTTCAAAGACATTGCTCCGTTACAGTCAGAACCGCTGCGCGCAGCCTTTTTGAATATTCGTGAGTCGTTGAAGAACCCTGACTTCGTGAAAGCGCTGACGAGTCAACGCGAATTCAACTTTCTCGTGCGCAACACGATCTCGATCACGATGCTCAGTGGCAGCAAGCAAACCAACGTTATCCCCAATGCTGCGACGTGCAATCTCGACGTTCGACTGCTGCCGGGCGAGTCGCCGGAAGAGTTTCTCAAGGCACTCACCGCAGTGATCGCAGATCCCTCGATCAAGATTGAGAACATCAACCGCTTCAAGCAACCGAACAGTTCCCCGATCGACACTGAGTTGTTTTATCTAATCGCGCGCAAGACGAAAGAGAAGCACGCGGGCGCAGTTGTCACAACAAAGATGCTCAGCGGTTATACTGAAAGCCAGCTCTACCGGCAGCTCGGCATCGTCGCTTACGGGTGGGCGCCGATTTACCCGACGGCTGAAGAAGACGAAGGCGTGCACGGCAACAACGAACGTATCTCGGTGAAGAACGTGCGCGAAGGCACGCGCGAGCTGTACGAAATCGTCAGAGACATCTCCCGTTAGCTAAGCCCCCTGATTGTAGTTTTCTCAGCGTTCTCTGCGTTGAGGCGCCATTTAAGGCAGAGAACGCTGAGGTACGCAGAGAACGCAGAAACTGATGCCCAAAGATGCATATGAAATGAACGAGAACGAGATTCGCTCGCGTATTGTCACACTCGGATTTGGCGGTGACGAGCGTCTCTTCATCGCGTTCTATCGCAAGCTACAACAGGGACTTCCCGAAGGAACCGGAGTTGTTTTGCGCGGCAGTGTCGTCACCAACAAGCGTCATGAAGACGGCCAGCCTTTCGACTCGCTCGGTAAAGGCACGAGCGATCTGGATGTGACGCTCGTCGGCAGCAAGGTCATGGAAGCATGGTCGTCAGACGCTTATTACATTCCGGGACTACACACGAAGCCACTCTGCGACAAGGATCCGGATATCGCGCCGAGTCTGAAGGAGCTGCGTGAGTCGCTGCAAAAACTGGTCGGGCGCCCGGTGAATTTTCAGGCCACGTCGAGTCTTGTTCTTTATGGTCGCGACGTCTTGTTCGGGGAGCCGTATTTTGTCGTGGTTCCCGCGGGTGAGAATGAGTGACGCTGAAGGTGCTGAGTTACAACATCCGCTTCGGTGGTCGCGGCAGGGAAGAGGCGCTTGCGGAAACGATTGTTGCTGCGGCGCCTGACCTCGTTGTATTTCAGGAGGCAACCGATCCCGCTGTAATTGAGAGTCTCTCGCGCGCGACGAAGTATCCGTTCTGGGCCGCGAGACGAAATCACTCGATCGGTTTTCTGAGTCGTACGGAAGTTGATTATCACGAGTGGCACTATCCCGCGGGCGCGCGGCATTCGTTTCTCGAGATCGTTCCGGCTGGTGGTAAGACGCGCGTTTTTGGTCTGCATCTTAGTGCGCGTTTTTCGAAGTGGGATGAGCGCCGGCGCACACGCGAGATCCGTTCATTGTTGGAGGGGATTAAGCGACATCAAAACGGATTTCACGTTTTAGTCGGAGACTTCAACACGATCGCTCCGGGAGAAGTTTTGGAGATGGACCGGCTGCCGGCGTGGATTCGCGCGCTGATCTGGATCAGTGGGCGGAAGTTGCAACGTGAGTCGATCCAGCTCGTGCTTGACGCGGGTTATGCTGATGGATTCCGAATGCTGCACCCGGACGACAAGGGATACACGTTTCCGACCTGGGATCCGCATGTGAGACTTGATTATGTGTTTGTGCCGCGCGCGTTTGCGAATCGATTGACGAGGTGTGAAGTGACTACGGACCCGCAGGAACGTATTCGCGCGGCGTCAGATCATTGTCCGCTGGTCGCGGAGTTGTTGCTGGAATAGATGCGTGTGAACTGTGGTTGAAATCCGCTATAGCCGGACGGTAGGGCAATTAGATTTGGGCTGTGGATGCAGAACTCGGTCGTTGGACCGAGTGTCATCTGCCGTCCCCAGAGCGCGACGCCTTGCTGTGATGTGAGTGGTTGCAGCGCAGCGTAGAAGTCCTTATAAGACACGCCCGCCGGTTTGCTTAGCCATACCGCACATCTTGCTTCTGATAACTTTTCCTGACCTGCTCGAAGGCGATACAAGCCGCCAATGCCGTCTGCTGCTTCTCGTGCGACTCTGTTATGAGGCTCTTCACACACGCCCGAGACGGCTGCTTCGTTTAATGGATCCATCGCGGCCGAGTCGTCGAGGAGATACCACTCTTCGTAGGCTTCGTCTTTGGTATTGAGCCAGCTTGCGCCGCGTATGCGGAAGACGACGGAGTAATGGAAACCGGTGGGTTTGTTGGCGGCGAGTGTTTGGTGAAAGTCGGTTAGATGATCGAGGTAGGTATCCGGATCGATAGTGGATTGCGGCCAGTGCCAGAAGACATAAGCTAACATCGTTCAGCTTTCGACAACTTTATCCACAGATTACACAGATTGTTTATTACATCTCACTACTGTCCCAACGTTTGTTAGCTCATTGTCTGTAGGTTGTTGAAAGTGAGAAGGTTAAGCCCGATGTACAGAGGGATCGATTTGAATTCAAAACCAGTCCAGCCGATGCTTCCGCAACT
>Ga0126311_10000073_pt1 | contig 49541 bp, 43 predicted proteins | sample Plot61_FD_92539 | JGI IMG/M metagenome (GOLD analysis project Ga0126311, IMG submission 92539) | Serpentine soil microbial communities from UC McLaughlin Reserve, CA, USA - Plot61 | ecosystem: Environmental > Terrestrial > Soil > Grasslands | place: USA: UC McLaughlin Reserve, Lake County... | reverse complement strand
TTGCTGGCCACGTTTTCAATACGCCCTCATCATGCCACTACGGAAGCCTTGAGCCCGCCGCTTTTTCACTTCGACCCATTTGGCACCGAGTTTCGTGAGCCGGGGCGGATCAGCCATCCGATTTACAAAGATCCTTCCAGCTTTCGCCGGAGTTCCTGGCGACCGCGCGCCAGCCTTGATTTCACTGTCCCGACGCTTATGTTGAGCGTGTTCGCGATCTCTTCGTATGCAAAACCTTCGATATCTCTTAAGACTACGGCTTCGCGATAGACGCGCCGCAAACCACTCACAGCCTTTTGTAAAGCTCTCTCCCGTTCATTTTGGAGAGTGTGCTGCTCGGGATCTCTGGCTGTCGGCGATTTGAGTGTCGAAACTAATCCCAGCCGTCCGCCGCCTATTTCGGGCTCGTCAATTGAGACTGTTGCTTCGCGACGCCTGCGACGCCACCACCGCCAACGATTACGCGCCTGATTGATCGCGATCCGATAAATCCAGGTGCGCAGGTCTGACTCGCCTCTGAAGTGGTTGATGCTCTGAAACGCCCGCAGGAACGTTTCCTGAGTTAGGTCACGAGCTTCTTCACTATTTTCGGTCAGCCGATAAAGCAGACCGTAAATCTCGCCCGAGCGTTCGTTCACCAGCTTTTCAAAGGCAGCAGCGTCGCCTCTCTTTAGTCTTTCAAGGAACTGGTCTTCAACCTGTGGCCGCGCATCGGCGACGGTCGCGGGAGCAACCTGCTCTAATTCCATTTGGCCCAGCAGGGCAATTGGTTCTCCGTAGCTCACTGATCACCCCCTGGGGCGGGAATCAGAGCAGTTAACAATGTTTGCCCTTTCCCGGACAGGCTTCCCTTTAGACAACCCTCTCTTGCCTTTTGTTCCCAGTGTTTTGGAAAAAAATCCATACGTGTCTTCTTCATCCACAGATTACACGGATTATTAGATGTGTAAATCTGTGTAATCTGTGGAAGTGGCTTCTTGACAAGTTTTTGCACGCCCCATTAGAGTGACACTTTTCCCGCGTAATCATACACCCAAGAGAACGCAGCCGACCACGTAGGCTTGCAAGAGGACAATAAGTGGCAAAGTATAAGAAAAAACGAGCGCGTGAGCTCCAGCATGACCGCTTTCGCGACACCACCATGAGCTTTTTCGACCGTCTCGGCGATTTGCTGGAGGGTCGAGGACGCACGATTCTTTACGGTTTAATCGGCCTCATCGTGGCCGGACTGGTGATCATCCAGATCGTCAGGTGGACTAATAAGAAGAGCGACGAAGCACGGCAGGCGCTCGGTCGCGCGATCACGATTTCGCGAACCCAGGTTACGACCACGCCACCCCCCGGCAGCACCGATCCGACCTTCGCAACCGACAAAGAACGCGCTCAGCGCGCCATCGAGGAGTTTGAAAAGGTCGCGGCCAAATACGGCGATCCATATCGATCGGAGTCACGCTACTTCATCGCCTCGAACCGTCTCGTCGTCGATCGTCAGAAGGGAATCAGTGAGCTAACCGAGCTCCAAAACAGCAACGTCGGAGAGGTCGCCGCGCTTTCCAAATTTGCCCTCGCACAGGCGTACGAGAGCGATGGCAAGTTCGATGACGCTGCGCGCCTTTACACCGAACTGGCGAAGCTCAACAGCACAGCCGTAACTGCCGAGACTGCGAATCTTCGTCTCGCAAAAGTTTATGAGAAGCAGGGAAAGAAGAAAGAGGCTGCTGACCTGTTGTTCAATATCGTAGACGCATCACGAAAGGCCAAAGGGACTGACAATCAGCCTCTGCCACAATCGTCAGCAGCGCGTGAAGCGGCCGATGCGTTACAGAAACTCGATCCGGATCGTTACGCCCAACTCCCACCCGAAACCCCAACTTTAACCGGCTGATCATGATTGCCACAAAATGTACAAAAAGCACAAAGATTTCATTTGTGCCTTTTGTGCTTTTTTGTGGCTAAAAATGAATGGACAATCTGACTCATTCACTGGTCGGACTGACTGCGGCCAAGGCGGGTTTGGATAGATTGTCTCCCGGCGCGACTGCCCTGTGCGTTATAGCCGCCAATGCACCTGATTCAGATATCGTCGTGCTCGCCTTCGGCGACCGCTGGACATTCCTGGAGCATCATCGTGGCATCACTCACGCAATCGTGGGTGTGATCGGTCTCGCGATCATCCTGCCTCTGATCTTCTACGGCGTTGACCGGCTCTGGTCGCGCTACAAAGATCAACCACCACAGACGAAACTCAAAGGATTGATGATCGCCTCGTTCATCGCGAGCGCCACCCATCCATTACTCGACTGGACCAATAACTACGGCATTCGCTTCTTTCTGCCGTGGAGTCAGAAATGGTCGTACGGCGATCTCGTCTACATCGTCGATCCGTACATTTGGTTGATTCTCGGTGGCGCGGTTTTTTTACTAACTGCAAGGACGAAATTTTCGAAAGTTATCTGGGGAGTGATAGCGGCGCTAACGACGTTTCTGGTGGTGGCGAGTCCGCGCAGCGGTGGCTTGCCATATCCTAACTTGATCGCACTCTTATGGATCGTGACGACCGTCGTGTTCATCGTTCTATCGCTTAAAGGTGCGCGAGAGCGCTGGGGAAGAAACATCGCTTACGTGGCGATCGCACTCGTCTTTTCTTACTGGAGCTTACTTGCGTTTGCACATTCGCGAGCAGTCGCGCGCGGCAACGGAGAAGCCGCAAAGATGGCGACTGCAAACGGTGAGACAGTTGCACGACTCGCAGCCATGCCGCGACTCGCGAATCCGTTTCACTGGGACTGCGTATTTGAAACAGACCGAGCGGTGTACCGCTTTGACCTCGGATTACTAAGCGACGGCGCCGGAAACATGGTTCGTTACGAGAAGCCAGGCCCGGAGTTAAAGCCAGTGGTTGACTACGTTTCGCAGCAAAGACCCGCTCAGGTGTTTCTGGGCTTCGCACGATTTCCAGTATTAAAAATCGCAGATCCTGGATGCACTACGCGCACTCTCGTTCAATTGGCTGACTTGCGCTACACTGAGCCGGGCAGATCACGCGGCAGTTTTGCACTTGAGTTACCTATCGATTGTCCGGTTGCACGATCAGCAAGATGAGCGAGACAAAAGAACTCGATACTCTACCCGTCCTCTCCGAAGTAAGCGAAGAGCGGGAGCGCGCGCGCAAGCAGCCCACCGTCGCGAGCGTACGCGTCTCGCCCGGCCCATATCTCGCACTCGCAGGCGTCGTTACCTTTGTTGCAGCACTCCTGCTTCGTATTAACCACGATGCGGCCGCGCTGATCATGATCGCGGTGGCCTGGTTGATCATTCCCGTGCTCGCATTCAGCGATCGTATTGCTTTTGACGGTGCGTCACTGCGACGCCAGGGACCTCTCGCAACGTTTCTCCACTTGTTTTTTGGGAATCGCAAACAGCTTTCGATCGACGACTTTGAAACTGTCGAGACGCAGGCCGTCCGCACGTTGCGTCGTGGCGGACGAGTTCGCTATCGCTATCGCACACAGATCACGGGCAAGGGTCGAGAGTTTGTGATCGTGTCGGGCGGTCGCGAATACAGAAAACTCGTACGCGAGCTGTTCCCGCTGATCCACGAAAGCAAACTCGACAATCGCAGTCGCGACCTGCGCGACTATCTCAACGATCCGAGTTTCCTGAACCGCAAGACGCAGCTATCACAACTCGCTTCGTCAGATCTGCTCGACGTGACCGGATCCGATTTCAGGCTTGGTCGCAAATTCAGGCGGCGTGCTGATGTGTCTGAGACGCCTGCGACTCCTGAAGATCTCGAACGAGCGCGACTGCTGCGTCGCCTCGGAAACGAGTTGCGCGTTTCTGGTCGCCTCCGAGAAGCAGGTGAAGCATTTCGTCGCGCCATGAATGTACGGCCGCACGGCGCGTGGCTGATTTACGACTTCGCGCGCTTGCTGCGGTCGCAGGCGAGCGCACAGGCAGATGCGCGACTGTTGTCGCGCGCGCGTGCTGCTTTACGATTGGCGAGTATTCGCGCCGAAAACGATACTGTTTTGTTACCACTGATTGGCGAGAGCTTTCTCGAGTGTGGTGACGCGAGATACGCGCGACGTGCGTTGGAAAGAGTCGTCGAGCTGGATAGCGGTAACTTCAAAGCTCGGGTTGGCCTCGCAGACATTGCCCTGCGGGAAGGCAAGCTCGCCCACGTTATTCATCATTACCAGGAAGCCGCGCGCGTTAGCTCTGAGCAGTCTCTGGCGCGTTATGCGCACAGCGAAGGCGAGTACTACATGCAGCTCAATAATGATGATGATTATCTCGCGGCCGAGTTGCGGCGCATCAACTGGTTGCAAAACATCACTCGCATTCGTCGACTGGCGTTGCGAGTGACGAATGCGAGTGTGTTGCTTGCCCTTATTGGTGGTCTTATCGATCCGATCGCGGGAAGTCTCGGTTGGTCGCTTGCCTCATCCGCACTGATTCTCTGGTTACTGACATTGGTTGGAACCAGATTCCTCTTCGAGCGCTCCAAACCTTAACGGAACCGAGCGCGGTAGCGCCGGGTCAAACTCACCGACGAGCGCTGTCGATGAAATTAACCGGCGCTACTGCGCTCGGTTCTGTGCATCTCTACTTTCTCTTTTTAGTTGCGGGCTTTTTGGAAGCAGGCGTAATCGTCCGCGCCTGTTGTTCAGCCGCTGACGCCACCGCGTAAGCCTGCACCGGCTCTGGATTGAGCAGCGCGTCCCAGCGATAGCGCGACTGCTGCCGTCCTTCACTCAGCCGCTTGAACACCAGATCGACAACCGCACTCGAGACCCAGTTGTGATAGAACTCGCCGACCGACGCCAGCTCAGCATCAGGCGCAGGATTCATAAAATCGATCGCGTAAGGCACGTTGTCCTTGATCGCGAACTCAACTGTATTGAGGTCGTAACCGAGCGCCGTGCAAAGCGTGCGCACGTCTTTCGTCACCCGATCAGCAAGCGCGGGCGCGAGGTAGTTTGGATCGTGTACGTACTGCTCGCCAGATAAGTACGGCTTGCGTGGATCGTAGGCCATGATCATCACTTCCTGCTGGCCTACGCAGTAACACCTGACAAACTGTTCAAACTCGATCGACTCCTGGAGCGTCATGCAAAGCGTGCCGGTCTTGTCGTACTCAGCCCAGAGCTCTTCGAGTGAGTTGATCTTCGAAACGTTCTTCCAACCGCCGCCATCGAACGGCTTCATAAACGCCGGCAGACCGACGTAATCGATGATGCCTTGCCAGTCGAGCGGAAACGAAAGGTTCCGCAAACTCTCGCTCACGATGCCTTCAATGTAATCCTTCTGCGGCAGCAGCACGGTCCTGGGAATCGCGACGCCGAGTTTTTTGCCGAGTGAGTAGTTGAAAAACTTATCGTCGGCCGACCACCAGAACGGATTGTTGATGATGATCGTGCCTTCGAGCGCCATCCGTTTCAGGGTTGCTCGATAGAAGGGAACTTCGTGCGAGATGCGGTCGATGACCAGGTCGTATTTCGGAGGGTCGTCATATTTAACGCCATCGAGCTTTATGTATTCGGCCACAATATCGCCGCGGCCGCGCTCATTAATTCCTTTGATTAGTGCTTCGGGGAACGTTTTCTCACGTCCCACGAGAACTCCAACTCGCTTCATGTATGTTTGAGTGTCCTTTCGCGAAAAAAGAAGGAAAATACCTGTGCCGGTGGTGCTTGTCAAACAGGCATCCGGCACCTCCACTGACCGCATCCATGCATCATCATTGATGTCGAAAGCGGCTTTTTACTGGGCCTGTGTTATTATTCGGCATCAAAGTCGGCTTTCCCCGATCGTTGCCGTCGAGTTTTACGGCCATCTGAATTCAAGGAGAACGGTTACATTTTGCTTCGTCCCACTGTCGCCCTCTTAGCCCTAGCTGCGTTTTTAGTCTCATCGCCTTCTCCCGGCCGCACCGTCGCCCAAGACACAAAAGGCACGAAAGACGCGAAACAGAAGACTAAACAACAAGACGCGAAACCAGACGCGAAACCAGCGGAGCCCAAACAAAACGGCAAAGACGTTAAGTATACCGCCGAGCAGGTGGTTGAGTCGGTAATCCTCATCTACGGCACGCGTCCGGGTCTCGAACAGATTCGTCGCAACGGTATCGAGCGTGGCCGGTTAACCCGTACGAATACTGAAGGTAATATGGAAGAGTCGGAATACGAGCGTCGTTTTGTACGAGGTGAAAACCTCGAAAAAGACAAGATCCGGCTCGATCAGAAGCTGCCGACGATGGAGTATTCGCTGATTTACGGCGACGGGAAACTGTGGGGACTAATTAACGGCGCTGCGTTTACGCCGCGCCAGGACGCCACCGCCAGCTTCATCTCCCAACATCATCACAGCATCGATTCGTTGTTGCGTTACAAAGAGTGTGGGTCGACGGTCACCCTTGTCGGCAAAGAGCAGCAAAAGGGACTCGACCTGTTCGTGGTTGACCTGACTGACACAGAGAAGCGTAAGACCCGCTATTACATCAGCGCTCGCTCGTTGCGCGTGCTCTGGCTGGAGTATGAAGAAGGCATTCCCGGCGGCGCTCCGGTGAAATATACGCGAAAATTTTTAGACTATCGTGCAGTCCAGCAGACGCTCGTGCCTTACCGGACGGTGTTACTTGAAGACGGCCGGCAGAGCCAGGAGTCGCGCGTCCTCACGATCACATATGGTGTGAAGGTCAACGATTCGATCTTCCAACGCCCCGAAGGCTGATTTAGCCACAAAGCATTAGTAGCCCAAAAAGGCACAAAAGGCTCAAATAAAGTAAACTCAGGCAGTTTTTACTTTTGTGCTTTTTGTGCCTTTTTGTGGCTTCTTAACGGAACCGGAGTAGAAACTGAGCGTGTAGACCGTGATGTGAGAGCCACCTGCCCTGATGAATACGTTGACTACCATCGATGAGCTGGGCTTCGCCCCGGCGCTGCAGCAGGACGTGCTGGAGGATACGACTTCCGATCATGCTTTGTTGGAAGCGACACGATCCGGTGACCAGGACGCCTTTGCTGAGCTGGTGAGTCGTTATCGAAACCAAATTACGAGCTACATCTACCGGATGACCAATGATTACGACGGCGCCGTGGATCTGGCTCAGGAGACTTTCGTGAGGGTCTACAGGGCAGCCGACAGGTACCAGCGAACGTACGCATTTTCGACTTACATCTACCGGATCGCCACCAACCTCGCGATCAGCGAGTTGCGGAAACGTAAGCGCCGCAAACTCGTGTCCCTAACCGGATTCTTCCAGCAAACCGATGGCGGCGAAGCGCAGGAGTTAAACCCGCCCGACGGACGTCCTTTGCAGGACCTCGAGCTCGTCGATACTGAGCGACGCAACGCGGTCCAGCGTGCTATCGGCACACTTCCCGAGAAGTATCGCGCGCCACTGATTCTTCGCGACGTCGACGGGCGCAGCTACGACGAGATCGCGAAGATTTTGGAAACGAGCGAGGGCACAGTGAAGTCGAGAATCAGCCGGGCCAGAGGTTTCCTGCGCGAGAAGATGCGGGCTTATTTGTAGGTGAAGGAGTTATGAGAAAAAATAATTGCAAACTGATTCGTCGAGAGCTCGATGAGCTGATGCTTGGTGCGGAGTGGAGCGCTGCTGCAACTGAGCACCTGCGGGAGTGTGCTTCGTGTCGTGAGTTTCAGGTGCAGCAGACGAAGCTGCGGCAGATAGTTGGCAGTCTCGGCACGGTTGAAGCGCCCGCCGATTTTGATTTTCGTCTGCGTGCGCGGCTGGCTAATGATGCTGGTAGTGCGCCCACGTTTTTTTGGACCTTTGTGCGACGCGGTTTGGCCGTAGCAGCGATGGTAATCGTGATTGTGACCGGCGTTGTAGTGGTGCGAGATGTTTTCAGGCAGATGGAGAATAATAAAGTTGAGGTGGCCCAAAAGCCTGAAGTGCGCCAACCTGTGAAACCTGACGAAGCAGCACCAGTCGTACCAGAGGAGAAGAAAACGGATCACGTGGTTGCAGGTGTTACTCCTGCGACCATTCGAAAGATCCGACCCACTCAAGCCGACTACCGGAAGCAACCTCTAGCGACAAAGGATGTCAGCAGCGTGGGGGCGTCAGTTCTCAACCGAACAGAGCCCGCCGGTGTGTCAGCATCTTTTCCGATCGACGCGTCGGCCCAGTCATTCACGGTTTCACTTGAGGATGGTCGTGGAAATGCGAAAACAATTTCCGTTCCGACTGTCAGTTTTGGTTCACAACGAATCGTGCAAAGCGGGAATCCATTCGCACCGAAGCGTGATTGGTAAGCATTACGACGATGAATTTTAGACGCATTATTTCAGTGGTGTTGTTACTCAGCGCATTGCTCTGTCAGACGGTCGCAAATGCGCAAACACCTGCGCCGTCTCCAGAGAAGCCCGCGCCGGCTCCAAAGGCTCCCAAGGCGCCTGCCGCACCGCAAGTCGTAACGATCATTCATCGTCTGAATGGCCTCAAAATGTTTCGCCTGCTGCTTCGCTCAGAACAGGTGCAATCGATCGATGCACTTGATTCGGCATTCAACCTAATGGACGACGTTCACACAAACGTCATCGCCGGACTCGCACTGGACGACGGCGAAACAATCGCAGCATGGTTGCCGGAGGCTGATGTTGAGTTTGGGCCACCGGTGGTCGGGTTCCCCGTATCGCCACGTTCACCGAACCCACCGCGTGCTTTTAGTTTGTTTGATGGTCCGGACGTGTCAGTCATCGGAGCTGACGGCAAACAGGTTCCAGTGAAGTACATCGGCCTCGATGCTGCTACGGGACTTTCGATACTGCGACTCGAAACCAAGAATGCAGTTTCAGCAGATGCCGTCCAAGCACGTGCGATCGAAGCCGAGCCGGTAAACAGTGGTGACAGTGTGTTGTTGTTTGGACCAGAGCCAGTGACTAAAACGCGTCCGGTGCTGGCGCGCATGGGCGCGATTGAAGGCCGTGTTGAAGGCATAGTGCCTGCCCCATCGGGTGGAATCGCTCGATTCAAAGTCAGTGCCGCGAAACTCTCAAAAGCAAACATCGGCGGCGTCGCTGTCAATCAGGCTGGCGACACGATTGGCATCATCGATGGTCTGGAAGGGAACGAGGCAAGCATTCTGCCGGCCTCCTCGATCAAACGCGCCGCGCAGCGTGTGCTGGAACGGCAGGCAAGTGTGCCGCGCCCGTGGCTCGGCGTGAAAGGTGAAGCAGTCGCGGCGCTTAAACTCGATCAGATCCTGAATCACGGCTGGGAGATGCCGCGCGCGGCGGCGTTGGCGGGTAAGCATCGTGGCATTTTGTTGACGTCGATCGTGCCGGGCAGTCCGGCTGAGCGTGCTGAGTTACGCGCGGGTGATGTGATTCTCAAGATCGACGACAAAGACATTCAGAGTGCTGATGAGTTCACCTGGTGGCTGGATCAGGCTGGGCCGAGTAGCTCGGTGGAGTTTACCGTCGCTCGGCCCGATCGTCCGGTGGAATGGGCTTTGAATGTGAAGTTGAGCGGCATGTTGGACCAGTCGTTCAAAGTCAACTGGCGCTCTCACTTTCCCTCGGCCCAAGGCTTTTGGTTAATCGACCAGGGTATCGAGACGATCGCGTTGAAGCCGCTCGTTGCCGCACAACTCGGAACCACTCCCGGACTGCTGATCGTCTATGTCGATCCGGTGACCGCGGCCTTCGAAGCCGGTCTGGAAGCGGGTGACGTGATTCAGACGATCAACGGTAGACCCGTTTCGGAATTGCGCACGACTCCGAAGTCTGACTCATACACTTTCGAGGTCATCCGCAAAAAACAAAAACGCGTCGTTAAGGTTGCCGCTAAGAAGAAGTAGCCACAAAAAGCACAAAAGGCACAAAAAATCTTTTATGTGCTTTTTGTGCCTTTTTGTGGCAAGTGATACTTTCGGGGACGCAGCGGACTGCGGTCTTTGAGTAAGTCTTTGTGTTTGGTCTGTAGTTTGTGAGTCAGGCGTTGATATGACATGCCGAGGGTGCGGGCGGCGAAGGTGACGCGGCCGTGAGCGTTCTCGAGTGCGTGTTTTATTAAGGAATGCTCGAGTAAGAATATTTCCTCGTTCAATGGTCTGCCCGAAGTAGTTATCTCTTCCTTAACTGCTAACCGATCTCCCAATTCCTGAAACGCAGTGAGCGCAATGTCTGCCGCGCGGTTGAAACTGTCTTGAGATAAATCAATCGCGCGGCGGAAGGCGTTGAGTGCAGAGCTGTAATGCCCAAGCCGGGCTAAAGCCATGCCGTGCCGTTTCAGTGCTTCTGCCAACAATGATGGTCTATCACTGCTTTCCAACGTACGCACAGACGAACGGGCGGCTTTTTCTGCTTCTGCATCTCGTTTCTCTTTAAGGAACACGCGAGCGCGCGTTTCGTCAACCTGGGCCAACGTAATCCTATCCTTGAGACACGTAAGAATCCGCCGGGCGCGGTTCAAATGCTCGTGCGCCTCTTTACAACAATTGATCTCGAGATATAGAAAACCCAAGTTGTTCTCGACGTTCGCGAGATACCGTCTGTGTTCTGCTTGTTCAAAGTGATAACTCGCGGCGGTGTATTCGAGAAACGCACGATCGAGGTAGTCTCCCGGTCTATTTGATTCGCAAACCTCCAGGAGTACATCACCGAGAGTCTGGTGGTAACAACCCTTGAGCAAAGGACTGTTGATCTTATCGAATAGACGCCCGTTGTTGGTGAGATATGTCAAGGCTTCATTGAGTAGCCTTGCGTGTCGCTTGACGATGCCCGAGCGAAGGACAGCCTTTGCTTTTAACTCGCTGTCCATCGTCAACTCCGCGAGAGCGAGCTTGAGAAGATCGGATGCATTGTCGTACTCGCCAGTTCGGATATAACACAGAGCTAGTTCTGTCTGTGCTTCGGCTATTTTCTTCTTATATTTTCGCGATTCGAAGATCGTGAGGCTTTCACTGAGGAAGTCTTTCGCTTGCTCCTGTGCAATTGTGATCCAGCCTGTCAATACTCCAGCTCGCAACAGTACTTCGGCTGCGATGTCCGGTTCCAGGCCTTTTACTCTTGGGCGTTGAGCCACGTGAGGCCACAGGCCGCTGAGCATTTCGCGCGCTTCTTCATAGTCCCCTTTGTTCTCAAATTCCTTAGACAGTTTGCAGCATAGCTCCGCTCGGCCTCCCACATCGAGGTTTGAATTTACCAGTTCACGTAAGAGTGAGGCCCGTAACGTCATCGTGAGAACCGCAAGGAACCAATCTCTCAACTGCGTACCCACTCTAACGTAATTTTGTCGCACCTGCAAGAAAGAGTTGGGTTTCATGAAAAAAGTTTTGTATCTTTCTAAAATCACAAAATAGTGAATCTTGGAGGTTACACAAAGTGAATAAATTACGCCGAACGTGCGCCGTTGCGATCGTTACAATGGTTCTGGCCATCCCTGCGTTTGCCGGGATAATAGACTCGCCGGGCGTTGTAGCACCGGCACCGCCGCCGAGCGAAACAACCTCAACCAGCACTACGACGACGATAATCCTTACGATTCTCAGTTTGATTCGCTAAGGGCCTTATCCGACTTTTTGCATTGAGGATCTAATACCTGCGTTCCGCGGGAGAGTCTTTGTGTGTCTGGTATAGACGTAAGAAAATTTGCATGAGTTTCGTGGGTTCAGTCGTCCGCGAACGCTTGCAGAAATGGCTGGCGCCGGATACAACGCGAGCGCCCATGACACGTAAAAACCTTTATGCCTTCTCAAAACGAGCGTTCTTAAATCCGGCCTCGACTCATCTGACCTCGTACATTCAGGCGTACGTCCAAACAGGCGATAAGTGGGGCGACAATACGGTGCTCATCGCCGACTGCAAACGACTGATCCAACTGGAATTCCTTCTCGGAACCAAACGCCACCGTCACCTCAGCCTCGCCAAGATCGATTTGCTGATTGAAGTCCTAACGCAGTTTCGGGCTGCGCTCGCCAAAGAGATCCAATCGATCGAGGCCACAAAAAGCCACAAAGTCAAAAAAAAAATAAGTTCAGAGTTCAAGCTTTAGCTTGTCTTGCTCCGAAAAACCCAGCCTAAAGGCTGAACTCTAAACTCTAAACTTTAAATTCTTCTTAGGTGCTTTTTGTGCCTTTTTGTGGCAAGTGATAACCTAGCGGCCCATGTTTCCAGAAGCCGTTGCGCGCTATCACGACCTGCTTTCTAACCAGGAGCTGGCCGAATCGTCTCGGGCCCTCCTCGACCAGGGCCTCGAAAATGCCAGGCTCAACTTCGGCGGCCGTCGCCTGTCGCCATATCTTCGTCCACACTTCGTTTCCGAATCAGACTTCGCACATATCGTCCAGATCTGCGAGACAGTCTGGGCGGCGATCCAGAAGGTGAAAGACGCGGCCGTCGCCGATCCGAATGTCGTCGACGATCTCGGCCTGACCGAGATTGAACGTGAACTGGTCGCGATCGATCCGGGCTACGCCGCAGTCTCGCCGACTGCACGTCTCGACTCATTCCTGACAAAGTCTGCGTACAGCTTTGTCGAGCTCAACGGTGAGAGCCCGGCCGGTATTGCTTACGCCGATGCGGCATACGACATCTTTTCATCACTGCCGGTAATGAAGGAGTTTGCCGCCGACTACAACGTGCGTCCGATGTACGGCCGGCGCTTGATGCTGGACGTGCTGCTCAGCTCGTACGAAGAGTTTCTCGGCAGGAAACCCGAGCGCCTGCCGCGCATCGCGATTGTCGATCTGCCGGACGTTCCGACGGTAAAAGAATTCGAGCTCTTCCGAGAATTCTTCGAACAATCAGGATACCCGTCGGTCATCTGTACGCCGCAGGAACTGGAGTTCAGCAACGATCGACTAAGCGTCCGCGGGCAGGAGATCGACATCGTCTACAAGCGCCTCCTCGTCAACGAATATCTCCCGATCATCAAGGAATATCCGGCGCTGCTTGACGCGTATCGCGCGGGCGCAATCTGCATGGTCAACAGTTTCCGTTCAAAACTAATTCACAAGAAAGCGCTGTTTGCTGTCCTGACAGATCCGAAGCACGCGGCGTTGTTCTCGCCGCAAGAGCTCGACGCGATCCGCGCGCACGTGCCGTGGACGCGCGTCGTCAGAGATGAACACACCGATTACTTCGGGCGTGAGGTAAACCTGCTCGATTTTATTCGCGCCGACGGCGAGCGACTGGTGCTTAAGCCAAACGATGATTACGGTGGCCACGGGATCACGATTGGCTGGAACGTCGATCAGCGTGGTTGGGACGAAGCCATCAATAACGCGCTCGCTGACGGCGATTATCTCGTGCAGGAACGTGTGCCCACCGCCCGCGAGACTTTTCCAGCGCTCACCGATGATGGTCGCATCGAATTCGCCGAACAGCTCGTCGATCTCGATCCGCTGCTTTTCAACGGACGAGTCGGCTCGGCATTCACGCGGCTTTCATTCACAGAACTGGCGAATGTGAGCTCCGGTGGCGGCATGGTGCCCACCTACATCATCAGCAAAAAGTGAGGAAAACGGGGTACAATCTGACTTCTCAGCGCAGGGGTCGCGCAGAGATTCCGGATAGTACAGGAGACGCCAGTGCCTGACGACAAAGACCGAGGCTTTGAAAAACAGGATGAGCGCAGAAGCCACGATCGCTCGCGGCTGATCGTCGACGTTTTCTTTGACGGTAAAGATGTTACCGGCGTCGCCAGTACGAAAGACATCAGCCCCGGCGGGCTCTACATGAACACGCAGGCCGAGATTCCGGAAGGCGCGCTGCTGCTCGTGCGCATACCTTTCCGCCCTGATGTCCAGGTGGTGTGCAATGCGGTGGTGGTTTACAGCAATCCCGGTCGCGGTGTCGGCTTGAGGTTCCAGGCGTTATCAGACGACGTGCGGGCCATGCTCGAACGTGAAGTGTCCAATGGCTGAAGTTGAGCTGACGTGGGCTGATCTTTCCGGCGAAACAAGGGAGCGGTTGAGAGGAAAACTCGCGGGCTTGTGGGGCGCAGAGAGCGACGCCGCAGCCTTCGATTCGTGGGCGCTCGACAAGAAACAAGCGCTGCTGCTGCTCCTGAAGCGAATGGACGCGAAGAAGCTCTGGCACCTCGTCAAACGAATAACTAACGTATATGGTGAAGGCGGTGTGGGATTGCAGTTTGAAGCGTGGCCGATGATCGAATCGACGTTGTCGCGTCGCCACGACTTCACGCGGATAATGGCGAACCACAAAGACACGAGCGGTGGTTTCTACGAAAAGCAAAGAGCCGCGGCGGTGCTGCACTTTTTATTTCAGGAAGGCGAGCCGCGGACGTGGTACGTTCACTTCGATCTTTACAGTCCCGTTCACTCGCCCGGCAGCATGTGGAAGCACTTGCGACACGAGTTCATGGGTAAGGTGAAGCCTGACTGGCGCCTGATTGCGAAGTTCCTGGACACGTAAGCTTAGTTGGAAAGAGGGCAAATGTTCGATCAATTCACACTGGGTATCGAAGAAGAGTTTCAGATCATCGACCCGCAGACGCGCGAGTTGCGCTCGCACGTGGCGGAGATTCTCGAAGAAGGCAAGATGCTTCTGGGCGAGCAGATCAAGCCCGAGATGATCCAGTCGATGGTCGAGGTGGGCACAGGCATTTGTCGCAACATCCAGGAAGCACGCACCGACATCACGCGATTGCGCAGCGTTATTGCAGGGCTCGCGCGAAAGAACGGTCTCGTGATCGTGGCTGCTTCGACGCACCCGATTTCGCGCTGGCAGGACCAGAAGATATTCGACGACGAGCGTTACGAGCTGCTCGTGCAGGAGCTTCAGACGGTGGCGCGGTCGTTATTGATCTTCGGACTGCACGTACATGTCGGCATGGCGGATCGCGAGCGCGCGATTCACATCATGAATGCGGCGCGTTATTTCCTGCCGCACGTGCTCGCGCTGTCGACGTCGTCGCCGTTTTGGATGGGCCACAACACCGGGCTCAAGTCGTATCGCACAGAAATTTTCAAACAGTTTCCACGCACAGACATTCCGGATCATTTCGATTCGTACCTTAATTTCCAGCGCTACGTCGATTTACTGGTCAAGACCGGTTGCATCAACGACGGGAAGAAGATCTGGTGGGACATCCGCCCGCATCCATACTTTCCGACGCTCGAGTTTCGTGTTTGTGATATTCCGACGCGCGTTGACGACACGATTGCGATCGCGGCGCTGTTCCAGGCGATCGTGGCGAAGCTGAATAAGTTGATCGATCGAAATCTTGGTTTCCGGTTGTATCGACGGATGTTGATTCAGGAGAACAAGTGGCGCGCGGTGCGGTATGGGTTGGAAGGGAAGATGATCGACTTTGGAAAACAGACGGAAGTGCCGGTGCGCGATCTGGTGATGGAGTTACTGGAGTTTGTTGATGACGTGGTGGATCAGCTTGGATCGAGGAAAGAGATCGAGCACGTTCACACGATTCTCGAGCGCGGTACGTCCGCTGACAGGCAGCTCCAGATCTATCACGAGACGAACGATCTCAAGGCGGTCGTTGACGACTTGATCAAGTTGACGATGGAGAACGTGCCGGATACACCGGATTTGACCGTGCCAAAGACCACTACGACCGCTTCAACCATCTCTAAGTAGGGCCACAAAAAGGCACAAAAGAACAAAAAGCACAAAAATAAGTTCAGAGTTCAGCCTTTAGGCTGCGGTCTCGGGCTTCAAGCCAGCAAGCTAAAGCTTGAACTCTGAACTTATTTTTTGTGCTTTTTGTGCTTTTTGTGGCTACTGTCTTTTGCCGAGGTAGTACTGCCAGAGCATTCGGGCGGCGACGGCGCGATGTGGGCGCCACTGTTCAGCGAGTTGTTCCAGTTCGAGTGGGTTGGGCCTCGCGGCCAGTCCTTTCAACTCCTTCATCGCCACTGCGAGCGCCAGATCACCGGCGGGCCAGATGTCTGCGCGGCGCATCGCCATCAATAAATAAACATCCGCGCTCCATAATCCGATGCCTTTGATCCGCGTCAGCGCGAGCCGCGCCGCGTCATCACTCATGCGCCCGAGTTTCGTGAAGCTTAACTGGCCATCGACGATCGAGGCTGAGAGATCGAGCAGGTACGCTGACTTCTGCCGTGTCACCCCCAGACTGCGCAAATACGCCTCGCCCAACTCAACAAAACGCTCCGGCGTGAACGGCTCAATTACTCCCTGCAAACGCACGAGCATCGCCTTCGCCGATTTCAACGACACCTGTTGCTCAAGGATGATGTGTACGAGAGTCGTGAATCCAGTGGCGCGGCGCCAGAGAGGAGGGTCGCCGTGCATGGCGTAGATTCCGGCAAGCATCTCGTCGCGCGCCGCGAACTCACGCGCCGCGACGGCGAGAGTCTTCTGTGTGAGTGGCCTCAATTCTGGACGGCGAGAGTCAGGAAATTCTCAAACAGGATACGACCGTCGCGCGAATCGTTCGGATGCTGCCAGCGCGTGCGGCTCTTGTTCCAGTCTTCGAACGATTTTTCGAGATGAAACTGGACCGTGTAGATCAGTTGCCCGTCACTCCGCTTCACCATCATCTGATTACGACAGAGATACGACGTCGCGAGCAGCTCAAATCCTTCCGGAATGCGATCGAGCTGCAGGCCGTGGTTCTGCCAAACGCGCAGAAGACGAGCGGGTGCATCCGGTTCCGAGCAGTTAATGTTTTTGAAAATCGGATCGTCGGGCTCGGTGATACGGATGAAGCGATACTGGTACTCGTGCGGCCGCATCAGGCGCTGCTCGTGCTGCTCGAGCTTGTCGAGCGTGACCACGCGCGCGCCAAAACTCAGGCCGACGAGCTGATGGCCGCCGCAGATCGCGAGCACAGGCGTTTTCGTCTCGCGAATGAACAGGCCGAAGTCATCGAGTATCGCGTGGTCGTAGTAATCAAAATCGCGCAACGTGCCGCTGAGCACGATCGCGTCGGGCGCAAAACTCTTCGCGGCTTTAGCGACTTCCGAAAGGTGCGCGACTTCGGTTGTCGGGCTCTTAACCAGACGAGAAATGTTGGTAAGAATATTTTCAACCGCCATGCCGGCGATGAGTCGCTCGCGTCGCATTTCGGCGGCGAGTGTCCCGCCCCATTCAGCGCGCGCCACCGGCGAAAGGTCGCGCTCGTCACGCAAAAGGTTGTCGATTACGAGCACACGCGCCTCGTCGATGCTTTGGTTGATGGGCTCGTAGCGACAGAAGTTCTGCTGGTTGAATGGGAAGGGAAGCGAAGTAGTGGGGGTGGTCAAGTCTTGAGTCATTCGGGATTGTCGTTAAAAGTTCTAATCTGAAATTGTTAACTATCTCGTACGTTGTTTTGTCGTTTGCCTGAACTCGGGTACGCGAGTCCCCGGACCAGCCTCCTTGATTTCCTCGCGAATTTTAGCAATTAGCAGGCCACGAAGTCTCGCACTGAAGCGCGTGCTTTCTGCACGTGTTTCCTGCTCAATCAGTAAAAACATTCTATACCACGACGACTCCAATTCGTCCGCTAAATGCGAGATTTTTGTTATGTCGTATGGAACTGCTACATCCTCACAGCCAAGACGCGCGAAGACTGAGAGGTACCGGGCCGTCGCAAGATCAGGACAGAGGAGCCGGCGCCGCCCAACCTTCAATTCGACTCCGAGGAGCGTGTGCTGGATATCAACACGCGCCGCCGGCTTCGCGCTCTCGAAATGATATGAGCGCGTGCGCAGCTTGAGAATGCGCTCGCGATAGATTCGCGGCAGCCATGATTCCCCAAGTTGTTCCTGGATGAGTTGGGCGTACTTTTCGGAAAGCATTTATTTCATCCACAGATTACGCAGATTCTATCTGTTTAATCTCTGGATTGACTTGTCTGTAAACAACTGCGACTCGATCCTAGTTTGCAGCGCATTAATCACGCGTCCGGGAAAGATTCCGAGGTAGAGCACTCCGAGCACGGTGATCACTAGCGCGACAGCCACACTCGCCGGCACGCGCGGCGCGCTCCACGGCATCGTTCGTTCACCGAAGAACATTACGATGATCAGTCGCAGGTAGTAATAAGCGGAGACGGCGGTGTTGAGCACACCTATGACCACGAGCCCGTAATACTTCTGATCGATCGCCGCGCCAAACACGAGGATCTTGCCCATGAATCCCGCCGTCAGCGGCATGCCGAACAAACTCAGAATGAAGAGACTCAACGAAAAAGCGAGCACCGGCGACTCAAATCCGATCCCGCGATAGTCTTCGATGGACGTGCGACGGTCACCATTGCGCGCGATCAGCTGCACGACTGCAAACGCGCCGATGTTCATCACCGCGTAAGTCAACAGGTAGAACACAACGGAGGTGATGGCGGCGTGGCGTTGTGCCGGATCGGTAGCGGATCCGGCCGCGATAAAGCCCACCATTGCATATCCCGCATGCGCGATCGACGAGTAAGCCAGCATGCGTTTGACGTTGTTCTGCACGATCGCCACGACGTTGCCGAGCGTCATCGTGAGTATCGCCATGATGACGAGCACGTTGACCCACAGTTGATGCAGGTTTCCGCTCGTTGCACTCGACGCAGAAACAACGAATGGCAAGCCGAAGATAAACACGCGCATGAACGATGCAAAACCTGCCGCTTTCGGACCCGCCGCCATGAACGCGGTGACGGGCGTGGGGGCACCTTCGTAAACGTCGGGCGTCCAGATGTGAAAAGGGGCGGTCGCGATTTTGAAACCGAACCCGACCAGCATCATTGCGGCGCCCGCGAAGAGCAGCGCCGGATACTGCGCCTGGCCGACGCGCTGGGCGATCTCGGCGATGTTCGTTGTGCCCGCGACAATCCGGCTGAGCGATCCGCCCGGACCGGGCTCAGCAATCGAGGTGGCGCCGTAGATGAGCGCGATACCGTAGAGCAGAAACGCTGATGAAAACGAGCCGAGGATAAAGTACTTCAGTGACGATTCATTCGAGCGCACGTCTGTGCGACGGAAACCGGCCATGACGTAAGTTGCGATCGAGAGTATCTCAAGACCGAGAAAGATAATGACGAGATCGTTCCCCGAGGCCATCAACATCATGCCGACGGTCGCGAATAACAACAGTGAGTGAAACTCGCCCGCGGGCAGTTGTTCGCTCTGAACCCAGACTGTCGAGATGAGCAAGGTCAGTCCGGAGACGAGCAGAAAGATCAAAGTGAAGCCAAGGCGCAGCTCGTCGAGTGCGATCATGCCATTGAACGCGTCGGACGAAGGCGTTCCCGTGGACCACAGCCAAATGGTGCTGATCGCGCCCGCAACGATGCCAACAAGGGAAATGCTGCCGGTGATCCAGCGCTGTGTCGGGCGCACGAACGCGTCGACAAGCATCACCAGGACTGCAGCCGCGCAGATGATCACCTCAGGTGCGATTAACGACCAGTTGACGATGGGCATTACGGATTGTGCGAGAAATGAGCTCATCCAAACCTTTTACAGGATTACAAGATTTTTCAGGATTGACATGTAAACCCTGTCTTAATCTTGTTTATCCTGACTAACTACTTCTGTTGTGTACGAGCCTCCGGCCGGGCTGGACGAAACACGCGCCCGAATCACCTCGACGCTCGGCTGCGAACGATCCAAAAACACGCGCGGGTAAACACCCATGAAAAGCATCAGCACAAGCAACGGCAGCAGCAGCCCGAGCTCACGCTTGTTCAGGTCTGACAACGAGGCGTTCTCCGGATTTGTGATCTGCCCAAACACCACGCGCTGCAACATCCAGAGCATGTAAACCGCCGCCCAGATCACGCCGGTTGCGGCGAGCATCGTCGCAATCCATGGATGACCAACTGCTCGTGACGTCCACGTCCCAAGCAGTATGAAAAACTCACCGACGAAACCATTCAGAAACGGCAGCCCGATTGACGATAACGACGCAAACACAAACAGCGTCGAGAACCACGGCATCGGTTTCGCCAGCCCGCCAAACTCGCTGATCAGTCGTGTATGCCGTCGCTCGTAAATGAAGCCGACGAAGAGAAACAGCGCCCCGGTGGAAACACCGTGATTGAGCATCTGGTAAAGCGCGCCCTGCATGCCGAACTCTGTAAACGAGAACAATCCGAGCACGACGAATCCCATGTGGCTTACAGACGAATACGCCACCAGTCGTTTGACGTCAGGCTGGACCATCGCGACGAGCGCGCCGTAGATGATTCCGATCACGGCGAGAATGATGATCACGGGCGCCGCCCAGCGCGCCGCGTTCGGAAACAGTGCCAGGTTGAAACGCAGCAGACCGTACGTTCCCATCTTCAGCAACACGCCGGCGAGAATGACCGAGCCGGCCGTGGGTGCTTCAGTGTGCGCATCGGGCAGCCACGTGTGAAACGGGAACAGCGGCACCTTGATACAGAACGCGAGTGCAAAGGCGACGAAGAGAAGTGTCTCCGGGCCGTCTCCGAGAGGCTTCGCCGTTATCGCCTGTAAAAGCGTGGCGTAATCAAACGTGTGATAGATGAAGTAGAGCGAGATGATGCCGACCAGCATCAGCAGGCTTCCGACCGCTGTGTAGATGAAAAACTTCACCGCGGCGTAGACGCGTCGCTCGCCGCCCCAGATTCCGATCAGGAAGAACATCGGCACGAGGGACGCTTCGAAGAATAGGTAGAAGAGCAGCAGATCGAACGATACGAAGACGCCGATCATGGCCGATTCGAGGATCAGCAGGAATGCGTAATACGCGAGTTGTCGCTTGTGAATGGCGGTCCAGCTCGATAAGACCGCGATTGGCATCAACAGTGTCGTCAACAACACCAGCCACAGGCTGATACCATCAACCGCAAGGTGATAGCGCGCGCCGATCGCGCCGATCCAGCTTACGTTCTCTTCGAAACGCAATTCAGCGCCGCTCGCACCGATACCGCGAAGCAACAGCAGCGAGACGACGAACGTCGCGGCGGTCGTGATGAGCGCGATCCAGCGGTAATGCTCTTCGCGCCTGCTCGACACAAAGCTGTAGCCGACGAGCGCGAGCGTTCCGGCCACCGGCAGAAGAATCAGTATGGTCAACAAATATGACATCGATCCGTCTAAAATCGGTTTAATCCTTGGCTACACACCCGGAAATCCCAGGTACGCAAACACTCCAATCAAGATCAGTGCGCCAAACAGAATGATCGCAGCGTAACCACGCACAAAACCGGCTTGCAGGTAACGAGCCATCCGTCCCATTTCCTGAACTGTCTCACCGATCGAGTGCAGTAGCCCGTCGATCACTCCCATATCGACTATTTTCCAGAGACCTTCGCGCGAGCCTACTTCGATCGGGCGAATCAGAGAGGCATCGTAAACCTCGTCAACGTAATACTTGTTCTCCAGCAGGCGCGGCATCTGCAACAGCGGCCGTTTCTGGAACATGTACCAGCCCGCGCCGATTCCCAACAAGGCAATGAGCACCGAGAGCCCGGCGAGCAAACGTTCCGCGGTTAACTCCTCGCTCGAATGGGTTGCGTGTGCGGCCTCAGTAGCAGGAGCTGCGCCGTGCTCGCCCTCGGCAGGAGCTGCCTCGGTTGCATGCGTCTCAACCGGTGCCACAGCAGTCTCGCCCGCTTTCGCGACCACCGGTTCGAGCGTGTGCTCGATTACGTTGACGTCTTTACCTACAAGCGCATAAGGAATACCGATGAACCCGCCGACAGTTGAGAGCACGGCCAGCACGATCAACGGCACTGTCATCAGCCACGGCGACTCGTGCGGCTCCACTGGACCATGATGATGATCCGGCTCCTGGTGTTTTGATTCGGGCGTCTCGCGGAAGCGCTCCTTGCCCCAGAAGGTCATTACCATCATGCGCGTCATGTAGACCGCGGTGAGAAACGCCGTAAGCGCGCCGATGGCCCAGAGAAACTTGCTGAACCCGGTCGACGGAAGACTAAACGCCGGCGCACTCCACGTCTTCCAGAGAATCTCGTCTTTCGAGAAGAAGCCCGCAAAGATCGGCACACCGCTGATCGCCAGCCAACCCGTCACCATTGTCGCGAACGTGATCGGCATGTACTTCTTCAGTCCGCCCATACGTCGCATGTCCTGCTCGTGATGCATGCCGTGAATCACCGAGCCGGAGCCGAGGAAGAGCAGCGCTTTGAAGAACGCGTGCGTGATGACGTGGAAAATCGCGGCGGTAAACGCGCCGACACCACACGCGAGGAACATGTAACCGAGCTGCGAAATCGTCGAGTAAGCGAGAACCTTTTTGATGTCGTTTTGCGCGAGACCAATCGTCGCGGCGAAGAGTGCGGTGGCAGCGCCGATGATGGCGACAATGAACATCGCAGTTGGCGCGTGTACGAAGATCTCGGAGCAACGCACGATCATGTAGACGCCGGCAGTGACCATCGTCGCGGCGTGAATCAACGCTGATACAGGCGTCGGACCGGCCATCGCGTCAGGCAGCCAGACGTACAAAGGAATCTGCGCGCTCTTGCCCGCCGCCCCGATGAATAGCAGCACCGCGATCGACGTTGCGCCGCCCGCGAAGATCGCGCCCGCGGTGAATGTCTCGACGGGTTGGTTCCTGAAGAACGACAATGCCGTGTGCGCAGCTTCACCGGCGGCTGGATTCGCGAAGAAGCTGACCGAGCCGGTGACGAAGAACGTCAGCATGATGCCGAGCACGAAGCCCCAGTCGCCGATGCGGTTCGTGATGAACGCTTTCTTCGCAGCGTCGCCGGCTTCCTTCTTGTCGAAGTAGTAACCGATGAGCAGGTACGAGCAGAGACCCACGCCTTCCCAACCGACAAACATCAGCACGAAGTTGTCGGCGAGCACGAGCGTCAGCATCGCAAACATGAACAGGTTGAGAAATGCGAAGAAGCGATAGAAGCCCGCTTCACCGTGCATGTAACCGACAGCGAAGACGTGAATGAGAAACCCGACAAAAGTAACGAAGAGCGCGTACGTTCCGCTCAGTCGATCCATGGCAAGTCCGAAATCGGCGTGGAAATTACCGACCTGCAGCCACGTCCAGAGGTGATCCAGCACCGGCGTCTCAGCACGCAGCGCCCCACCCGACTTAAACGCTAGATAGAACGCCACGAGCGTCGAAATCGCCACCGATCCACACGCGACGACACCGATAAACCGCTCATCGCGCACACGCCGGCCGATGAACCAATTGATCGCCGCCCCGGCCAGCGGTGCAAAAATAATGAGACTGAGGATGTTAGTTTCCATCCGTAAAAAAATCCGTGTTATCCGTGGTTACAATTTGAGTATGCTCGCGTCATCCACATCCAGCGACTCTCGATTACGAAAGATCGCAATAATGATCCCCAAACCAACCGCAGCCTCAGCCGCCGCGACTGTCATGACGATGAACACGAAGAGCTGCCCGGTCACGTCCTGAAAAAAACTGGCGAACGCCACGAACGTCAAATTCACCGCATTCAACATCAGCTCGATGCACATGAACATCGCGATCACGTTGCGCTTGATGATCACGCCCGTCACGCCAATCGTGAACAGGATCGCGGAGAGCGCCAGGTACCAGGAAAGCTGTGGCTCCATCGTCTTAGTCTCGCTTTGATTGATTGCGGAAATCTGTAATTCCCAACGTCCGGGCTGCTTCGTCTGAGCTGTCTGCTTCAACCGGCCTCAAGTCGTCCGGCTCAGCGTTGGGATCGACCATCGATAGCGGAAGCACTTGCGCCCCCGGAACCACACGCGCGTTCGGCGACAACAATCCACCACGACGCGCGAGCGTCATCGCGCCGACGATGGCCATCAGCAGCAGTATCGAAGTGATCTCAAACGGCAAAAGATATCGTGTGAACAACTGCGTGCCGATCGAGTGTGTCAGTCCCACATTCGATGGAGGCGACGTTGGATTAACCCTGAACTCCTGCACGCTGACGAGTATGAAAGCAACTTCCGCGATCAGGATGGCCGAGAGCGCGACTGCCGTCGGCACGAGGAACTTCAAGCGCGGCCGCCCACGCTCCTCCTGCTCGACGTTGAGCAGCATGATCACAAACACGACGAGCACCATGATCGCGCCCGCGTAAACGATCACCTGAACCGCGGCAATGAACGGCGCCGCCAACATCACGTAAAGACATGCAAGCGAGATGAACACACCGATCAGCGAGATCGCGCTGTAGAGCGGATTGCGTTGCGCGACGACGGCCAGGCCGCAACCAATCGCGAGCCCTGCGAACAGGATGAAAAGAAGCGCCAACATCACAAATTCGGGAACGCGTAGATCAGTGTGGCTGTGATGAAGATGCTGAGCAGCGCCAGCGGCAGCAGTATCTTCCAGCCGAAGTTCATCAACTGATCGAAACGAAAACGCGGCAACGTCCCGCGCAGCCAGATATAAATAAACAGAAACACACAGACCTTAAAAATAAATCCGAGCGCGCTGATGAGGCCGAAGATAAACGTGCCGCGGGCAAAAATCAGGTCCAGAAAGGGCACGTTCCAGCCGCCAAAAAACAGTGTGGTGGCCAGCATCGAAACCGTGAACATGTTGATGTATTCAGCCATGAAGAAGAGCGCAAACTTCATCGCGCTGTATTCCGTGTGAAAACCGGCGACGAGCTCGGTTTCGGCTTCGGGCAGATCGAACGGAACGCGATTCGTTTCCGCGATCGCGGCGATCAGGTAGACCACAAAACCCAGCGGGTTGAAAAGGATATACCAACGCGTGCCGTGCCAGGCCGACTGGTTCTCAACGATCTGGCCGAGATCCAGAGTGCCGGCGAGCACGATGACGCCTATCAGACTCAGGCCGAGCGCGAGCTCGTACGAGATCATCTGCGCCGACGAGCGCAGACCGCCCATCAAGCTGTACTTGTTATTAGAAGACCAGCCCGCGAGCATGATGCCGTACACACCTATCGAAGTGATCCCGAGCACGTAAAGCAAACCAACATCGAAACGCGCGATTGTCAGTGGGATCGTGATGCTGGTAAACGGAATCGTGATCTCGGGGCCGAATGGGTAGACGATCATCGTCATCAACGCGGCCATCGTGGCGATCACGGGCGCGAGGAAGTAGATGAAGCGTGTTGATTTGTCGGGGACGATGTCTTCTTTAAGGATGAACTTCAGGAGGTCTGCGAATGGTTGCAGCATGCCGCCGTAGCCGACGCGATTTGGACCAAGACGTCCCTGGATGAGACCGAGCACGCGTCGCTCCGCCAGCACCGTGTAGGCGACGATCAGAAGCACCACCGTGAACGCCACCGTGATGGCTACGAGCTTGAGGACTATATCGATCGCAGTCTCCATGAAAGTTTAGAGTTCAAGCTTTAGCTTGCTGGTTACCTTCACGCTTCAACATGGGCTTCAGGCAACCTAAAGGTTGAACTCTGAACTGGTGAATTAACGCGCCCAATTTGATACAAGGGCGAAACCGCTGTTGTTTCGGGACGTGGGTTGCCCTCGGCTAGTAGCCGGAATTGGCCGACTTTCTCCGTCAGCCCTCCCAAACGGAACAGCTCCGTTCCAACGTCAGGCGTCACCGTAATCTTGTCGCCCTCATCCGGCAGAGACCGAACATGATCTCGCATCGCCCGGAGAGCTTCGCTCATGTCAGTTGAATTAACCTCAAACTTCGCCTGCACCGGATTCTTCTCGTCCTTCAACAGCGGATACCGCATACCCGCAAACGCCGGCACCTGTTCGCCAATCTCGCGAAACACCGCACTCGCTGACAGGCCATAACCCCAATCCATTTCCAGCTCTTTTGCGAGTTGATCTGTAATCATCCAATCAGGCTTCGACTGGTGCAGCGGCGGAATCGACTGTCGCACGCGCTGAACGAAGCCGTCGTTGTTCGTAAACGTGCCGTCCTGTTCGGCGTAGGAAGCGGCAGGCAAAACAACATCGGCGGCAGCGGTAGTCTCGTTCTCAAAGAGTTCCTGGACGACGAGGAAGTCGAGTTGTGATAGCGCAGGCTCGTGTCCTTTGAGATGTTCCGGCAGGAAGCTCCCAGCCAGGTAGAGCGCGCGAATCACACTGCCTGCCGCATTAAGAATTCCACCGGGCGACGTGATCGGATCCATCATGCCGACGGCGTGCGCGCCGATACTGTTATTGAAGAACGGCAAAGGATGCAGAAGTATTCGCCGCCCATCACGCGCAAACGTTTGCGAGAACTGTGCGATGACAGCCTGTGCTGCATTGCTCAGCTCGTGACCAAACATGATCACGACGTCGCCTTCGGTATTTGCAATCGCCTGGCGCGCCTCATCGATCGCGCTCGCCTCAACACCGGCCTTTTGCGCTGCGAGAGAATCATTCGACGAATCGGCAAGCGCGAGAACGATCGCGTCTTCCGTACCCGGTCGGACGTGCAGAAACACTTTCGCCTGTTCGCGCAAGCGAATCGGAACAGAATTGATCAGCACGAGCGTCGCTCCGCCGTTCCGCACCGCTTGTCGCATCTGTTTGCCCGTCAACGGCTGTAGCTCGCTCGGATCGCCACCGATCTGCACGATGGTCTTCGCGTAACGAATGTCGCGGTGGGTTGCGAGTGGGGCGCCGAGATGCTTGAAGAAGCTCCTCAGGCTCAACAGATCCGTGGTCGTGTAATTCTCGGTACCGACTAGCTCCGTCGCAAACTTGCGCAGCACGTAAAGCGACTCATTTGTCATTCGCGGACTGCCGATAACACCGATCGAGTTTCGTCCATGCGCATCTGCGACCGCATCGAGACGCTCCGCGACGTGCCGGATCGCTTCATCCCACGTTGCCGGAATCAGCTTGCCGCCTTTTTTGTACCGAATCATCGGCGTGCGAATGCGATCTTCATGATTGATGAACGGATGCCCGAAGCGACCCTTCACACAGAGAAACTCGCCGTTAAGTCCATTGACATAACGATCACGCGCGACTGAGCGCCGCACTTCACCACCGCGTGAGCCAAGCGACATCTGGCAACCGTCCGAACAGAAGTTGCAGGTCGTGATTGTCTGCGCGAGCTCCCACGGACGTGTTTGGTGTCGATAAGTCGCGTCGAGCAGCGTTCCCGTCGGACAAACTTCAATACAGTTTCCACACTGCGAACAGTCGAGCCAGCCCAGATATGTGCCGATCACCGTGTGCGCGCCGCGACCGCCCGCTTCGATCGCCTCCTCACCCATCCACTCGTCGCACACGCGCGTGCATCGTTTACACAAAATGCAACGCTGCGGATCGTTCGCGACCATGGGCGAGAGATATCGCTCCGCGTAATAATTCTTCTTTTCGGTGAAACGTTCTTCGAGACCGCCCCAGTCGAACGTCATCTCCTGTAGCTCACACTCACCACCACGATCGCACACAGGGCAATCGAGCGGATGGTTTGCGAGCAGAAACTCCGTCATTCCACGCTGTGCTTTTTCGATCTCTTCACTCTGCGTCGTGACGATCATGCCGTCAGTGCAGGTGATCGTGCAGGACGTTTGCAGCTTGGGCATCTTCTCGATGCGCACGAGACACATGCGACACGAAGCTTGCAGCGCGAGATCCGAGTAATAACAGAAGGATGGAATATCGAAACCTTTTTCACGGCACACGTCGATCAGACGCGCAGCCTTCGGCACCTCAAAATCTTTGCCGTTGATAGTTACTTTGATCAGTTCAGTTGACATGTTTTTGTATCCACAGATTACGCAAATTAACCTGTGAAATTTGTGGATAGTCTTTTTTTGAAATCTTCTGGAAATCTTTTAATCGCTGACTGAATCGGCCACGACGCAGCATCCCCGAGCGGGCAAAACGACTTGCCCTCGATGTTGTCACAAAGATCGAGCATCAGTTGCGCATCCTCAGGACGCCCGCCACCGTTCTCGATCCGTTTGAAAACCTTTACCAGCCAGTCAGTACCTTCACGACACGGCGTACACCAGCCACACGATTCGTGTTTGTAAAACTCAGTCAGGTTCTTCGTCGACTCAAACACATCGACCGTCTCATCCATCACGATGAAACCACCTGATCCAACACTCGAACCCGCCGCGACGAGTCCCTCGTAATCCATGCGCACGTCTTTCCCGATAATCTGATCGGCGCGCATGATGTAGACCGACGAGCCGCCCGGAATGCAAGCCTTGAGCGGCTTGTCGTTGAGCATCCCGCCGCAGTCTTCCATGATGAACTTTTCCATGTCGTCGTAGCCCATCGGCAACTCGTAAACGCCGGGAAGCCCCACGTGACCAGAGACGGACCAGAGCTTCGTGCCGCCGCTCTTCTCGGTGCCGAGTTTTTGATAAGCCTCACCGCCCATCTTGATGATGTCAGGCACAGCGGTGAGCGTCTCGACGTTGTTGACGACAGTCGGCGCCGCATACAAACCGGAAACGGCAGGGAAGGGAGGCTTCATACGCGGGTGACCACGCAGACCTTCGAGCGAGCTGAGCAGCGCCGTCTCTTCACCGCAGATGTACGCGCCCGCGCCAGTATGCGTGTAGATCTCGCAGGAGAAGTTCGTGCCGAGGACCTTGTCGCCGAGGAGTCCCGCTTGACGCGCTTCTTCAAGCGCGACGTCCATTATGTCGATCAAATATCTATATTCGCCGCGCGTGTAGATGTAACCCGTCTTCGAATTGAGCGCGTAAGCGGCAATCAGCATGCCTTCGATGAGCATGTGCGGATCGCGTTCCATCAGGTATCGATCTTTGAACGTGCCGGGCTCGGATTCGTCGGCGTTGCAGACGACGTACTTAGGCTTCGGCGAGTCTTTCGGCACGAAGCTCCACTTCATTCCGGTGGGGAACCCGGCGCCGCCGCGCCCGCGAAGTGCCGACTTCTTCACTTCGTTGATCACGTCGTCAGGCGACATCGAGTCGAGCACTCTCTTGATCGCCTCGTAGCCTCCATTTGCCCGATAGACGCCCAGCGAACGCGAGTTCTCGAGATGAACTCGACGCAGTTGTAGTGGCTCACATCCGATTGCCGCGATACGCATTAAGATAGTGTGTCCAGTATTTGATCGATCTTTTCCGGCGTTAGACTCTCGTGGTAGTCAAAATTGATCTGAAACATCGGCGCCGTGCCGCACGAGCCGAGACACTCGACTTCACTCAACGTGAAGCGTCCATCAGCCGTGGTCTCGCCAACTTTGATTCCCAACTTTTGCGAGCAATGCTCGGTGACCTTCCCCGCGCCCATGATCTTGCAAGAGAGCGTCTTGCAGACCTGAATGTGATACTTCCCGACCGGCTGCGTGTGGATCATCGAGTAGAACGTCGCGACTTCCCAGATGTCCGTGACGCGCACCTTCAGACGATTCGCGAGATAGAGAACGCCCGGCGGATCGAGATAGCCACGCTCGCGCTGCACGATGAACATCAAGGGCAGGATCGCCGAGCGCATCACCGGATACTTCGCGAGGTGTCGATCGATCTCCGCCTCAATTTCCGGTGAAAACGTCGCCGGCTCAACCCCCAGATCGACAGGCTGCGACAACGGTTGAATGTTTACAATTTGCGTACTCATAGAAACTTATCCACAGATTTCACAGATTGTTTTTTAATGAGTCTGTGTAATCTGTGGATGGTCTTATCTATCGATCTCGCCCAACACGATATCCAGTGATCCAATAATCGCCACGATATCCGCCACCATCTCGCCTTCGGACATCACCGGCAGCGCCGCCAAATTCACGAAACTCGGGCCGCGGAAGTGAACTCGATTCGGTTTTGGTCCACCATCCGACTTCATATAAACACCGAGCTCGCCCTTCGAAGCCTCGATCGGGTGATAAACCTCTCCCGCCGGCACGTCGAAACCCTCCGCCACGATCAGGAAGTGATGAATCAACGCATCCATGTGACTCTTCATCGCTTCACGATCCGGCAGCACGACTTTCGGCGCGTCAGCTTTGATCGGTCCAGGCCGCAAACGAGACAAAGCCTGCGTCGCGATCTTGTGCGACTCCTTCATCTCGCGCATACGCACCATGTACCGTGCCCAAACATCACCGTCAGGCTCAGTCGGCACTTCAAAGTCGTACTGCTCGTAACTGCTGTACGGATTTGCGCGACGGATATCGAGATTGACACCACTGCCGCGCAAGCACGGGCCGGAAAGTCCCCAATCGATCGCGTCCTCAGCGGAAATTCGTCCGATGCCCTGCGTGCGTCGCTGAAAGATCTTGTTCCCGCTTAGCAGTTTGTGAAACTCGTCAAGCGCGGGAGGGAAGTAGTCGAGAAATTGTTTGCAGCGGTTATCAAAACCTGCAGGCAGATCCATCATTAAACCACCGATGCGGAAGTACGACGGAGTCAGCCGTCCACCCGACGCGGCTTCAATTAGATTCAGGATCTTTTCGCGCTCGCGGAAACAGTAAAAGAAGACCGTCATCGCGCCGATGTCGAGCGCGTGCGTTCCGAGCCAGACGAGATGCGAGCCAATACGTTGTAGCTCACACATCAGCACGCGAATTGTTTGCGCGCGTTCGGGAATCTCGAGACCGAGCAGCTTCTCGCCGGCCAACACGTAAGCGAGATTGTTGCCGAGTGGATTCAGGTAATCCATGCGGTCAGTGATCACGATGCCTTGCTGGTACTTCTTGTACTCAAACAGCTTCTCCATTCCCGTGTGGAGATAGCCGATGTCAGGCGTCGCTTTCACAACCATTTCGCCGTCCAGCACCAGTTCGAGGCGCAGCACGCCGTGCGTCGACGGGTGTTGCGGACCCATCGAGATCGTCATCTGCGTGTCGAGAGGGCGATCGACGATTTCGAATTGTGGCGGGATCGTTGCTGAGCTCATAAATCAGTTAACACGGATTACGCGGAAAAAGACGGATTCTATTTAAGGCTATAAGGCTCGTAACCCCTCAACGGAAAATCTTTTCGTAATGCGTGGCCTTGCCAGTCGTCTGGTAACAAAATGCGTCGCAGGTCCGGATGGCCGTCGAAGATCACGCCGAACAGATCGAAGGTCTCGCGCTCGTGCCAGTTCGCGGTTTTCCAGATACCGGTAACAGTCGGCACGTGCGTGTCTTCTTCGTTCAGCACCACTTTTAATCTGATGCGATGGTATTTAGTCGTCGAGAAAAGGTGATAGTTGACTTCGAAGCGCGGCTCTTCTTCGACGCCGCGATCCGCGCCGCAGATATCCGCAAGAAAGTCGAAGCGTGTTTCCGCCGAGGTCTTTAGAAAAGAACAAGCGTCGGCAATGCTTTCGCGCGGAACGACAATCGTCGTCTCGCCGAAAGCGATGATGACTTCGCGCACCCATTCCGGATGTTCACGCTGTAACGCCGCCACTAACGGTGACGGCGCTGCATCTGAACTTGGGGTTTGTTCCGGCGACGGTTGTTCGATGTTTTCGGGACCTGATGTCATCCGCGCTTGTTGCTCGACTCTCTAAGTAGAACGACGGCGTTCGTGTCTCGAAGCGATCGTGTAAGGCCGCGATTCCGGCAACGTGTTCTGCTGTGCCGTCGAGCCATCGGTAATCGGCAAAGTGCCGGGCACGACGGCTTCGCGTGCTTCCTCTTCGGGAATGTCCCTGCGATCGCGGACGCTCTCTTTCATCACTTTGTCCTGGAGCATCATCACGGCATGTATCAACATCTCGGGGCGCGGAGGACAACCCGGAATGTAGACGTCAACCGGAACGATTTTGTCGACACCCTGAACGATTGCGTAGTTATCAAAAACACCGCCCGATGTGGCGCAAGCGCCCATCGAAATCACCCACTTCGGCTCGGGCATCTGATCGTAGATTCGTCTCAACACCGGTGCCATCTTGCGCGACACGCGCCCGGAGACGATCATCACGTCAGCCTGTCGCGGGCTGGCGCGAAACACTTCCGAGCCAAAACGCGCGAGGTCGTTTCGAGACGAAGTCGCATTCATCATCTCGATCGCGCAACAGGCAAGACCAAAGGTCGCCGGCCAGAGTGAAGACTTGCGCGCCCAGTTGATCAGGGAATCGAGCCGCGTGGTCAGCACTTCCGGTAAAGCTTCGGCAATTATGTTTTCCAGACCCATTTTAAAACTTCCTCAGTTACGCGCTTCCTTTAAGCTGCCGTCCGTCGCTTCTCAATCCTTCGTGCTTCCAGATCCGCTAGAGCTCTTGCCTCGGCTTCCGCTTCACGTCGTGCTTTCTCGCCCCAGTCAAACGCGCCCTTCTTCACGATATAGATGTAACCGACGAAGAGCAGACCTATGAAGATCATCATCTCGAGGTATGCAAACGACCGCATCCCCGCGCCTTGTGCCGCGAGCGCCTTGTACACTACAGCCCAGGGCACCAGAAAGATCACTTCTATATCAAACAGGATGAAGATCATTCCGATCAGGTAGAACTTCACCGAGAAACGCTCTCGCGCGGAGCCTACCGGGTCCTTACCACATTCGTAAGGCATCAGCTTCGTCCGTGTTCGCTTACGTTGTCCGACGAACTGAGACAGGAGTACGTTGCCCACCGCGAAGCCGCCCGCGACGATGAACATCAGCAGAATGGGTAAGTAATCGTAAAGACGAAAACTCATCTAACGCACACTATTACCGGCCGCTGAAGCAATCGTCTGCGGTCAGTGTCACTCGGTCCACGAGATTGAGAATCATTGTACAAGCGTGATGCTAGTCGAACTGATCAAGGGTGTCAAGCAACGCTTCCCGCGCAGATCAGGCCGGGAAAAATGCTCATTGACCGTGAAAAAATGCTTGTGTTACCGTTCAGTAAAACCTGCTTGCGAGTGGGTTTGAGCAGCCTCCCGGTTTCAAGTTGAAAGGACTCGTCTTGCAGAACATCCCGGCGCCACCGCGCTCGGTTCTGACAAACTGTGATTACAGGATTCAACACCGATATCGAGCATGATGGCGTTGTCTATCATGTGCAAACCGAGGACAAGGGGCTCGACTCACCGATCATCCTCTCGCTCGTCTATGTTGGCGGCACGATCCTGGCCAGCAAACGCTCTCGTTATGAAGATCTGATCGCGTCAGGTTTTAGTGACGAAGTTTTGGCTGAACGCCTCAAGCGTCAGCACCGGCTGATCTGCGCCGCGATCAATTCGGGACGTATCGACGATCTGAAGAAGATGAGCGGGCGGCCTAAAGAAACGCCGCAAAAGGCTGTTGAGACTGAAGAAGTGGTTGTGCCTGAAGTCGAGACCGAATCGAGTTCGACGGTCGAGGAGTCGTTTGAGATCGAATACTGGCCGGTGGCGCAGGAGTGGACACCGCCACCTACACCAGAGGATGAAGAGCTCGCGGCAGTGATGGAGCCTGGCCTGGAGCCGCGTTATGAGCCTGTGGATTTGACTGTGGCGCCTGCCGAGCCTGAGCCTGAGCCTGAGATTGAAGAGCCCGCCGAAGCCGAGGAGTTGTTGAATGAGCCGGATCTCGAAGACGGCTTATTTATAGAGCTGCTCGATGACGATGAGTTCTACTCAGGTCAGCGTTATACGTTGCGAGTGCTGGTGAACAATCGCACGAATGGCGACGAGAAGCCTCTCGCGAACGTGGCTGTGTCCGTGAAGGTGCTTGGCACGACGTTCAGGCCGCTCATCTACACGCTGAAGACTGAGAGTGATGGAGTGGCGAGTGTCAGCACAGACATTCCGCAGTTCAACTCCGGTCGCGCCGCAGTTCTCATACGCGCAGTTACGAAGGATCAGGCTGCCGAGCTCCGCCGCCTCATCCACCCGGCAGGATAAGCACAGAACCGAGCGCGGTAGCGCCGGGTCAAAGTTTACATCGGACGTGTTTATTGAGGTTGACCCGGCGCTACCGCGCTCGGTTCTGTGCTTTGCTGTATTCTTTTTGGCTAATGAGAGTCTATGTAAATGGTGAAGCCAGGGATTTCAGTGGCACACCTGCCTTGGCATCTTTAATCACACAACTAGATCTACCAGTGGGGCGAATAGCCATCGAACTCAATCGTGAGGTCGTGCGTCGTAGTGATTGGGGCAGTACTATGTTAAAGGACGACGACAGGATCGAGATTGTGCACTTCGTCGGTGGAGGGGAAAATTGATCATCGCAGGGCGAGAGTTTTCGTCGCGACTAATTATCGGGACCGGAAAGTATCGTAGTTATGAACAGATGCGCAGTGCCCATGAAGCTTCCGGGGCGCAGATGGTGACCGTTGCCGTGCGGCGCGTGCCGCTGGATCGCAGTAGCGAGTCGTTTCTCGACTACCTGAGTCCTTCGCTCCAGATTCTTCCAAACACCGCGGGTTGTTACACCGCTGAAGACGCTGTTAGAACCGCCCGGCTCGCACGCGAAGCGTTGCAGACGGATCTCTTGAAGCTCGAGGTCATCGGCGATCAGACGACTTTGTTTCCCGATAACGAGCAGACACTCGAAGCCGCGCGCATCCTCGTAAAAGAAGGTTTTGTCGTGCTGCCGTACTTCAACGACGATCTGATCATGGCGAAGAAACTGCTCGACGCCGGATGCGCAGCGATCATGCCTCTCGCAGCGCCGATCGGATCTGGTTTAGGTGTTCAGAATCCGGCGAATCTGCGCATCATGCGCGAGCAGTTGCCCGACGCGACGATGATTGTCGATGCGGGTGTGGGAACGGCGAGTGACGCCGCGATTGCAATGGAGCTCGGCGCGGATGGTGTGTTGATGAACACCGCGATCGCGGAGTCTGAAGATCCAGCGAAGATGGCGACGGCGATGAAGCTCGCGATCGAAGCTGGAAGGTTGGCGTATGTCGCGGGAAGAATGCCGAAGCGGTTGTACGCGAGCGCATCCAGTCCGTTGACGGGCGTGATTCGGTAGGTGATTGTCTAACCAACTGCCTGTAACACGAGTTCCACCAGTTCCTGTTCACGCATTACACGATCACCAAGCTCAGTAGTCGAAATCGTCGGATACGCGCCGGGCTTCACTCTCAAACACTTCGCTTCGACTAAAGCATCGATATAGGTTTCAAGCTCATCCTGCGCCATGTCTCTCAACAAGCCATAGGTCGATAATTCATTAAGCCGTGCTGTCAATAACTGTTTCGCCGACGATCCTCTCAACGTCGAGATCAACATCTTCTTCCCGAAGCGACCATTCATCCGTTTCGCACAAGCGAGTATCTTTCGCACACGCAGTAACTCATCGTCTGTCAGTGTGCGCGCAGAGGAATCGACGGGCGCCGATGGAATTGACGTGCTGGTTGCCGGCGCGCAGTTACCGCAGGTCCCACACAGCCTCTCGCTTTTGCGGTCCCCGAAGTAGTTGAGGATGTACGCGCGATAACAACGATCCGCGTAACAGAAGTCGATCATCGCGCGCAGCTTGCGCTTCTCAAGCTCGCCACGACGCGACACTTCTGCGGGATCGATACGCAATTTCGCGACGGGCTCATTATCGAGCATGATGATGCTGCGGCCCTGTTGCGCGCCACGGCCGCCGCGATTGAGTGCGGGCGCAGTGCGTTGAATGTGTCCGGCGCGTTCGAGCACGTAAAGCGCGGATTGCACCGCCATCTCGTTCGTTTCGCCTGCTCGCCTCGCGATCTCCTGCGTTGAGAGCTCGATTCGTTTGAGCTCCGTCCCCGCGAGTGAGTCGTAAACCTGTTTGATGACGCTGATGTTTGGATACGAGCCTTCGATGAAGAAGTCGTGTGTGTTCTTGTCGGCGTAGTTGAAGAGCAGAACGCACGTCGATGGCAGACCATCGCGACCGGCGCGCCCGATCTCCTGGTAAAACGCCTCGATCGAGCCCGGCATCTGGTAATGGACCACAAAGCGGATGTCAGGTTTGTCGATGCCCATTCCGAACGCGTTCGTAGCGACGATCATCTGCGTGCGGCCGCTCATGAAATCGTCTTGCGCGCGGACGCGTAGGGCGTCGGTCATGCCCGCGTGGTATTCGGAGACTTTGAGATCGAGCGCTCTCAGTTTTGCGCCGACCTGTTCCACTGCTTTCCGTGTCGAGGCGTAGATGATTCCTGAACCGGGATGTTGCCGCGCGAGATTGCGAATGCGTGCGATCTTCTGGCGCTCGCGCTCGGTGTGGTCGACTTCGATCGAAAGATTCGGGCGGTCAAAACCGCTGACGAAAGTTTGCGGACGATCGAGACCGAGCTGCTGAATGATGTCAGAGCGAACGTACGGCGTGGCTGTGGCGGTGAGTGCGAGAGTTTGGACTTTGTTCAGCGACTTGATGACGTTGCGCAGGCGCAGGTAGTCAGGACGAAAGTCGTGACCCCAGGTTGAGATGCAATGCGCTTCGTCGATCGCAAAGAGCGAGATGGGAATTTGTTGCAGGGTCGCGTTGAAGCGGCTGCTGCGAAAGCGTTCGGGGGCAATGTAGACGAGTTTGTGCTCGCGCCGACGGAGCGCATCGATCCGCGCGCGTTGTTCCGTTTCGGAGATCGAGCTGTTGATGAAGGTTGCAGGCAGTCCACGGGCTTGCAATGCGTCGACTTGATCCTTCATCAACGCGATCAGAGGAGACACGACTAGTGTGACTCCGTCGAGGATCATCGCCGGAAGTTGATAGCAGAGAGACTTGCCGCTGCCGGTCGGCATCACGACGACCGCGTCTTTGCCTTCGAGGATTGAGCCGATCACTTCGCGTTGGCCTTCGCGAAAGTCCTCGAAGCCGAAATGCTGGCGGAGCGAAGCGACTGCATCCGTGAGCGAGTGCATGCGTTCGAGTCTATAACACGGATTCAACGGATCAGTGAAAAGCGATTTTACGGATCAGAGCAAATCCGTGGCAAAAAGTTTGAATTTCTCGGGTTGGGCGGGCCGAGAGCGAAGTCTGCGACGTTGTTGCGTGTGTCGGTGCAACCGGCGGCGGCGCGCAAGATCGCGTTTGTATTGCTCGGTGTCGGAGCAGGGGCAGAACCTTTGAAACAGTTGGCGGTGTTGCCGTAACCGGTGAGGTCGACGATGTTTGGATCGTTCGGGCATCCGGTTGCTAATGCGGTTGAGGTTTTGATTAACACGACTTTACCGGAGCCGGCCGCCATCGCGATCGTGCCAGTTGCATCAGGCGCTGTTAACAAAGCGCCATTAGTGCCCCCGGAGCTTTCCTGAATGAGGTAATACTGCCCTGGATTAAGAATGATGGAAGTTAGCGGCGTGACTGACCACGTCGAGGCTGTCGCACTGGCGTATTGCACCGACCAGCCGTTGAGATTAACTGGTGCATTACCCGCGTTGAAGATCTCGATGAAGTCATTACGAAAAGGCGCGCCTGAGTTCCCACCACCGCCGAATATCTGGCTGATCACGACGTGGGGTGATGTGCCGGGAGTCGGTGTTGGTGAAGGACTCGGCGACGGTGATGGTATCGGAGTAGGAGTTGGTGTTGGCGTTGCGCCTGCAAGAACCAGTGAGGCCGAATTGCTTTGTACATCATCCGCTGACACGAGAAGTGTAGACGTTCCCGCCCCACGTAATTCAGCAGGTATGAGAACATGAATTTCGTCGAGTCCCGGCAAACTCGCCGGCACAACCGTCTCTACGATTACGGGCTTACCGTTGATGGTCACCGCTACGCTGCCTGCCTGCGCGACTCCAGTTACGAAGATCGACAGCCGCAACTCTCCTTTTGAAGGATCAAACGGTCCTCGTGTGAGCGTGTCAGAATTCAGAATGATCGCTTCACCGGCATTATTGAAAACACCAGGCGCTGTTGGCGAAATGACAGCTTCAGCCTTCGACTGCAACCCGTCTGCATTTGTAACCAAAAATTCCGCGGAACCAGCGACTAACCCGCTCGGAACGACAAACACAACCTCCGCCGGAGAGGCATAAAAGATTTGCGCCGCCTGACCATTGACGGTAACAGTAGTTCCGAGGGCATTCCCGCGAATACTCGCAATGCTACCCGGCGCGATGTTTGCCAACTGTGGCGCCGCAGCATTTACAACAGTTGCTGCACCAACCGGCCGCGGCGCGATTGACGCCACATAGATCTCACTGTTGTTTCTCAGATCATCATCGCTCACCGGCCCGGAAATGATGCGCGGAAAATTGAACGCCACCACGCTCCCATCGAAATTCAGCGACGAAACAACTTCAGCGGTCGCTGTCGAAGGCGCATTAGTGACTTGCTGAAAAACACCAGTTGGCAGGTCGAGCACGTAAAGCTCAACACCACCATCACTCGGACCAACTACCCGTCTTCGCGTTGCAAACGCCACGCGCCGTCCATCACCGCTAATCGTCGGCTGCAGCCCCACATCAACAGCCCTCGACCCGAGGTTTGTTAGCTGCCGAATCGACTCATCGCGCCCATCGAACATAAACACCTGCGTCTGGTTGAGCCCCGTAGCCGCCGAATAGACCACACGGATCCCATCATTACTCACCGCCCGCCCCTCAACCAACGAAAGCTCAACCACATTAACCGCCAACACTCGACTCGTAAACGTTCGCGTATCAATCCGTACTAAATCCGCGTCATCCGTGTTCAAATTCTTCCTCTTGTAATAAACCTTTGAACCATCACCACTAATCTTCGGACTCACGCCGCTACCTAACGAGGTAAACTTCCGGTCCAACGTGTCATAAACAACGATCTCTCCGTTCGACGAAAACGCCACACTGCGCCCATCACTCGAGATAGACGGTTGAAAATTCCCATCAGTGGTCACCGTTTCAGTCAACTGATTGAGCTTCACACCATCAAACAAATAGATCTCCGAATTCCGATCGGCATTTCGCCCAACGAGATCCTCTCGCGACGCAAAAGCGACGATCCTTCCATCGCTCGATATTGCCGGACATACCGCGCGGGTCTTGCCGATTTCCGTTAGGGAAGGATCCGTCCGCAGCAGACGAAATGACGCACTTCCGCCCGTATTCGCGAGATCGGCAGAAGATTCAAAGACAATCGTCCGCCCATCGTCACTGATCGTCGGGTTGAGATTGAGCACGTGCTCGGGTGTGTTTGTGAGCCGCGTGAGCGTCGCAAACGACTGCACACGTCCCGGTCCATAGACGGCAAAGACGATGAAAGTAGAAACGGTGATGAGGAAAAAGGTTGTGAGACGAAGCATCGTGAGGTTGCTCCTAAACTTAAATTTAGCTGCGCATTCTACACAGATATTAAATAATTTCAAGCAGAATCTATTGGTGATATGCTTCGCGCCGAGAAAAATCCAATGAGAATACTCGTGAGTGGTTCACATGGACTCGTCGGCAAGGCGCTGATCAGATCGCTAACGCCTGATGGTCACGAGATCGTTCGTCTCGTGCGTGGCAAGCCGTCCGGCGCAACGGAAATCGAATGGTATCCGAACGAGGGAAACCTCGACGCCGCAAGCCTCGAAGGTATCGACGCTGTGGTCCATCTCGCCGGCGAAAGCATCGCCAGCGGGCGTTGGAGCGAGGAAAAGAAACGTGCGATTCGCGACAGCCGCGTCAAAGGAACCGCGCTCTTGAGCGACGCACTCGCGCGATTGTCACGCCCGCCATCAGTGTTTGTGAGCGCGTCGGCAATCGGCTACTACGGGAATCGTGGTGATGAGTTGTTGACTGAGACGAGCGCGCCCGGAGACGACTTCTTAGCGAAAGTTTGTGTTGAGTGGGAGAATGCGACGATACCCGCGATCGAGAAGGGAATCAGGACGGTGCACGCGCGCTTCGGCATCATTCTCGATGCGAAGGAAGGCGCGCTCGGAAAGATGCTGACGCCTTTTCAAATGGGGATAGGCGGGCGCGTCGGTGACGGCAAGCAATGGATGAGCTGGATCGATATTGAGGACGTTGTTAATGGATTAAAGTCTTTACTCACGGACAGCTCGGTAAATGGACCAGTAAATTTTGTGGCGCCAAATCCAGTGACGAATGCGGAATTTACAAAGACGCTGGGACGCGTGCTGTCGAAGCCGACATTGTTTCCCATACCGGCGTTCGGAGTGCGGTTGGCGTTTGGTGAGATGGCGGATGCGCTGTTGTTATCGAGCCAAAGGGTCGAGCCCAGCGTGTTAGTACAGATCGGGTTCGGTTTCGCTTATCCCACGCTTGAATCGGCATTAAGACATATTTTAGCCGCTAAATTTCGGTAGAGCCTCAAATACTTCGAGGGCGTATTTCACATTCCCGAACGGCGCTGACACCTGCACACCCTGAATCTCATCGCGCACTTCCAGCAACGACTCGCGCGCAATCTTCAATCCTTCATCACGCCCTGCTTCCTTGCTGATGTTTGAAGCCGCGCGCATACGGTCCATGATTGACGGCGTTACACGCACGCCCGGCACCTCGTTGTGCAGAAACTCCGCGTTGCGATACGAGACGAGAGGCCAGATACCCGCAATGATCGGAATGCGCACGTGCTCGATGCGTTTCAGGAAATCACGCAGTTGCCCAGTGTCAAACACAGGCTGCGTGATCGCATACTGCGCGCCTGCTTCCACCTTCCACTCGAAGCGCTTGATCTCTTCGTCGAGATTGATCGCACCCGGATTCACACCAACACCGATACAGAACGACGTCGGCTCGCCGATCGAATTGTTGCCGAGGTCGAGACCATGGTTCAGCTTGTTGACCATGTTCGTCAGACCAATCGAATCGATATCGAAGACGGCAGTCGCGTCCGGGTATGGTCCCATCTTCGGTGGATCGCCTGTGATCACTAAAATATTTCGCAAGCCGAGCGCCGCAGCGCCGAGCAGATCAGACATCATGCCGAGCAGGTTCCGGTCGCGACAGCAGTAGTGCAGCACCGATTCGATCCCGATCTGTTGCTCGACTAAAACGGCAGTCGCAATCGCACTCATGCGCGATTGTGCACGCGCACCGTCGGGAATGTTCACACCATCAACACCTGCCTCTTTCAGCAGGCGAATCGAGTCGAGTGTCTTCTTCGCGTCGACGCCTTTCGGCGGCAGCACCTCGACTGAAGTCACAAACTCGCCGAGCGCGATCTTGCGTCCCCAATTTGAACGCTCCTCAGGCGGAACGACATGAATATCCGGCGGTGTTGTTGCGTCTACGGTAGCTGTGGCGCCGCCGCTGAATGTCGTGCGCTGTGTTCGTGGCGACGCCGCGCGTACCGAATCGGAAATCAGCTTGATGTGCGCGGGTGTCGTGCCGCAGCAACCACCAATAAACTTGGCGCCCGATTGAATAAACCGTTTGGCAAATTTCGACATGTACTCAGGCGAGCACATATAAAACTGTCTTCCCTGCACGTCACGCGGCAATCCTGCGTTCGGCTGTGCCGAAAGCTTCTTCTTCGTGACCTCGCGCATCTTCTCGAGCGCGCTGAGAATGATCGCTGGTCCAACTCCGCAGTTCAGTCCAATAACATCCGCGCCCCACTGGTCGAGCCGCTCAGTAAACAACTCCGGCGTCGTACCAAACATCGTGTTGCCGTCAGTCATGATCGTCATCTGCGCGATGATCGGCAGATCGCAGAGCTCACGCACGGCGGCGATCGCCTGGCGAATCTCTGACACGTCGGAAAATGTTTCGAGACAGAAAAGATCGACACCGCCTTCGAGCAACGCGACCGCCTGTGCCTTAAACAGCTCGCGTGCTTCGGCAAACGAAGTTGGACCATATGGCTCGATACGCAAACCGAGCGGTCCAATCGCGCCCGCGACGTACGCGCGCTCACGCGCGGCCTCACGCGCGACCCTCGCGGCGATAGCATTGATCTCATGCAGATTCGCTTCGAGCCCGTACTGCTGGAGTTTGTGTGCGGTAGCGCCAAACGTGTTCGTCTCGATGATGTCGGCGCCGGCGCGAATGTATTCAGAGTGAATCTCACGGACCAGATCCGGATTACTGAGATTCAACTCGTCATAGCAGCGATTGATGTAGACACCCTTGGCGTAGAGCATCGTGCCCATTGCGCCATCAACAACGAGGATGCGATCGCTGGAGAGAAGTTCTTGAAATGGTTGCATCTTCCTGAAGCTAACCGGCAATGAAAAAGTCCCGCGCCAAACAACGCGGGACTTCAAATCGGTTGAAGTTTTTCGGGTCTCTAATGCGTCCCCGTGCTGTTTAGCTGGTTATTTTACGTGGCCGCAAGTCGCCTTAACTCACCACGCGTGTCATCGGTGCTTATACGCCCCGCAGACCACGACTGTCAAGCTTGGGTGACGTCCTAAAGCGAGGTTTTTCATCCACAGATTACACAGATGCGATAAAAAATCTGCGTATCTGTGGAAGGCATGAGCTACACGACATCAGTATTCTCGGCTCATAAACTTTGACTTTTGTCGACAAGAGGAATAGTCTGCCGCCGTTTAAATTGAAGGCTGACTCCATACGAGCGTCTACCCGCTCGCATACTCGCCAGCCCAGCCCTCTCGCGTTTTCGAAAAGCTGTTACACATTCCAAATTTCGCCCGGAGGCCCCATGAATATGTTCAAATCTGGCGAACCCATCGATCTAAGCGAGCACATGCTTGCAACGTATCAAGCTCTTCGCGTGGTGCTGGTCATTATCGCGCTCGCCTTTCCGTGGGTATTGTGGATTGGCGGACGATTTGTATTCGATCACATAGAGCTTCAACCTTCTATGAGCGATTACTATCACGCGAGTTCGGCATCGATTGCCAGGCGAGACGCTAATACGCGCAGCGGCGCCGCGCCTGATCCACTTCACTCGGGACGCGGTGTGCTGCGCAATTGGTTTGTCGGGGCACTTTTCGCCATCAGCGGGTTGTTAGCTGTGTATAAAGGCTTTCGTCCTGCCGAGGACGTGGCCTTGAACCTTGCAGCCCTTTTTGCGGTTTTGGTCGCTTTAGTCCCGAATACCTGGGAAGGAGATGGGCCTCCATGGCATGGCATTTTCGCGGTCGCTTTTTTTCTCTGCATCTCCTATGTTTGCATTTTTGCCGCCTCTGCAACGCTGTCACTAGTGGAGGGGGACAGACGAAAACACTTCCGTCGGGTTTACAAGGCGTTGGGTTGGGCGATGGTGGCAACTCCGCTAATCGCCGCCATTCTGAGTTACTTTCCGGCGTTCACTGGCCGCTTCATTTTCGTTGCCGAAGCCATTGGAGTTTACGCCTTCGGCGTATACTGGTTGGTGAAGACTGTTGAAATTCGTCAGACGGACGCAGATCGGAAGGCGGCAAGCGGAAAACTTCAGTTAGAGGCGGGCAAGGGAGCTTCCGACGCCGTTCGCGAATTAAAAGTCACTCCTGCTCAGCGACAGCCGATTTAGATCTGCCAAGCCGCACAGTTACTTTCGCAGCACGCGTACGACTAAGCTGCTGAGCATGTACACGGATCCGGTTCCGATTAATGCAAATTTAATTGACGCGGAGACAGAGGATACCGTGGCCCAACGCGGAACAATGTTGCCGTCAAGCATCTGGTTGATTGCGTAGTTCTCAACGTAGTCGAGAATGCCCGCAACCCACATCAGCCAGGCAAACAACTTCCCGTGAAGATTGGCGGTGGATTGCGATGAGTAGAGCCGGTCGGCGACGATGAAGCATCCCAGCGCAAGGAAGGTCGAATAGCAAAGGATGAAGAAGTTGTCGCGAAACTGAAGTAGATGAGCGGCCGTGAGGTCTCGGTCAGCTCTTTTCCAACAATCGATGATTATTTGAGCGGCTTGTTCATTAGGGGCGAGTTCCAACGCATTGATCGGAAATATATTCAGCGACTGGTTTGTTTTGATTGCGACAAACACTGTGAGTGCAAGAAGAACTACAAGCACGGGGAGTTGCCAGGAACGGGTAATGTATTTGAAAGGGTGCCACATGTTTTCTCTCCGGGGGAAGAAGGCTCTTCATTAGAAGAGCACTTGTTTAAGAGACGCGAGGCAGCGATCTCGCTCGATCCGGCTCGTCCAGGATTGCGCGTAATGGGCCGGGGAAGTCGGTGATGATTCCGTCGATGCCGTTGATTATTGCGCGTTGCATGTCCTCTGGATCGTCAATGGTCCAGGCGTGTACTTTCAGACCGGCGTCGTGTGCTTTGCGAATGAAGCCACGAGTGAGGAGCCAGAATCGGAGTACGGGTAAACGTTCGGCCATTTGCAGAGCCTCGGCTGGTGGCCTGTAAGGAATGTGAAAGACATAGTTACCAAAATAGTAGCGCACCCACTCCCATGTTGATGCCGACGTCGCGATGGGCAGGTTTCGTTGCTCGCACTCCTTTCTGAACTCCTTCAAAACTGAAGTGTGAAAAGAAGCCATCAGCAGATTCTCCGCGGGCACTCCGTATCTTTCAATAAGGTCCAACAGAGGCTTAACGATTGAGGGACGCTTCTGTTTGATCTCGATGTTCATCCGGCGGTCTTTAAATTCCTTCAACACGTCTTCCAGTCTCGCCAACGTTATGACCGGTTCGGTCTTCGCAAACGGAAAGGTCCTTCCACCATCAGGAGACCACCCGAAAGCAGCATTGAGATGTTCCAGCTGCTTGAATGTAAGCGACGACACCTTCCCGGAGTTCTCGGTCACTTTGCTGATATCCGACGAGTGCATCAGGACCAGCACCGGAGGATCATCTGCGGTACCCCACACGTCCATTTCGATCACATCCGCGCCGCTCGCGAGGGCGCGCTTGAAGGCGTAAGTCGTCTCGCCGGGCCACTGGCCGTTACCACCGCGATGAGCGATTAAATCGACATCTGAAGCCTGCTCGAAAAAGCCGAGGCGCGAGTTTTGAGGAGATGGAGGATCGCTCTTCATAACAGTGTCGGGGAGATTAGCACATGGTTCCGCTATTGGGACGAGAGCGGGGAAAGTGTCTTGTTTTTTCTGTCACGATGACCATCACATTCAGAATGACCGAATGAGGTGGAGCAAATAAGTACAATGTTTTCAACAACTTACAGCCATAAAATTGAAACGAAAAGGCAACTGTGTTCGTAGTTTATCCATCAGAGTTCTGGTCCTTCAGTTACAGCTTGCTGTTCGGAAGTCTTGACGGTTTGTTCGGTGCAGTCCCCTGAGAGATCTGCACAAGTCGAATATCTGGTGGCGTTATGGTCATCGTTAATACGGAGAATTTATTGAATGAAGTTTCCCCGCAGGTTACCCCATTTTCGCTCATTGAAGTTTGCACCCTTCGCACTCATTTCGCTGTTCCTGTTCAGCAACCTGACTGGCCTGTTGTTCAGTCGCGTGATGGCGCCGGACGTCATCGCGAGGCCTGACACAACGTTTCGCATTCCTGCTGACATTCCTACTTCTGGTGACCCGGAATTGGACCGGATCATCTATGAAGCCGGCCAGAAGGAAGGTATCGACCCGCGATTCATACACGCAGTCATTTGGCAGGAATCGAAGTACAAAGTAGAAGCGCGATCGCATGCGGGTGCGCAGGGGTTGATGCAGTTGATGCCGGCGACGGCGAAGCGTTTTGGGTGTCACGATCCGAACGATCCGGTTGATAACATCAATGCGGGGACGAAGTATTTGAGTTGGCTGCTGAAGCGATTTGCGGGCAACGTGGAGCTCGCGCTGGCAGGCTACAACGCGGGCGAAGGCTCGGTTGATAAGTACGATGGAATTCCGCCGTACAACGAGACGCAGAATTACGTGAAGATCATCTCGAAGCGTTACGGGAAGTTGTACCACCCGGTACCGGTTAGCACTGATACCAGCGCCGATTAATTAAACACGGATAAGACGGATCTGTGTAAATCGATTTACACGGATCCGCGTCATCCGTGGCTTGACAGTTTTCCTCACCATTTGGCTGAATGCTCGCATGAGCACACCCGCCTCCGCTTACGATCGCGGTTTCCTGGGCCATCCCAGCGGTCTCTCGACACTCTTTTTTACAGAGATGTGGGAGCGCTTTTCCTACTACGGCATGCGAGCGATCTTGACGCTCTACATGACCAAGTCGCTGGCTGAAGGTGGCCTCCAGCTCGACGAGAAATACGCCGGCATCATTTACGCCACGTACGTCTCTTCCGTCTGGTATTTACCACTCATCGGCGGCTGGCTGGCTGATCGAGTCTTCGGTGCAAGGCGAGCGGTCCTGCTAGGCGGAATCATCATCGCCTGCGGCCATTATTCCATGGCCATCAATTCGACCTACACTTTTTATGCAGGCTTGATCCTCATCGCCTGTGGAACAGGATTGTTGAAGCCAAACATTAGTGCGATGGTGGGCCAACTCTATCCCGAAGGCGATCAGCGACGCGATGCAGGATTCTCGATCTTTTACATGGGAATCAATCTCGGCGCGTTTTTGTCGCCGATCGTAGTTGGTTTTCTGGCGCAGGCGGAGGCATCGCGAAACTTCATTGCGAGACTCGGATTCGATCCGAATTCCGCGTGGCATTGGGGCTTCGGCGCCGCGGGCGTCGGCATGACGCTCGGTATCATTCAGTATCTAATCGGTCAACGGAAACTCACGACCGTCGGAAACAAACCCGAGCCTGTCGCGGTGGAAGCAGAGCCGCGAACCGGCGTTGATTATGTGACACTGATTCTCGCCATCGTCGGCGGAGCAGCCGGCATTGGATTGGGCTTTTATTACGGCGACGCCGGCGTGCTGTCAGCACTTTTTCCCGCAGTCGTGGGCTTTTTTGCCGGTTATCTGGGCGGCACAACTCGTCTGCTCAACGGCGACGAGCTGAAACGAGTGCTCGTAATCTTCTTCCTCTTCCTGTTCTCGATTCTGTTCTGGATGACGTACGAGCAAGCCGGCTCGAGCCTGACTCTCTTCGCTGATCGATTGACGCGGACGACGTTGTTTGGCTGGACGTACCCGTCGAGCTGGTTCCAGTCGGTGCCTGCGATCTTCGTGATCATCTTCGCGCCGATCATCGGTGCGGTCTGGCAAAAACTTGGCAGTCGCCAGCCTTCAAGTCCGGGCAAATTCACGATCGGATTGTTCTTTGCCGGCATCGCTTTTGTCGTCATCGCTTTCGCTGCCACTTTAACGACGGGCGGGCGTGTGAGTCCGGCCTGGCTGGTGCTGGTCTACTTTCTGCAAACTATCGGTGAGCTTTGTTTAAGTCCCGTCGGACTCAGCACCGTCAGCAAGTTGTCGCCAGTAAGAATGCTGGGACTAATGATGGGCGTGTGGTTCCTTTCGATCTCGATCGGCAGCTACATCGCGGGCCTGACAACGAGACTCTTCGAAGGAAACGATCCATCCGTACTGACGCGAGCCTTCGGTATGTTTGCCGGAATCACTTTGCTTGCCGCTATCATACTTGCTGTCCTGACACCGCTCATCAAGAAGATGACTCCAAGAGCACAATGACGAATATGACTCGATCTAAAGCGCTACTGCTTGCAACCGTTTTACTTTTACTTGTCGCACAGTCTTTAAGAGCACAAAACAAACAACTCACCATCGACGACATCTTCGACCCGGTCAAGAAGGTCAACTTCAACGGCTCGACTCCCACCATTCGCTGGCTCAAAGACGGCAATCACTACCTGTTAACCAACGAAGCTTCGCGGCGCGACGTGCCGCGACTGCAAAAGGTGAATGCCGCCACGGGTGAAGCCGTACCGTTCTTCGAGGCGGCGAAAATGCAGGCTGCGTTTGCGGCGTTGCCGGGAGTGAGCGCGCAGGATGCACGACAGCTCGCGAATCGCGGCAATTACAATCTCAATCCCGCTGAGACGGCGGTCCTGATCAACTGGTCCAACGATCTTTTCTATTACGAGTTTGGCAGCGATCGCGCGATTCGTCTCACGAGCAATCCTGAAGAAGAAGTGGGCGAGGGATTCAGTCCGGATGGACGCATGGTCAGCTTTGTGCGCGAGAACAATTTGTACGTCGAAGATCTCGGCATGCAGCGTCGCGAGCGCGCACTCACGCATGACGGGAGTGCGAAAATTCTCAACGGCCGCCTGGACTGGGTCTACCAGGAAGAGCTTTATGGACGCGGGAACTTTGGCGCGTACTGGTGGAGTCCTGACTCGACGAGCATCGCGTTTCTGCGTATCGACGAATCGCCGGTGCCTGAATTCACCGTTGTCGATCACATTCCGTATCACCAGACGCTCGAAGTCACGGCGTATCCGAAGGCGGGCGATCCGAATCCGATCGTGAAGTTAGCTGTGGTCAACGCCGCGGGCGGCGACATTCGCTGGATCGATACGTTCAAGTATCAACCCGAAGACTTTTTGATCTCGCGTGTGACGTGGACGCCTGACGGCGAGAAGGTCGTCTACCAGGCGCAGAACCGCGAGCAGACGTTTCTCGACGTCAACTTCGCCGATCCGCGCAACGGCAAATCGAGCAACGTCATTCATGAAACGTCGAAGGCGTGGGTCGCGATTAACGAACAGCCGCTCTGGCTCAAAGACGGTTCATTCATCTGGGCCAGCGAGCGCAACGGCTGGGAACATCTTTACCACTACTCGGCCGACGGCAAACTCCTGCGACAGATCACGGACGGCAAGTGGGAAGTGCGTTCGATCGAAGGCGTGGATGAAGCGAATGGTTACATCTATTTCACTGCGACAGAGCACAGTCACATCGCAACGCAAGGCTATCGCATCAAGCTCGACGGCAGTGGCTTGACACGTCTCACCCAAACGGAAGGCTCGCACCGTCTCGATCTCAGTCCCGCAAACAACTACTTCGTCGACGTTTGGAGCGACGTCAACACGCCTTCGCAAGTTCGCCTCTACGACGCGTCGGGCAAACTCGTGCGCGTGATCGCGGATAATAAAGTCGACGCGCTCAAACAGTACAAACTCGGAGCGACCGAGCTGTTGCAGGTCAAGACGCGCGACGGCTTTGTAATGGAAGCGATGATGATCAAGCCGCCGGACTTCGATGCTCGGAAGAAGTATCCGGTAATGAGTTTCACTTACAGTGGCCCACACGCGCCGCAAGTTCGTAATGGCTGGGGCTCGCAGACGTACATGTTTCACCAGTTACTGGCCCAGAGGGGTTACGTCATCTGGGTTTGCGACAACCGGACAGCAAGCGGCAAAGGTATGGATGCGACGTGGCCCGTCTACAAAAACTTCGGCGAGCTCGAGCTGCGCGATCTCGAAGATGGGGTGACGTGGTTGAAGAGCCAGCCTTACGTTGATGACTCACGTATCGGGATTTGGGGATGGAGTTACGGTGGTTTCATGACCAGCTATGCGTTGACGCACAGCCAGTCGTTCAAGATCGGCATCGCGGGCGGCACGGTGGCTGACTGGCGCGATTACGACAGTATCTACACCGAGCGTTACATGGGAACGCCGCAGAACAATCCCGAAGGTTACAAGAAGAGCTCGCCGGTGAACGCGGCGAAGAACCTGCACGGGAAGCTGTTATTGATTCACGGCGCGATTGACGACAACGTCCACATGCAGAACACGATCCAGTTTATTTACGAGTTGCAGAAGGCAGGGAAGCAGTTTCAGTTGATGCTGTATCCGAAGTCGCGGCACGGAGTGACGGATCCGCTGCTTCTGAAGCACATGCGGCAGATGATGCTCGATTATGTCCTGACGAATCTTTAACTCTCTGCGTTAGCATCGCAGAGGAGAAACTATTTTTGGTTGGTGCCTCAGTTTCAAATTTTGATGAATACGCCGAAGGCGTTCGCTAATTTCAGCCCAAGGTTCGAAGCGCAGCGAGAACCTTGGGTTACGTTTACATTAGCGATGCAACCCTGAAAGGGTTCGGCAGTTGGCGAACCCTTTCAGCGAAGAACGCGCGTAGCCGCACGTCATCAAAGGAAAGGAACTTGGCATTTGACGTCGGAGGTTGTAGAAAAAAGCCGGACACGCTGCGACAAGCTAAGACCGACA